>Ga0207711_10000743_pt1 | contig 31975 bp, 25 predicted proteins | sample KBSS34metaG_FD_184401 | JGI IMG/M metagenome (GOLD analysis project Ga0207711, IMG submission 184401) | Switchgrass rhizosphere microbial communities from Kellogg Biological Station, Michigan, USA - KBS S3-4 metaG (SPAdes) (version 2) | ecosystem: Host-associated > Plants > Roots > Rhizosphere... | reverse complement strand
CCAGAGGATCGAGCGAGGCCTCGATCAGCGAGCGGGCGTACTGGGAGGCCGACCGCAATTTCTCCTCGGCCTGCTTCTTTTCCGAGATGTCGTTGCTCATCAGCAGGTAGCCGATCGGCGTTCCCGACGCGTCGTTTCGCCGGGTCACCACGACGCTGGCCGCAAATCGCGAGCCGTCCTTTCGGACCCGCTCGAATTCGCCCTCCGCCAGGCCTTCTTCGTAGGCGACCTTCAGCATCCGCTCGACGGCGCCGGAATCGATGTCTTCCTGGGTGTGCAGGATCTCGGAATTCTTCCCCAGAATCTGGTCGGCCGCGTAGCCGTAGTTTCGCTCCGCCCCCTCGTTCCACGACAGGATCTTATGGTCGAGATCCTTGCCGATGATCGAATATTTGATGGAGCTCTGCAGGATGTTGTCGAGGAGGTTTTTGGTCTCGGTGAAGTCCCGCATGACGCTCTTGGACTCGGTGACGTCGCGGGCGGCGGCGAACACGCCCAGCACATTGCCGCCGGCGTCCTTGTAGACCGAGGCGTTGTAGAGGACGTCCGCCAACTGGCCGTCGTGGCCGAGGATGGTCAGCGGGTAGTCGGTGACAAAGCCCTTGGCGAACACCTGCTGGTAGCCATCCCGGGCCTTCTCCGGCTCGGTGAAGTAGTCGGAGAAGTCGGTGCCGACCAGGTCCTCCCGGGAGACGCCGGTGATCTTGATCGTGGCCTCGTTGACGTCGGTGATCTTGCCTTCGGGGCTGATGGTGACCAGGGGGTCGAGGGAGGCCTCGATGAGGCTGCGCGCATATTGCGAGGCCTGCTTCTGCTCGGTGACGTCGCGGGCGGCGGCGAACACGCCCAGCACATTGCCGCCAGCGTCCTTGTAGACCGAGGCGTTGTAGAGGACGTCCGCCAACTGGCCGTCGTGGCCGAGGATGGTCAGCGGATAGTCGGTGACAAAGCCCTTGGCGAAAACCTGCTGATAGCCTTCCCGGGCTTTCTCCGGCTCGGTGAAATAGTCCGAGAAGTCGGTGCCCACCAGGCTTTCCCGCGAGACGCCGGTGATCTTGATCGTGGCCTCGTTGACGTCGGTGATCTTGCCTTCGGGGCTGATGGTGACCAGCGGATCGAGCGAGGCCTCGATGAGGCTGCGCGCGTATTGCGAGGCCTGCTTCTGCGCGGTGACGTCGCGCGCGGCGGCGAAGACGCCCAGCACATTGCCAAGGCCGTCCTTGTAGACCGAGGCGTTGTAGAGGACGTCGGTGAGGCGTCCATCGCGGTGGCGCACGGTCAGCGGATAGTCGGTGACGAAACCTTCCGCGAAGACCTGCTGGTAGCCGTCGCGGGCCTGGCCCGGCTCGGTGAAATAGTCCGAGAAGTCGGTCCCCACCAGCTTTTCGCGCGCCACGCCGGTGATCTTGATCGTCGCCTCGTTGACGTCGGTGATCTTGCCCTTGGGACTGATCGTGACGAGAGGGTCCAGTGACGCTTCAATCAGGCTTCGGGCGTACTGAGAGGCGGTCTTCTGAGCCGTGATGTCGCGCGCGGCGGCGAACACGCCAAGCACCTCGCCCCCGGCGTCCTTGTAGACCGAGGCGTTGTACAGCACGTCCGTCAGCACGCCGTCGCTCCGGCGAATGGTCAGCGGGTAGTCGGTGACGAACCCTTCGGCGAACACCTGCTGATAGCCGTCACGCGCCTTCTTCGGCTCGGTGAAATAGTCGGAGAAATCCGTTCCGACCAACTCCGCGCGAGGCATGCCGGTGATCTTGACCGTCGCCTCGTTCACGTCGGTGATCTTGCCCTCCGGGCTGATCGTGACCAGCGGGTCCAGCGACGCCTCGATCAGGCTGCGCGCGTAGTGCGAGGCCTTGCGGTGTTCGGTCATGTCGCGGACGGTGACCGCGACGGCGCGCCCTTCGGCGCTCTCAATGGGGCTGAGGCTGATCTCGATGGGCAGCTCGCCGCCATCCTTGCGCGCGCCCCAGAGATCGAGGCCAGCGCCCATGGGTCGCTGCCGGGGGCCGCCGAAGAATTTCCCGCGATGACCGGGATGCGCCGCGCGGAATCGTTCGGGCACCAGGACTTCGACGGCCTGGCCCAGCAGCTCGCCGTGGGCGTAGCCGAACATGGCTTCCGCCCGCGGATTGATGAAGAAGATGCCGCCGTCCGCGCCCACCAGCAGCATGGCGTCCTCGGCCGTATCGATCATGTCGCGGAAGTTCCGCTCGGCGAGCGTCCACTGGCCAACCCCGTCCGCGGAGATGTGGGTCCGGACCGGCGTGCGTGCGGGAGCCGGGCTCACCACAGTCGAACTATCGCGCGTCCGCGCCGGCCGCCCTGCGACGGCGCCGGCCGAAGAACCCTTGCTAGACATAGGCAAACCGTTTCCTGGGCTCGCGCCCATGCTGGCCCTTGAGAAGCTTGGCGACCCGCAACAGCAGCTCCTTCGTCGTGAAGGGCTTGGTCAGATAGCCGCGCGCGCCGAGAGAGATGGCGAGCTTGACCTCCTCGGCCGAGCTGCAGCCGGTGAGCACCATCGTGGGGATGTTGGAGAGCGCCGGATTGTCGCGCAGGGCCCTGAGCACGGAGAAGCCCGCGACCTCCGGCATGTTCAGATCGAGGATCAGGGCGTGGGGCCGGATGTTGGCGATGCTGGCCAGGCATTCTTCCCCGTTCTGGGCGCTGTAGGCTTCGAAGCCGGCGATGTAGAGGCGGGTCGAAATCAGCTCGCAGAGGTCCGGCTCGTCGTCGACGACGAGAATGCGTTTCCGGGGCGGCTCCGGAAGCACGCCCGCCGGTTTCTCCACGAAGGGAATGAACAGGTTTGCGCCGGACGGGCGCGGGTTTCTCTTTTCCATGAGCTAGGCGCCGGGCGTATCGATGAGTTCGCGCAGCCGCCGCGCAAGCTCCTCAGCCAGATAGGGCTTGGCGAGCAGTCGCTCCCGGGCGTCGCTTCCGGCCTGGAAGGACGTTTCCGAGTGGCCGGACGTGAAGAGCACCTTCAGATCCGGTCGGAACGTTCGCGCCTCGGCCGCCAGTTCCAATCCATTCATGCCGCCGGGCATGACGACGTCGGTGAAGAGGATGTCGATGTTCGGGTTGCGCGCCAGGACGCGCAGGCCTTGCCGGGCGTCCTTGGCTTCGATCACGTGATAGCCCAACGCGGCCAGGAGGATGCCGGTGACATCGCGCAGCTCCGCATTGTCTTCGACAAGCAGGATGGACGTCTCGGCGGGCGCGGCCTTGATCTCATCGCGATCGGCGACCAGCCGGAGCGGCTTGGGGGCGTCACCGCGCGGCAGGTAGAAGCGAAAGGTCGTGCCGGCTCCCTGGCCGCTCTCGACCGTGATGTCGCCGCCCGACTGCTTGGCGAAGCCGTAGACCATGCTGAGACCCAGGCCACTGCCCTTGCCGACCTCCTTGGTCGTGAAGAAGGGCTCGAAGATCCGGTTCAGGAGCTCCGCCGGAATTCCGGTCCCGGCGTCGGACACCTCCAGGACGACAAAGTCACCGGGCGCAAGATCGGCGGTTGCTTCCTTGCGTTCAGGACCGACGGTCTGGTTGCGCGCTTCGATCGCGATTTGCCCGCCGTCGGGCATGGCATCGCGGGCGTTGACGACAAGATTGGTGAGGGCGGCGGCGAAGAGGTCGGGGTCGGCGAAGACCGGCCAGAGGCCCCCCGGCAGGCGCAGGTTGAACTCAATGTCCTCGCCGACCGTTCGGCGCAGCAGCTCCACGGTCGAAGATGCGGCCTCCCGCATGTCGAAGGACCTCGCATCGAGCGGCTGGCGGCGGGAGAAGGCCAGCAGCCGACGGATCAGGTCGGCCGCGCGCCCGCTGGCGCCCCGGGCCTTTTTCGACCACTTCAGGGCGGTGGGGTTGTCGCTGACCTCGTCCTGGAGGAGTTCGAGATAGCCGTCGATGATCGCCAGAATATTGTTGAAGTCATGCGCCAGGCCGCCGGTGAGCTGGCCGACGGCCTCCATCTTCTGGGCCTGCTGGAACATCGCCTCGAGGTGGACGCGCTCGGCGCGCTCCTCGACCTCGCGAAGCGCGCGGTTCACGCAGGCGCCCAGCTGGGCCAGTCGATCCTTCAGCAGAATGTCGGTGGCGCCGATGCGAAACGCCTCGGCGGCCTTCTCCTCCCCGATCTGGCCGGACACCAGGATGAACGGCAGGTCTTTCGACGACCTCCGTACGAGTTGGAGCGCCTCCAACCCATTGAAAGCGGGCAGTGAGTAGTCCGAAAGGATCAGGTCGGGCTGGAATTCACGTAGTTGGGACATGAAACCCTCGCGGGTCTCCACAACCCTGACGTCGATCGACAACCCCGCGCCGCGAAGGCCCCGCGCCAGCAATTCCGCGTCCAGGGGCGCGTCTTCGAGGATCAGAACCTTGGTGAGTCCAGCCCTCGGCGCGGTCTCCGTGGCGGGATGGCCGGGACTCGACTCGGGGGGGAGCGGGGGGGCCGCTACCAGGGATACGGCCGCATTGGATGCGGACCCCACATGCCCGGTCGCTCGGGTGTTGCTGGAGGACGGGGCCTTGCCAATTGCGCGCGAATCCATACGGCGACGCTTAGGGCCGAGCTGATAACGCCGGTAGCTGGGGAAACTACTTACGTAGTGGCAACGAGAGGCGGGCGTCGAAGCCCCGGCGCACGAGGGCGGCCGGCATCGACCGGGAATTTCCTTGACATCCACCCATTTGTTCCCTATTTGTTCTCATGTGACCGACGCCCAGCACATGACCGAACGGCACGCCGCCATGCTGGCGCGGCTCGCGGACGCGGCGGAGCGGCTGGCGATGAAGCATGCCGAGCGGGCGCTGGCCTGCGACGACCCTGCGGTCGAGGCCCGGGCGACGTCGGCGTTCCACAAGGCCGCGCGCTGCGCGCGCCAGTGCGCCGCCCTGGAAGCCAAGCTGATGCGCGACGCCGAGCAGGGCGCGCGCGACGCCAGACGCCGCGCCGAATGGGCCGAGGTCGGGGCCACCTACGAGCGCCGCCGCCAGATCGCGACCACGGTCGAGCGCCTGATCCGCAACGATCCCGGAACCAGCGGCGACGCCGAACACCTCTGCGATGAGCTGGATGATCTGCTCGACGTGGAAGAGCTCGCCGAGACCTTCCTCACCGAGGACCTGACGGTCCTGGTCACGCGCCTGTGCAACACCCTCGGCCTCAAGGGCTTCGAGATCCTGGCGGTCCTGCCCGGAACGCCCAGCCCGCCCCCCGACCCCCAGAACTCGGCCTGAGCGCCGCTGAACCCGGCCACGGAAGACACGAAAGACACCCACGGGGCCGGCTCCCGAGACTCCGCGCGAGCGGAGGCTCAGCATGTTCAAACCACGGAAAACACGGAAAGACACGGAAGGCGCTTCGCGCCGGCGGGCCAGCCATCCTTCCGTGCTCTTTCCGTGTTTTCCGTGGTTCCCAAACTGCGAAGGCGCCGCTCCGCGGCCGCTCAGGACCAGCCTGTTCGTGTATTTCGTGGCCAAGACCCTCGCGTCAGGCGGCGTCCGGAACGGTCTCGTCGGGCTTGGCGTCGAACACTTCCAGGCTGGACGGGCGCGGACGCGTCTCGTCGCCGTCCAGGTGGGCCAGCAGGTAGGCCACGGCCAGGACCATGTCGGCGCAGCTGTAGGGCTTGGGCAGGGAGCCGACCGCCACGCTCTTGGCCGACTGGGCGCGGCTCACCTGGCCGCTGATGAACAGCACGGGGATCCCCATGGCGGTCAGCTGGCCGGCCAGTTCGATGCCGTCGTCGCGGCCGTGCAGGCTGATGTTCACCAGGGCGAGGTGCGGCTTGACGCCGCTCACGACGTCGAGCGCCTCGTCGGCGCGGCCCGTCAGGTCCAGCACATGGTACCCGGCGTCCTCAAGTTCGTCCTTGAGCGCGATCGCCGCCAGGATCTCGTCCTCGACGATCAGCAGGGTCGTTCCGTTGGCGGCGGCCGTTTCGGAATCCATGGCTTTACCTCGTCGATTGCGGCCCGCTCAGCGAGCCTGGGTCGCTGGCGCGTTCACCGGCGCATCCGTGGCGTCGCCCGGCGAATCCTCGTCGGTCTCGTCGACCTGGTCGATCCTCACGTGGTCGATGGTGATGCGGGTGCCGGGGTTGGCGGAGCTGATCTCGACCGTAGCCGACAGTTGCCGGGCCAGGGCCTCGACGATGCTGGTGCCCAGGCCCGTCCGGACCAGGGCCGGGTCGCGGGGCATGCCGACGCCGTCATCGATGACCGAGAGGGTCCAGTCTCGCCCCTGGAGCTCCAGCTCCACCGTGATCACGCCGTGGCGATGGTCCGGGAAGGCGTGCTTCAGCGCGTTGATCACCAGTTCCGTGACGATCAGGCCCAGGCTCATGGACACGCTGGCGTCAACCACGCCCGGCGTCCCGCGCACCACCAGCGACAGCTCGGTGCTGTCGGCGATCATCGAGGCGGAGATGCTGTCGCAGAGATCGGTGAGGTAGGCGTGCAGTTCGACGTGCGGCTCGCCCGAACCGGCGAGCTGGCGCTCCAGGGCGGCGACCGACATCACCCGATGGTGGGCGTCCTTGAGATGGCCGCGCGTCTCGTCCGAGGCGGTGCGGCGCGCGTTCTGCATCAGCACGCTGGCGATGATCTGCAGGCTGTTGGCGACGCGGTGGCGGACCTCCTGCAGCAGGATGAGGTTCTGGCGCAGCACCTCCTCCTTCTCGCTGGCGTCGGCGCGGGATTCGGTCACGTCGGTCACGGCCATCAGCAGCCGCAGGTTCTCCAGGTCGTGGTAGATCAGCCGCTGGGCGTGGATCACCAGCCGGCGCGGCGGCTGGCCGCGGCGCTTGAGGTCCATCTCGTAGGCTTCGATCCTCGCCGCGCCCGAGGCGGTGGCCTGGAGCAGCGAGCGCAGTTGCGGGGTGTCCCACTCGCCCTGGCCCAGGTGGGAGAGGGAATTGCCCGGCGCGGTCGCCACGTCGATGTCGAAGGCGGCCGAGAACGAGGCGCTGGCGGCAATGACCGTGAGGTCGCCGTCGAGCAGCAGCAGGGGCCCTGGCGAGGAGACGACGATCGCCATGCTCAGGCTCAGCGAGGCCTGGTCGGAATAGGTCGGCGGGACGGCGGCCACGGAAGGGCCTTCCATACGACTGGAGGCTCGCGGAGCGAGAGCCGTACCCAGACTCAATTGTCGGAAATTGGGGCCCGACGGACTTCGGGCGTTATTAACATAACACAGAGTCAGGCCATTGGTTGCATCGCAGCGAAGACGCCCGTCGGCCTAGGCGTGGGGCCAGATCTCCGCGGCGTGCTGCGGATAGGGCGCGATCGCTGTGGAGTCGGTGGGCGCGCCGGCCAGGGTGTCGGCGAAGGCGTGGTTGACGTCGCGGTGATGCGCCTCGTCGGCCTGCACCACGACGATCACGTCGCGCAGCATCGAACCGGGGGCAAGCTTCCAATAGGCCATGGCGATCGGCGGCGCGGCGACGTTCTCGGATCGGCCCTCGTCGATCTCCTTGAGGTACAGCTCATAGCTGATCACCGCCTCCTCCTCGAAGTAGCCGACGACGCGGTGCGCGGTGCGGGCAGAGACCAGGTAGAGGCCGAAGAAGCCGATGTAGAACACCGCCTGGGCCAGCTGGATGACCAGCCGTTCGAACAGCGTCGGCCGGGCGATCTGCACGAAGGTCATCAGGTGCATCCGCTCGTTCTCCGCCTCCTCCATCAGGGTGCGGATCCAGCCGTCGTCGTCGACCATCCGGCGCAGGCAGGACAGATGGGTGAGCGTCGCGCCGACCATGCCGGGGACCGCGGCGACCGTTTCCAGCACCACCGCGCGGTGGCCGTAGCGCTTGGCGAAGAAGGTGTCGGCGCAGAACCGCAGCAGCTTGGTGAAGCCCAGCGCGAAGCGGTCCGAGAACCCCTTCGGTGCGTGATGGGTCACCGGCCTGGCGGCGCGCTCGGCGGCGCGGCCTTGCGGGTCGGACGTCAGGACCTTGTTGGCCAAAGCGGGGTCCTTTCCGGCGGCCGCAGCGTCTGCACCACGGCTTCGAGCAGCCGCCGGCGCTTGGGGCTGAGGCTGGTGTCGGCGAGTTCGAGCACCGCGCCGGCGAGCGGTTCGCCGAGATGGCGGCCGCCGAGTTGGAAAATCTCCGCGCGTACGGCGTGCGGACTGAGGGACGAGAAAGGCCAGCGCATGAGAGGACTCCTCCGATGTCTGGTCGAGGCATTCGGCCACGTAGGCGGCGCGAACCCGACGCGGACACCACTGAGCGCCCGGCGATGAAACACCCCGGGCCGGCGATGGGTTGCGACGTCCTACGGCCGGAAGCCCAATCCCCGGGGTCCCAGCCGCCCCGGCTGGCTCACCACGCGCCAGGCGTCCTCGACCCATTCGCAGACCCAGCGACGGGTGTCGCGCGGGTCGATCATCTCTTCCATCTGGAAGCGGTTGAGCGGGCCGATGGGGCCGCGCACGCTCTCGATCCGCGCCTCGATCTCGGCGCGGAGCGCCACCGGGTCCTCGGCCTCGGCGAGCTGGCGCTTGTACGCCGCCTCGATGCCGCCCTCCGGCGGGATGCCGCCCACGTCGGCGGCGGGCCAGACCACGCGCGGCGTCACCTCGGCGCGGGGCGTCGCGTAGTTGTTGCCGGCCACGCCGAAGCTGCGGCGCATGATCACCGTGAAGATCGGCACCTTGGCCTGGGCCGAGGCGATCATCCACTCGCCGCCCTTGCGGATGGTGCCCGCGATCTCGTGCTCCAGGCCCACCGCGAAGCCCGGGTTGTCCACCAGGTTGAGCAACGGGATATGAAACAGGTCGCAGAGGTCGAGATGGCGGCGAAGCTTGTCGCAGCCGTCGGCGGTGAGCGCGCCGCCGTTCTCGTGACGGCTGTCGGACGCCATGACGCCCACCGGACAGCCGTTGAAGCGGGCCAGGCCCACGATCTGGTCCGTGCCCCACAGCGGCCCCATCTCGAAGAAGCTGTCCTTGTCGGCCATCAGCGCGATGGCGCGGCGCATGTCGAAGGTGGTCACGCGCTTGCGCGGGATGATCGTCGCCAGCTCCTCCTCGCGCCGGTCGGCCGGGTCGGCGGGGTCGGGCGCGAGGCGCGGCGGCGGCTCGTAGACGCTGGCCGGCAGGTAGCTCAGGAACCGCTTGGTCTGGGCGATGGCCTCGGCCTCGGTCTCGGCGATGTTGTCCACCGAGCCGTTGCGCGCATGGACCCGCCACTCGCCCAGGTCCTCCTTGGTGATCTCGTAGCCCATGGCGTGGCTGACCACCGGTGGGCCGGCCACGAACAGCTGGGCGATGTCGCGGACCATCACCGAGAAGTGGCCGAGCACCGCCTTGGCCGCGCCGATGCCCACCACGCTGCCCAGCAGCACGTTGACCACCGGCACCGTCGCCAGTTGTTGCGCATAGAGCGTCGAGCCCAGATGGCCCGGCAGGAAGGAGCCGCCACCGCCTGACACGCGTGGCCGGCCCGCGGTGATCGCCCCGGAGCTCTCCTTGGCCGCGCCTTCGCTGGCGGTCTCCTGCTTGGGCACCATGGCCGCAACGCTGCCGCCGCCGGACGAGCCGTCCAGCAGCCGCACCGAAGGGCACTTCATCTCGACGGAGTATTCGTCGAGGTAGCGGCTCTTCTGGCCGATGGCGCCGTCGGCGTGGCCGCCCCGGGAGGTGAAGTCGTCGGCGCAGACCACCGCGCGGCGCCCGTCGATCGCGCCCCAGCCGCCCACGTGGTTGGCCGGGGTGAAGTCAGCGACCTGGCCGTCCTCGTCGTAGCTGGCGAAGCCCGCCAGGCTGCCCACCTCGCGGAAGCTGCCGTCGTCGAGCAGCAGGTCGATCCGCTCGCGGCAGGTGAGCTTGCCGCGCGAGCGCTGGCGCACCACGCCGGGGTCGGCGCTGCCGTCGGCGAAGCGGGCGTGGGCGATCGACTGCAGGGCCTTCACCTGACCCATCATCGGCGCCCAGCCGTTCTCGCGAGAGGCGGCTGCCGCGCCGGCCATCGGCGCGATGGCGGCCACCACCTGGCCGGCGGCGACGGAGGCGCCGACCTCCAGGGCGGCGATCGCGGTGACCTTGCCGGCGCACGGCGCGGTGACCGAGGTCTCCATCTTCATGGCGCTGATCACCATCAGCGTGTCGCCGGCCGCCACCACGTCGCCGACCTTGGCGGTGAGTTCGACGACGCCGCCGGCCATCGGGCTCTCGACGCCCTGCTCGCCGTCCGGGACCGGCAGGTTGGGCGCGCTGGGCGCCGCCGGCCCACGCGCCGGCCCGGCCTCGGCGAAGAGGCTTGCGGCGGCGCCAGGCTGGGCGGCGGCGCTCGACAGCTCCGGATGCTCGGCCAGCAGCGTGGTCCGCGCATCGCCGGCTCTGACGCTCGGTTCGCTCAGGATCGCGCGGAGTTGCCCGAGGTTGGTCGGCAGGCCCGTGATGTGGAACTCGCCCAGCGCGCGCTCCGCCCGGTCCAGCGCCGAGGCCAGCAAGCCCGACGAGTTCGATGTCGCGATCAGCTTGGCGAACATCGGGTCGAACTGCGGCGGCGGCGTCAGGCCCTGGTAGCCGCAGCTGTCGACCCGCACGCCCGGCCCGCTCGGCTCCTTGTAGCCGCTGAGCGTGCCCGCGCCGGTCGCCACGATCCGCGCCTGCACCGCGTGCCCCCGCGCCGCCGGCGTCGTGGCCAGCCCCAGGTCGGCCAGGCTCTCGCCCGCCGCGATCCGGAACTGAGCCTCCACCAGGTCCACGCCGGTCACCGCCTCGGTGATCGTGTGCTCGACCTGGATGCGCGGATTGCACTCGATGAAGTAGTGCGCGCCGGTCTCCGGCGTGACCAGGAACTCCACGGTGCCGGCGTTGAGGTAGCCGCCGGCCCGCGCCAGCCTCAGCGCGTCGTCGAAGATCGCGTGCCGCAGGCCGGGCTCCAGCCCGCTGGCCGGCGCGATCTCGACGACCTTCTGGTTGCGCTGCTGCACCGAGCAGTCGCGCTCCCACAGATGGATGATGGCGCCGCCCGCGTCGGCCAGCACCTGCACCTCGACGTGCCGCGGCCGCTCGACCAGCTTCTCCAGGAACACCGTCCCGTCGCCGAACGCCGCAAGCGCCTCGCCCGAACACCGCGCGAAAGCCTCGGCCATCTCGCCCGCGCCATCCACCCGCCGCATGCCCCGCCCGCCGCCGCCGGCCGTGGCCTTCAGCATCACCGGATAGCCGATGGCCTGGGCGGCCTTGGCGGCGTCCTTGCCCGAGGCCAGCGCCGCGCTGCCCGGCACGGTCGGGATCTCCAGCGACCGGGCGATCGCCCGCGCCGCCACCTTGTCGCCGAACAGCTCCAGCGTCTCCGGCTTCGGCCCGATGAACGCCAGCCCCGCGGCGGCGCAGGCCCGCGCGAACGCCGCGTTCTCGGAGAGGAAGCCGTAGCCCGGATGGACGCAGTCGCAGCCGGTCTCCCTGGCGGTCGCGATCAGCGCGTCGACGTCGAGATAGGCCGCCACCGGATCGCCGCCGGACGCCCCGATGGCCCGGGTCTCGGTGCTGGCCCGCGTATGCAGGCCCAACGCATCGGCCGGCGCGAACACGCTCACCGACTCCACGCCCAGCCCCGCGGCCGCGCGGGCGATGCGGATCGCGATCTCGCCGCGGTTGGCGATCAGAACTCTCTTGAACACGCGCGCTCCCCGGACGGCCTCGCCTCTTCCGGGCGACCGAACTACTCCATCACAGGTGCGAGGCTGCGGCTAGAACGCGACCTGGGCGCCGAGCTCGACCACGCGCGACGGCGGGATCTGGAAGAAGTCGGCGGTGCGCACCGCGTTGCGGGTCAGGAACACGAACAGCAGGTCCAGCAAATGGCCCAGGCCGCCGTCCTTGCGCGGCAGCAGCGTGCGGCGCGACAGGAAGAAGGAGGTGCGCATGATGTCGAGCTTCAGCCCCTTGGCGCGGGCCAGCGCCATGCCCTTGGCGACGTTGGGCGTCTCCATGAAGCCGAAGCTGAGCGTCATGGCCTTGAAGCCGGGCGCGATCTCGGTGATCTCGACGCGCTGGTCGTCCGGCACGCGCGGGCGCCGCGCGACCTTGACGGTCAGCAGCACCACCTGCTCGTGCAGCACCTGGTTGTGCTTGAGATTGTGCATCAAGGCGGCGGGCGCCGCCGTCGGGTCGGAGGTCAGGAACACCGCCGCGCCCCGGGCCTTGAGCGGCGGCCGCTGGACCAGCATGGGCACCACGTCGGCGAGCTTCAGGTCGCTCATTTCGGCTCTGGTCACCCGCGTCACGCCGCGCATCCACGACCACATGATCAGGATCAGGGCCGCGGCGATGATCAGCGGGATGTAGCCGCCATGCGCGACCTTGGTGAGGTTGGAGGCCAGGAAGGCGGTCTCGACGATCAGGAATGGGGAGAAGAACAGGAACGCCTGCCAGATCGGCCGGGCCTTCAGCCGATGGATGGCGACAACCGCGAGCACCGACGAGGTGATCATGGCGCCAACCACCGAGACGCCATAGGCGCTGGCCAGGCCGCTGGAGGAGCGGAAGCCGAGCACCAGGGCGGCCACGCCGATCATCAGGATCCAGTTGATCTGCGGCGCATAGATCTGGCCGACGTGAGCCTCGGAGGTGGGGCGCAGGGTAAGGCGCGGCAGGAGGCCGAGTTGCACGGCCTGCTGGGTCATGGAGAAGGCGCCGGAGATCACCGCCTGGCTGGCGATCACCGTGGCGGCCGTGGCCAGCGCCACCAGCGGCAGCTGGAACCACGCCGGCGCCAGGCGGAAGAACGGGTTGTCGACGGCGGCGGGGTCGCTGATCACCAGGGCGCCCTGACCCAGGTAGTTGGCGATCAGGCAGGGGAAGACCAGGGCCAGCCAGGTGACCTGGATCGGCTTGCGCCCGAAGTGGCCCATGTCGGCGTAGAGCGCCTCGGCGCCGGTGACGGTCAGAAAGACCGAGCCCAGGATCACCGGGGCGATCTTCGGATGGTGGGCCAGCAGCGCCAGACCTGGAAGCGGATTGAGCGCGGCCAGCACCTGCGGCGCGCGGGCGAGGGCCATCAGGCCCAGCACCGCGATGGTCGCGAACCAGACCACGCAGATCGGCCCGAACCAGCGCCCGATGCCGCCGGTGCCGCGCTTCTGGACCACGAAGAGCGCGACCAGCAGGCCGAGCGCGATGGGCACCTCGTAGGGGTCGACCTTGCCGGCCAGGCTCTGCACCACGCTCAGACCCTCCACCGCCGAGAGCACCGAGATCGCCGGGGTCAGGATAGCGTCGCCGAAGAACATGCCGGCGCCGATCATGGCGATCAGGATCAGCAGCTTCGCGCCGCGCCCGCCGGCCTTCTGCACCAGGGCCATCAGCGAGAGCGTGCCGCCCTCCCCGCGGTTGTCGAAGCGCATGAGGATGGTGACGTACTTCAGGGTGACGATGACCATCAGGGTCCACAGCATCAGCGACAGCACGCCGATAACCTCGGCGGGCCCGACCTTTCCGAAGTGCGAGATGGATTCCTTGAAGGCGTAGAGCGGGCTGGTGCCGATGTCGCCGTAGACGACGCCCGCCGAGCCCAGGGCGAGGGTCAAGAGCCCGCGCAGGCTGGGCGGGGCCGCGCTGGCCTCCGGCGTGGTCTCGACGGCGGTGATTGGCGTGGAGTCGTTCATACGAAAACGGACGGGTCCGCCTTTCTAGCAAGGACGGGTTCTCGCGCCGGTCGACATAAAGATCCCATGTGGTTGTGGGGGTTGACGAGCTCTGCGGTCTTGCGCCGCAGGGCCGGAAGGGCCTCTTTTGGCGCCGGGGAGCTGCGCTTGGAGGCGCGCCATGAGCCAATCCGACAGACTGCATCCGGCGGCGGCCTACGCCCTGTCACTGGCGCTGGTGGCGGCGGCCACCCTGGCCGCCGTGCTGGTCGACCACGTGCAGCCGGCGCCGAACCTGTCGCTGATTTTCGTCCTGCCGGTGGTGATCGCCGCCGTGAGCTTCGGCTGGGGCCCGGCGATCGCCGCGGCTGTGGCGGGCGCGCTGGCGTTCAACTTCTTCCTGATCGCCCCACGCTACAGCCTCAACGTCGCCGACCCGGCGAACCTCTGGGCGTTGGCCCTGCTGCTGATCACCGCCGGCATCGTCAGTGGTGTCGCCGCCCACTCGCGGCGCCGAGCTGTGGAAGCGCTGCGCGCCGTCGAACAGGCGACCGCCCTGCAGACGCTCGCCCGCACCCTGGTGGGCGCAACGGGCCGCAAGGGTGTGGCCGGCGCGGCGGCCGAGGCGCTTCACCAGCTGTTTGGCGCGCCTGCGGTTGTCTTTCTGCAGGAGGGCGACGCCCTGGTCCCCTCGCCGGCCGGAGACATGACGCTGTCGGCGGCCGACGAAGAGGCGGCGCGCTGGGCGCTCGCCTCGCGCATCCCGACCCGCGGCGGCGCCTATCCGGTGGAGGCTGCGGTCTACGACTTCTGGCCCGTGGTCACCCCGCAGCGCCAGCAGGCGGTGATCGGCGTGGAAATCTCCGGCGGCGAGGCCGGCCGGCCTGACAATCCCGAGCGGCTGGTGGAGATCGTTGGCGGCTATGTGGCCGTGGCGCTTGACCGCGAGGCCTATGCCGCCCAGGTGGCCGACAGCCGGGTGGAGGTGGAGGGCGAGCGACTGAAGGCCGACCTGCTGGCCGCCGTGAGCCACGACCTGAAGACGCCGCTGTCGACGGTGCTGTTCACGCTGCAGAGCCTGAAGAAGTTCGCCAAGACGCACGACGCCAAGACCCGCGCTGAACTCCTCAACCTGGCCGAAGGCGAAACTGCGCGGTTGTCCGTGATGGTCGGCAATCTGCTCGACATGAACCGGCTGGACGCCGGCGCCGTGGTGGTGCGCAAGGCGCCGGCCGCGCCGGCCGCCATGGTGCTGGAGGCCTTGAAGCGGGCCGCCGCCGCGTTGGACGGCCGCAAGGTGGTCAATACCGTCGAGCCTGCCGCGCCAGCGTTGCTGGTGGATGCGACCCTCTTCGAGACCGCGTTGGCCAACGTGCTGGAGAACGCCGGCAAGTACGCCCCGGCGGGCACGACGATCGAGGTGCGCGCCGGCGCCGACGCGCGGACGGGCTGGATCGAGGTCATTGACCAGGGGCCGGGCTTCCCTGGCGCCGTGGAGCCGCTGTTCGAAAAGTTCTCGCGCGGGGTCTCCGGCGACGGCCGCCCGCCCGGCACCGGCCTGGGGCTCTCCATCGCCCGCGGTTTCATCGAAGCCCAGGGCGGCCGGGTCGAAGCCGAGAATCTGCCAGACGGCAAGGGCGCGCGCGTGCGGCTATCGGCGCCGCTGGCCAAGATCGCCGAGCCTGCATGACGGGGCCGACATGAGTGAGCCTCCCGCCGACCCCGCCACGGTGCTAGTCGTCGAGGACGACGCTAGCCTGAGCGCAGCGCTGATGGCGACCCTGAAGGCGGCGGGCTTCCGGCCGGTGGCGGCGCGCACGGCGGCCGAGGGGATGCGCTGGTTCGCCCACTATGCGCCGGATCTGGTGTTGCTCGACCTGGGCCTGCCGGACCGCGACGGGCTCAGCGTCATCGCCGACATCCGCGCAAAAGGCCAAACGCCGATCGTGGTGCTGTCCGCGCGCGACACCGAAGCGATGAAGGTCCAGGCGCTCGACCTGGGCGCCGACGACTATGTGCAAAAGCCGTTCGGGGTGGAGGAGCTGCTGGCCCGCCTGCGCGCCGGCCTGCGTCACGCCGTGCAGGCCCGCGGCTCCGCCCCCGTGGTGCGGACCGGCGACGTGGAGATCGACCTGGGGCGACGCGCCGTGCGCAAGGGCGCCGAGACGCTGAAACTGTCGCCGAAGGAATACGACCTGCTGGCCGAGCTGGCGGTCAACCTAGGCCGCACGGTGGGCCACAAGGACCTGCTGCGCGCCGTCTGGGGCGATGAGCGCGCCGACATCCAGTACCTGCGCGTCTATGTCGGCCAACTGCGCCACAAGCTTGGCCTGTTCGACGACGACCCGCTGCTGATCAGCGAGCCCGGCGTCGGCTACCGCCTGGCTGAGGCCGAACCCGTCTAGCTCAGGCGGCGGCGCGGTCGTCGGCCTCGACCACCCGGGTCTGGGCGACGCGCTCGGCCAGGAGCCCGATGGTCCTGTGCGCCGAGGCCACCGCGCCCTCCTGCCACCCCGGCATCTGGCTGAGGTGCGCGCCGCTGAAGTAGACGCGACCCTGTGGCTGGTTCAGCAGGCGGTGCGAGGGATGATCGATGTGGCCCTCCTCCGAGACGCCGCGACCGCTGTAGTTCGGCCAGGGGCCGAGGTTGAACGGGATCTTGCTCCAGTTGATGACGGTGGCCTTCTCCAGGTCCTTGCCGTGGCCGGGGTGCAGAGTCTCGACGGCGCGTCGAGCGATCTCGATCTGCTCGGCGATCGGCCGCGCCGCGAAGCTCTTGGCCACGACGCCCGAGGCGTAGCAGCCGAGCAGCATGCCACGCGCGGTGTGCAGGCCCGCGCTCGGATACCAGACGACGTTGGTCTCGCCGCCGACGAACGACAGGCCGCCGTAGATCTGCTGGCGCTCCCAGAACCGCGGGGCTTCGAATCCGATCTTGTTGGCGTGGTCGTAGGTCACCGCGGCGATCGCCTGCTTCACCTCCGGGCTGAAGTTGCTGTCGATCTTCGCCAGCACCACCAGCGGGAGGGTGCAGATGATGAAATCGGCGTCGACCGCCGACGGCTTGCCGGTGACGCGGTCGCGCCAGGCGACCTGCACGCCATCGTCGCTCTGCCGGATCTGGGTCACCTCGGCGTTGCGTACGATGGGGCTGACGATCGCCGTCTCGAAGGCGGCGGGGATGCGGTCCATGCCGCCCACCGGCTGGAACATGGTCGCCTGCTGGTAGGGGCTCTCGTCGTACCAGGTTCCGGCGAATTGGCGGTTGGCCATCAACTCCTGGAGGGGCACCGGCGCGCGGGCGATCGCTTGCTGGTCGCCGGTCATGGGCGCCTGCCGCCAGCCGGAACGCTCGCTGCCCTTGAAGGTCAGGTCAGCGCTCAGGTCGCCGAAGCCCTTCAGGAACGGCAGCAGCCGCGCCCGGTCGTCCGCCGAAAGCTCCTGGTCGAGCGCGCCCTTGTTCACCGCCTTGGCCAGCAGCTCGGCGACGTGCCCGCGCGCGTCGTTGACGCCCTGGCGCAGCTGAATCGGCCGGCCGCCATTCGAGCCGGCGTCCCAGAACGCGGCGTTGCGGCTGGAATTGACCTCGACCTCGAGCGCAACGCCCAGCTTGCGGCAGTAGTCCAGCAGGCCCTCATGATGGCTGGGGATGCGGGCGGGGCCGGCGTTCATATAGAGGCCGTCCGAGAACTGGACGATCTGGTCCGCCTCGCCCTCCATCTCGATCTTGGTTCCGCCGCGCAGGGTCCAGTTGCGGCCGCCCAGGCGACCGCGCGCCTCCAGGAGCGTGACCTTGAACCCGGCGCGCTCCAGCTCGTAGGCGTTGACCAGACCCGCGATGCCGCCGCCGAGGATGACCACGCGCTTGCCGCGGCCCAGGCCGGCGGGAAGCTGCGGCGGGACCGCCGCGACGGTTGGCGTGGCCATCAGGCCCATGGCCACCATGGCGGAATAGGCGGCGCCATAGCCACCGGCGGCGGCGACCCGATGCAGGAACGAACGACGACTGACGGGCATGATGGCGCACTCCATTCGGGAGGCGCAGAAGCCCGGACCGGGGGCCGGTCAGCCAGTGGCGAGCCAGCCAAATTGGGGGGACGATCGGTCAAAACGCCAAAAAGGCCGCGCCCTGCGGCGCGGCCTTCGGCTTGGACAATCGTCCGAGCAGATCGTCAGTTCTTCAGAGCGTCGCGCGCGGCGTCCTTCAGCGAGCCGACGCCCTTCTGAACCTTGCCCTCGACGCGTTCGGCGGCGCCCTCGGCGGCCAGGCGGTCGTTGCCGGTCGCCTTGCCGACGCCCTCCTTGATCGAGCCGGCCGCATCCTTGGCGGCGCCTTTGATCTGATCCTTGTGCATGGGTCTCTCCTTGGTTCGTTGGGCAAGGAGTACGCGGAGGCGCCGTGTCGGGTTCCGTGCGGCGCGGTCTCAATTGGGCCGTCGGTCAGGCGGCGGCGCGAACGGTGCGGTCCAGCAGAGCGGCGAAGGCGACCTGGGCCGAGCGCCTAGCGTCGACGTCGCCCATCATCCGTCGCGCCTCCGAGACGCCCAGGACATAACTGCGCATCTGGAAGAAGGCGGCCTTGGCCTCGTCGGGGGTCAGGCGCGGATCGCCCAGCGCCTGGAACTCGTCGATCACCCGCGCGCGCCAGCTCTGCAGGCGCTGTTGCAGGTAGTCGCGCAGGCCGCCGGCCTGGTCGTCCAGTTCAACGGTGAAGGAGGTGATCGGGCAGCCGGACCGGGGCCACTCGCTCTCGCCCCACTCCAGCCAGCGGTCGAACACCTTTTCCAGGCGCGGGCGGCCCTGCGGCTTCGGCTCGGCGGGGCCCCAGATGAAGGCCACGAACTGGTCCATCACCTGCTCGATGATGGCGAGTTGCATCGCCTCCTTCGACTCGAAATGCTTGAAGAGGCCGCTCTTGGAGAGGCCCACGGCATCGGCCACGTCGGCCAGGCTGACGGCCGTCAGGCCCCGCGACGCCGCCTGGCGAGCGGCCTCGTCCAGGATGCGCAGCCGCGTGGCCTCGCCTTTACGCATTAGCCAAGCCTCCCAACTTGACAAAAAGTGACCGATCGTGCTCTTTTGGCACATTAGTGACCAATCGTGCTCTTTTCTATCCAAGGATTTGAGAAATGCAAACCCTCGCTGCGGCCGTTGCGGCCGGAACCCTGCTGTTCGCCGGCTCGGCCTTCGCCGCCGTCGGCTACCACGCCGAAGCCAAGCTGGCCGCCCCGGCCGCCGCCCCGATCACCGCCACGCTGTCAGACGTGAGCTGGAAGTGCGACGGCGACGCCTGCGTCGGCGAAGCGATCCGCGCCCCGCTCGACAATCCGATGCGCCAGTGCCGCAAGGTGGCCGCCGCGGTGGGCCCGCTGGCCGCCTTCGAGGCCCGCGGCCAGAAGATGGACGCCGGCGACCTGAAATCCTGCAACGTGGCCGCCAAGGCCGCTTCGCCGAGCACCGCCCAGCAGTAGGCTTCTCGACCGATTACCCCGCCCGCCGTTGCGTCAGCGGCGGGCGGCGGCTATCTGCACGCCTCGAATTCCCAATCTTTTCGATCGAGCGGTGCGGACGCCCATGGCGCAGCAATACATTTATCAGATGCAGGGCCTGACCAAGGCCTTCCCGGGCGCGCCCAAGAAGACCTTCTCGGACATCTGGCTGTCGTTCTACCCGGACGCCAAGATCGGCGTGGTCGGCGTCAACGGCTCGGGCAAGTCCACCCTGCTGAAGATCATGGCCGGGATCGACAAGGAGTTCACCGGCGAGGCCTTCGCCGCCGAAGGCGTGAAGCGCGGCTATCTGGAGCAGGAGCCGCAGCTCGACGACAAGCTCGATGTCTGGGGCAACGTGATCTCCTGGTGCGAGGAGAAGCGGCTGTTCGACGAGTACAACGCCATCGCCGCCAAGCTGGGCGAGGACTACACCGACGAGCTGATGGAAGAGATGACCGCGCTCCAGGAGAAGCTGGACTCCGGCGACCTCTGGGACATCGACAGCCGCATCGAGATGGCCATGGACGCCCTGCGCTGCCCGCCCAACGACTGGCCGGTGGACAAGCTGTCGGGCGGTGAGCGGCGGCGCGTGGCGCTTGCCCGCCTGCTGCTGTCCAAGCCCGACATGCTGCTGCTCGACGAGCCCACCAACCACCTGGACGCCGAGAGCGTGGCCTGGCTGCAGCACCACCTGGAGACCTTCCCGGGCTGCATCATCCTGGTGACCCACGACCGCTATTTCCTGGACCAGGTGACCAAGTGGACGCTGGAGCTCGATCGCGGCAAGGGCCTGCCTTACGAGGGCAACTACTCGTCCTGGCTGGAGCAGAAGACCAAGCGGATCGCGCAGGAAGAACGCGAGGAAGCCGGCAAGAAGCGCGCGATCGACCGCGAGCTGGCCTGGGTCCGGTCCTCGCCCAGCGCGCGGCGCACCAAGTCCAAGGCCCGCCTTGCGGCCTTCCATGACCTGCAGAACGAGGCGGAGAACGCGAAGCAGACCTTCGCCCAGATCCAGATCCCGCCCGGCCCGCGCCTGGGCCAGCAGGTGATCGAGGTCGATGGCCTGGAGAAGGAGTACGGCGACAAGCTCTTGTTCAAGGGCCTGACGTTCAAGCTGCCGCCGGGCGGCATCGTCGGCGTGATCGGCCCGAACGGCGCCGGCAAGTCGACGCTGTTCAAGATCATCACCGGCCAGGAAACGCCCGACGCCGGCACCGTGAAGCTGGGCGAGACGGTCAAGCTCGCCTACGTCGACCAAAGCCGCGACACCCTCGATCCGAAGAAGAACGTCTGGGAGGAGATCTCCTCAGGCCTGGACATCATGAAGGTGGGCACGCGCGAAATCCCCAGCCGCGCCTACGTGGGCTCGTTCAACTTCAAGGGCGCCGACCAGCAGAAGAAGGTCGGGCTGCTCTCCGGCGGTGAGCGCAACCGCGTGCACCTGGCCAAGACGCTGAGCGCCGGCGGCAACGTCATCCTGCTCGACGAACCGACCAACGACCTGGACGTGGAAACCCTGGGCGCCCTGGAAAGCGCGCTCGAGGACTTCCCCGGCTGCGCCGTGGTGATCAGCCACGACCGCTTCTTCCTCGATCGCCTGTGCACCCACATCCTGGCCTTCGAAGGCGACAGCCAGGTCGACTGGTTCGAGGGCAACTTCGAAGCCTACGAAGAAGACAAGAAGCGCCGCCTGGGCGCCGACAGCCTGATCCCCCACCGGATCAAGTTCCAGAAATTCACGCGATAGGCGCGTCGGCTTGACGGTGCGGTAGAGCTCCCCCACCCTTCAACCGGGGGGAGTTAGAGTATGCCGGCGTTCAATTTGAATTCCGACACGACGGTGTCGGCGTCGACGGCGATCAATACCGCAGCCGTGGGCGGCACAGGCTACTTGGTGAGCCAGGGACCGACCGGTCCGAATTTCACCAACCTCGGGACGATAACCTTCACGCTGGCGACGGGTCAGGGCGGGGCGACAGGCATTGCCCTGGCGTCCGGGAGTATCGATTGGAGCGCGGCCACCCTGGATAACGAGGGGCACTTTACGGTCTCGTCCAGCGCCGCCGGCGCGTTTCTGATCGCACAGAGCGCGCCCACCACGATCACCAACGCCGGGACAATAAGCGTGAGCGCCGGCGGCTCGGCGCAGGGGTTCGACCTGCAGGAAGGCACGGTGACCTTCAGCGGTTTCAAGGCGCCGGATATCACGAACACGGGGCAGGTGGCCGTGAACGGGGGGGCCGCGGCCACGGGCTTCTTCCTGGGCGACGGTGGGGTCCTGATGAACAAGGGCCTGATCAGCGTGACGACCACCAATCCTGGGGCGTTGGCGCACGGCTGGTGGAGCGCGTTCGGCGGCATCGTCCAGAACGATGGACAGATCGTCGTGACCGACAACGATCCGAACGTTCAGAGCGTGGCGCTGCACTTCACATCCGGCAGCATGAATGTACAGAACCACGGCACGATCACCGCGGATATCGCCATTGAGTACCTGAACACGACGGATGGCGACTCGAACGTCGCCTCGATCGACAACTACGGCGTCATCAACGGCCGCATCGTGATGGGCGCGGGCACGTTCGCCTCTCCACTGCTGTCTCGTGGCATCGCCAACATGGGAGTGATCAACGGCGACGTGGACCTCGGGCCCGGCGACGACCGTTTCTTCGGCGAGAATGGAACGCAGACCGGCCTCGTCTCGGGCGGTCTCGGCAACGACCTTATCCGGGGCGGCGCTGCGCGAGATAGCCTTCAGGGCAATCAGGGCGATGACTCCCTTCATGGCGGCGCCGGCGACGACATCGTGGTCGGCGGCAAGGACAACGATCAGCAGTTCGGCGAGGATGGCGACGACATCGTCTGGGGGAACCTGGGCAACGACACCATCGACGGCGGAGACGGAAACGACCAGGTCCGCGGCGGTCAGGGGGACGATGTGGTGGGCGGCGGGGCGGGCAACGACTTCGTCTCCGGCGATCGGGGCAACGACACCATCACCGGCGGGCCCGGCGCCGACATCTTCCACGACAGCCAGGACGCCGGCATAGACCGGGTGCTCGATTTCAGCCTCGCCGAGGGCGACAAGGTGATGCTCGATCCCGGCACCACGTACACCGTCAGCCAGGTGGGCGCTGACACGGTGATCGACATGGGCAGCGGCAACCAGATGATCCTGGTGGGCGTGCAGGCCTCGTCCCTACCCGCCGGCACGATCTTCCTGGGTTGAGGGCGACCGGCAAAGCTTGGCCGTTGACGTTGCGGCCAGTCTTCCGTCAACCTCGGGTTTCAGTAGCGGGGGCATCTGAGTGGGCACGATTACCAAGGACGACCTGGGCTGCGCCCAGCGGTCGGCCGCCTAGGGCGGCGCCATGACGGACTACACCTTCGAGACGATGACCCCGGCCCAGGCGCTCGCGTACAACGCGGCGACTGACACCCTGCATTTCTCAACCCCGACGGTCGGAGGCCTGTCCTCCCTGTTGGGCTTCAATCCCGATGGCACGATCTCCTTCTCGACAAACGTCGGGTCGCTGACGTTCGGGCCGGGCCTCCTGGGCGAGCAGCAGATCTATTTTGGCGACGGCTCGCGGATGGCGATTGGTGGCCCGGGCGATGACCTGCTGATCGGAGCCGCCACCAACGATTACCTCGCCGGTGGTCCCGGCAACGACACCATCAACGGCGGCGCCGGCGTCGATCGCGAACAGGGCGGCCCGGGCAGCGACCTCTTCATCACCGTGGGTCTGGAGTCCCATCTCGACACCATCGTCGACTTTGAGACCGTCGACTTCCTCGCCCTCAACGGAATCTCGGGCACGCCGTCGAACTTCATGATCTTCGGCAAGACCGATATCGACCATGCCACGCAGGAAGCTCATGCCGCGATCGAGAGCGGTCAGGCCGAGTTCGTGGCGGTGCAGGTCAACGACTACACCGTCGTGTGGGCCGACATAAACAACTCGAACATCGCCGGCGTGGAAGTGGTCTTGAACAACTTTCAGGCTTCCACCCTGACCTACCATAACTTCGTGCCGTTTCCGGCGATCTCCGGCGCGCCGATCCCGCCGCTGACCTCGGGCGGAACGTCCACCGCGCCGCCGCCACCCGTCTTCCAGGGCGCCTATGCGGTCAGCGCGTCGATCCAGGGCAACATGGACACCGCCGTCATCCCCGATGTGCCCGGCGAACTGGTGTCGATCAGTTCGCACGGCTACCAGATCACCGGCGACGGCGTGAACTTCCAGGTGTTCGGCCACGACCTGACGTTCAGCGCGGCCGGTGACATCACCGGCGGCGTCGTCAGCTCCATGCAACTGATCCTGTCCCGGCCGTTTTTCGAGCTCAACTTCAGCGTGGACGCGTCGGTCGACCGGCCGCCGACTCCGATTGACGGCGACACCCTGCAGACGCTGTTCCCCGGGATCTTCTCGGCCGGCGACAACATCCAAGGCTCGGCCTCGGCCGACCTGCTCCGCGGCTACGGCGGAAACGATCTCCTGGCCGGAGTCGGTGGCGGCGACACGATCTTCGGAGGCACGGGCGACGACGTCATTTTCGCCGACCTGCCGCCGACCGCGCGAGGCGTCGCGACCTCTGGCCCCAGCTATCTGCGCGGCGAAGAGGGTGACGACTACATCCAGGGCGGAACGAGCTTCGACGACATCAACGGCAACCAGGGCAACGACACGGCCTCCGGCGGCGCGGGCAATGACTGGGTGGTGGGCGGCAAGGACCACGATCTGCTGTTTGGCGACGCCGGCGACGACATCGTCTGGGGTAACCTCGGCAACGACACCCTCGACGGCGGTGATGGGAACGACCAGATCCGCGGCGGCCAGGGTGACGACATCGTCAACGGCGGAGCGGGCAACGACTACGTCTCCGGCGATCGCGGCAACGACACCATCACCGGCGGCGCGGGCGCCGACATCTTCCACGACAGCCAGGACGCCGGAATCGACCGGGTGCTCGATTTCAGCCTGGCCGATGGCGACAAGGTGATGCTCGATCCCGGCACCACTTTCACCGTCAGCCAAGTGGGCGCCGACACCGTCATCGACATGGGCGGCGGCAACCAGATGATCCTGGTCGGCGTCCAGGCCTCGTCTCTGCCGGTGGGGACGATCTTCCTCGGTTAGCGATCCGCCCCCCGCCTGCAGACGGGAGGCCCTGACGCTATTTCGGCGGGATGGCCGGATCGGTGCTCGGGGGATTGACCTCTCCGCTCGGCGGCGTGGCGACCGGCGGTGGGGCCGGAGCCGGCGCGGCGGCTGGCGGCGGCGTCCCCTCACCCAGCGTCGGCGGGTTCACCGCGGTGGAGGTCGGCGGCGAGGCGTCCGGGCTGGCCGATGTCGTCGCCGAAGCGTTGGCGCCGGTGGCGGCGGAGGCCTGGCCGGACCACCAATCCTTCTTCGCGCGCTGAGCCGGCGAGGCCTTCAGGTAAGCGTCGAGCTGGGCGTAGGGGATCGCCTGTGAGGGGCTGGCGGCCGCCGAAGCGGCCAGGTGCTTGGTCGCCGACAGCGCGGAACTGGCGGTGAGCGCCAGGGCGGCCGCGCCGGTGGCCAACAGGATGGTGCGCATGGAAATCTCCCTTCGGATCCCCGACAAGGCGCGCCACAATCAACTGCCGAGCGGCGTCTGAAGTTGCGGCTGGGCGCTCATCAAGGCCCGACCGGCATCTCCTTGACGGCGCGAAGCGACGAGAACATTCCGGCGACCGGGCCGATCATCAGCCCCGCGATGGCGATCAGCAGAGCGGCGCGAGCGCCCAGTCCCTGGCCGAGTGCGCCCCCGATCAGAGCCCCGATCACCGCCGCGCCACCGGCCGCGACCCGGAAGGTCGCACCCACGCGTCCAAGCACGTTCTGCGGCAGGATGGTCTGGCGCAGGCTGCTTGCCAGGATCAGCGGCACGACGCCGAAGGCGTCGCCGAGAACCTGCGAGACCACTAGGCAGGCCATGGCGCCGGCCTGGTTCGTGGGCGCCACGAGCACGATCAGGGTGCCTAGCGCTGACAGTATGCCGGAGATGCAGATTGCCGGTCCGACGCCCAACCATTTGGCCATGCGCTGGGCCAGGGTCGAGCCAGCCAACGCACCGACACCGCCAGCGGCGACGCCGAGGCCCATCAGGGCCGTCGTCAGGCCGAGGTCGCGCAGGACGTACAGATAGTAGAGTGCGCTGAAGAAGCCGCCGAACAGTCCGCCGACGCCGGTCATGATCAACAGCATGCGCACACGCGGTTCGCTCCAGGCTGTCCTGGCGCCGGTGATCACTCCGTCGACCCAGCCCCGCCGGCGCGCGCTGGCGTCCAGGGGCGGTTCAGGCGCGCGGATGCGCGCCAGGAGCAGCGCGGAGATGAGATAGGTCGCCGCGTTGACCGTCACGACGACAGGCGCCGCCAGCCACTGGAAGAGCATGCCGGTCAGGGCGGGGCCGCCCATCTCGGCGACGGATTCGGTCGCGCTGATCTTGGCGTTGGCGTCTGTGATCAGGCCGCGCCCGACCAGGCCAGGCAGATAGGCGTGGTCGGCGATGTCGAACAGAGCGCTCGCGCCTGCCACGAGGGCCGCCGCTACGCAGACCTGCAGCATATTGAGCAAGCCGAACCAGGCGGCCAGCGGCAACGCGATCAGGACAGCCGCGCGGAACAGGTCCATGGCGATAAGGATCGGGCGGCGCGCCGTGTGGTCAACGAAGTCGCCAGCGCTGAGGCCCACGACCAGGCCGGCCGCGCCGCTCACGGCGGCGAGGAGCCCGAGCTGGGAGGGTGGCGCGGACAGCGCCAGCACCGCCATGATCGGCAATCCGTCGCGGGTGATCCGCGCGCCGAAGTCGGACACCGTCTGGGCGGACCAGAGGCGCAGGAAGTCGCCATGGCGCCAAAGCGCGCTCGCCGGCGCCTTTTGGGGCGGGGAAATCTTGGTCATGTTCAGGTTCTTGACGGCTAGGCGCGCGGTCATGCGACCGCTGGACCGCCGCCGCGTGACGCGACGGACGGAGCTTTGGCGAGCGCGTATTTTTGCCGCCGCGCGGCCCGCCGTTGGGCGCGCCTTGTGCCGACCGTTGTTCGGCAAGTCAAGCTTGGGCGCGGCGGCCTTCCCCGGCTATGGAGGCTGAGCGTTTGTCGGAGTTCCCATGACCGAGCCCTTGGCCCTGATCGCCGTGCCGTTCCTGACCGTGCTGGAGCCGGCGTTCAAGTCGGGTGGCCTGGCCACGGCGCGGGCCTGGGAGCTGACCGACGACGAGCGCGCCCGCGTGCGCTCCATTGTCCACGCCGGCGAGGTGGTGTTGACGCCGGAGTTCCTGGAGGGCCTGCCGGCGCTGGGGCTGATCGCCAACGTCAGCGTGGGCTACGACGGGATCGACGTCGCCTGGTGCCGGGCGCGAGGTATCGAGGTCACCCACGCCCGTGGCCTCAACGCCGAGGACGTCGCCGACCACGCTATCGGCCTGATGCTCGCCGCCTGGCGCAACATCCCGACGCTGGATCGCATCGTCCACGATGGACGCTGGCGTCAGGAGGACCGCATCGGGGGCCAGCCCAGTCTGGGCGGTCGAACCCTGGGCGTCGTGGGCCTGGGCCATATCGGGGCCGCCGTGGCGAGGCGCGCGGAGGCCTTCCGCATGAACGTGCGCTGGTGGGGCCCACGCGAGAAAGACTCGCCCTGGCCTCGCGCCGAGAGCGTGCTGGAACTGGCGCGGGCCAGCGATGTCCTGGTCGTGGCCTGCCGCGCCGAGCCCGCCAACCGCGGCCTGATCTCGGCTGAGGTGATCGAGGCGGTGGGTCCGGCGGGCCTGATCGTCAACGTCTCGCGCGGCTCGCTGATCGACGAGCCGGCGCTGCGCGCCGCGCTGAAGGATGGCAGGCTCTGGCGCGCCGCCCTCGACGTCTTCGCCCAGGAGCCGACCCCGGGCGAGCTGTGGGCCGATATGCCCAACGCGGTGCTGACGCCGCACACCGCCGGCTCGAGCAATGAGGCCGTGCCCTTGATGGTGGCCCAGGCGGTGGACAATGTGCGACGCTTTCTGGCGGGCGAGCCGCTGGCGAGCCCGGTTCCTGACTAGGAGGACGCGATGGCCAGGGTGCTCGGTATCGGGGGCGTGTTCTTCAAGGCGCAGGATCCGCAGGCCGTACGCGACTGGTACGCCCGGGTGCTGGGCTTCGAGATCAGCAAATGGGGCGGCGCGAAGTTTGCGCATCCGGCGGCCGGGAGCACGAACTGGAGCGTCTTCGCGGCGGACTCCGACTACTACGCACCCTCCGCCGCGCCCTTCATGATCAACTACATCGTCGATGACCTCGACGGCGTGCTCGCCCGGGCCAAGGGCGAGGGCGTTGAGCCGGTGGGCGAGCCGACCAACGACGACTACGGCAAGTTCGCTTGGCTGCTCGATCCGGCCGGCGTGAAGATCGAGCTCTGGCAGCCCCCGCCGGACCCGTCCGCGACTTGACATAATCACATAAAGATATCTTTATATCATCTATGACGCTCTCGGCGACCCAGGCTGTAGATGTGCTGCGCGCAGCGGGCGAGCCCTCGCGCCTGCGCATTTTAGCACTTCTGGCTCGCGAGGAACTGGCGGTGCTGGAGCTCTGCCGGGTGCTCGACCAGAGCCAGCCGCGGGTGTCACGCCACCTGAAACTGCTGGCCGAGGCCGGCCTGGTGGAGCGGTTTCCGGACGGCGCCTGGGTGTTCTATCGCCTGACCGGCGCCGGCAAGGGCGGCGAACTGGTCACCGAGGTGCTGGCGCGCATCGATCCGGCCGATCCGGTGCTGCAGCGCGACGCTGAGCGGTTGCAGGCGGTGTGGGCCGAGCGGGCCGCGGACGCCGGCGAGTATTTCGCGCGCAACGCCGCGCGCTGGGACGAGATCCGCTCGCTCTACGTCTCCGACGCCGACGTCGAGGCCGCGATCCTGGCCGCCGCCGGGTCGGGGCCCTTCAAGCGGCTGGTGGACCTGGGGTCCGGCACGGGCCGGATGCTGACGCTGCTGGCCCCGCACGCGGAGACGGCGCTGGGCCTGGACCTGTCGCAGCAGATGCTCAACCTCGCCCGCAATCGCGTCACAGAGGCCGGGCTGGCGCGATGCGAACTGCGCCACGGCGACATCTTCAGCACGCGCCTGCCCGATGAGAGCGCCGACCTGGTCGTGGTCCACCAGGTGCTGCATTACCTCGCCGACCCGGCGGCGGCGGTGAAGGAAGCCGCGCGGATCGTGGCGACCGGCGGCAAGCTGATCATCGCCGACTTCGCGCCGCATGGGCTCGAGTTCCTCCGCGAGCAGCACCAACACCGCCGGCTCGGTTTCGCCGAGCCGGAGATGGCCCGCTGGCTGACCGATGCGGGGCTGTCGAAGGTTCGAGCGTCGGCCTTGCCGCCCGCCGACAGGGCCGGCCTCACCGTCAAGATCTGGACAGCAGAGCGGAGCCGCGAGCGGCAGTCGAGGGCGGCATGAGCCCGGCGGATTCCAGCCTCGGACCGATCGCGCGCGCCGGCTTCGGGGGGGCGGCTCGGCCGAACGTGTCGTTCGAATTTTCGCCGCCGAAAACGCCGGAGGCCGAGGAGACGCTGTGGGAAGCGATCCGCCGGCTGGAGCCGCTGAACCCGTCGTTCGTCTCGGTGACCTACGGCGCCGGCGGCTCGACGCGAGATCGGACGCACCGCACCGTGCTGCGGATGCTGAAGGAGACGACGCTAAAGCCCGCTGCGCACCTGACCTGCGTCGAGGCCAGTCGCGGCGAGGTCGACGAGGTGATCCAGGGCTACTGGGACGCCGGCATCCGCCACATCGTGGCCCTGCGCGGCGACCCGCCTGGGCAGATCGGCGGCGCCTACGCGCCGCGCGCCGACGGTTACGCCAACGCCACGGAGCTGACCGCTGGCATCCGCGCCATCGGTGACTTCGAGGTGAGCGTCGGGCTCTATCCGCACGTCCACCCCGAGAGTCCGTCGATCGATCACGACATCGACGTACTGAAGGCGAAGATCGACGCCGGCGCGACGCGGGCGATCACTCAGTTCTTCTTCGACCAGGACGGGTTCCTGCGGTTCATGGACCGGGTGCGCAAGGCCGGCGTGACCATCCCGATCTCCCCGGGGATCATGCCGGTGAGCAACTTCAAGGGCCTGAAGAAGATGTCCGGGCCGATGGGGGTCCAACTTCCGGGGTGGCTCGGCAATCTGTTCGAGGGGCTGGACAAGGACCCGGAGACGCGGCGGCTGTTGGCCTGCTCGGTGGCCACCGAGATGTGCGCGCGCCTGGCCGAGGAGGGCTTCGGCGACTTCCACTTCTACACGCTCAACCGCGCCGACCTGACCTATGCGATCTGCCGGGTGCTGGGCGTGCGCGAACCCGACGCAGCTAAGGAGGCCGCGGCATGACCCGGCAGGAACGCATCGCGGCGCTGAAAGCCGCGGCCAAGGAACGGATCCTGATCCTCGACGGGTCGTGGGGGGTGATGATCCAGCGCCAGAACCTGGACGAGGCCGACTATCGCGGCGCGCGGTTCGCCGACCTGCCCGGCCAGCTGAAGGGGAACAACGACATCCTGTGCCTGACGCGGCCGGACATCGTCTCAGGCCTGCACGACGCCTACTTTGCGGCCGGCGCCGACATCAGCGAGACCAACACCTTCTCGGGGACCTCGATCGGCCAGGGCGAATACGCGACGCAGGCCGCGGTGTGGGACATCAACTTCCAGGGCGCGAAGCTGGCGCGCGCCAGCGCCGACGCCTGGACGGCGAAAGAGCCGGACAAGCCGCGCTTCGTGGCCGGCGCGCTCGGCCCCCTGCCGGTCATGCTGTCGATGAGCTCTGACGTGAACGATCCGGGCGCGCGGAAGGTCACCTTCGACCAGGTCTACGAAGCCTACGCCGAACAGGTCCGCGCCCTGCACGAGGGTAGCGTCGACATGTTCCTGATCGAGACCATCACCGACACGCTGAACTGCAAGGCCGCGATCAAGGCGATCCTCGACCTGGAGGAGCAGGGCTACGAGCCGCTGCCGATCTGGATCTCGGGCACCATCACCGACCGCTCGGGCCGCACGCTCTCGGGCCAGACGGTGGAGGCGTTCTGGAACTCGGTGCGCCACGCCAAGCCGTTCGCGATCGGGCTCAACTGCGCGCTGGGCGCCGACCTGATGGCGCCCTACATCGCCGAGCTCAGCCGCGTCGCCGACACCCTGGTCTCGGCCTATCCCAACGCCGGGCTGCCCAACGCCATGGGCCAGTACGACGAGACGCCGGACGAGACCGGCCACGCCCTGCACGAGTGGGCCGAGCGCGGCATCGTCAACATCCTGGGCGGCTGCTGCGGCACCACGCCGGAGCACATCAAGCACGTGGCCGACGCGGTGCGGGGGCTGAAGCCCCGCCAGCCGCCGGAGCGGCCCACCGCGATGCGTCTGGCGGGGCTGGAGCCGTTCGAGCTTGCCTAGTCACGTGCTGATCTGATGCGACCTACCTTCATCAATGTCGGCGAGCGGACCAACGTCACCGGCTCGGCGAAATTCCGGAAGCTGATCGAGGACGGGGACTACCCGGCCGCGCTGGCGGTCGCGCGCCAGCAGGTGGAGGCCGGGGCACAAGTCATTGATATCAATATGGATGCTGGCCTTCTGGACTCGAAGGCGGCGATGGTCACCTACCTCAACCTGATCGCGGCGGAGCCGGACATCGCGCGGGTGCCGGTGATGATCGACTCGTCGAAGTGGGAGGTGATCGAGGCGGGGCTGCGCTGCGTGCAGGGCAAGGCGATCGTCAACTCGATCTCCATGAAGGAGGGCGAGGCCAAGTTCATCGAGCAGGCCAAGGCGTGCCTGCGCTATGGCGCCGCGGTCGTCGTCATGGCGTTCGACGAGGTGGGCCAAGCGGACACGGCTGAGCGCAAGATCGAGATCTGCACGCGGGCCTACAAGCTGCTGACCGAGCAGGTCGGCTTCCCGGCCGAGGACATCATCTTCGACCCGAACATCTTCGCGGTGGCGACGGGGATCGACGAGCACAACAACTACGCCGTCGACTTCATCGAGGCGACGCGGGCGATTAAGGCCACCCTGCCGCACGCCCGGGTCTCCGGCGGCGTCTCCAACGTCAGCTTCAGCTTCCGCGGCAATGAGCCGGTGCGCCGCGCGATCCACTCGGTGTTCCTCTACCACGCCATCGCGGCCGGCATGGACATGGGCATCGTCAACGCCGGCGAGCTGCCGGTCTATGACGACATCCCCGAAGAGCTGCGCGAAGCCGTCGAGGACGTGATCCAGAACCGGCCGCAGCGCGACCCCGTCCTCACCAACACCGAGCGCCTGGTGGAGCTCGCACCCAAGTACAAGGGCGGCAAGTCCGAGGCCAAGGGGCCGGACCTCACCTGGCGCGAAGGCACCGTCGGCGCGCGGATCACCCACGCGCTGGTGAACGGCGTCACCGACTTCATCGAGGCCGACGCGGAGGAAGCCCGCCTCGCCGCCCAGCGTCCGCTGCACGTCATCGAAGGCCCGCTGATGGACGGCATGAACGTGGTCGGCGACCTGTTCGGCTCGGGCAAGATGTTCCTGCCGCAGGTGGTGAAATCCGCCCGCGTGATGAAGCAGGCCGTCGCCTACCTGCTGCCGTTCATGGAGGCCGAGAAGGAGGGCAAGCCGCGCGAGGCGGCGGGCAAGATCCTGATGGCCACCGTCAAGGGCGACGTCCACGACATCGGCAAGAACATCGTGGGCGTGGTCCTGCAGTGCAACAACTACGAGGTCATCGACCTGGGCGTCATGGTCTCGGCCGACCGCATCCTGGACGAGGCCAAGGCGCACAACGTCGACATGGTGGGCCTCTCCGGCCTGATCACGCCCAGCCTCGACGAGATGGCCTATGTGGC
>Ga0207711_10000741_pt1 | contig 32019 bp, 33 predicted proteins | sample KBSS34metaG_FD_184401 | JGI IMG/M metagenome (GOLD analysis project Ga0207711, IMG submission 184401) | Switchgrass rhizosphere microbial communities from Kellogg Biological Station, Michigan, USA - KBS S3-4 metaG (SPAdes) (version 2) | ecosystem: Host-associated > Plants > Roots > Rhizosphere... | reverse complement strand
GAAATCGAGATCGACGTGCTCGGTGGCGAGCAGCGCCTGATACTGTCGTGTCAGGCAGGCGTCGGTCGCCGTCAGGATCTGCTCGAAATCGTCGACCGACAGCGATGCGAGCTCGACGCGGATCGGAAAACGCCCTTGCAGCTCGGGGATCAGGTCCGACGGCTTGGACAGATGAAATGCGCCGCTGGCGATGAACAGGATGTGGTCGGTCTTGATCATCCCGTACTTGGTCGCGACCGTCGTGCCCTCGACCAGCGGCAGCAGATCGCGCTGAACGCCCTGTCGCGACACGTCGGCGCCGTGCATTTCCTGGCGGCTGGCGATCTTGTCGATCTCGTCCAGGAAGACGATGCCGTTCTGCTCGACGTTGTTGAGCGCCTTGGTCTTGAGCTCGTCATCGTTGATCAGCTTGCTCGCCTCCTCGTCGATCAGCGCCTTCATCGCCTCGCCGACATTCATTTTCTTGAGCTTGCGCTTGCCCCCCGACATCTGCTGGAACATACCCTGGATCTGGCTGGTCAGGTCTTCCATGCCTGGCGGCGCGAGAATCTCCATCTGCGTCGGCAATGCGGCGAGTTCGACTTCGACCTCCTTGTCGTCGAGTTTGCCTTCGCGCAGCATCTTGCGGAATTTCTGACGCGCGGCCGAATCGGTCGGCTGCATGTCGTCGAAGTTCACTTCTCGCGCAGGCGGCAGCAGTGAATCCAGCACGCGCTCCTCGGCGGCGTCCGCGGCGCGATCGCGAACCTTGCGCGCCTCGGACTCGCGTGTCTGCTTGATCGCCGTCTCGGCGAGATCGCGGATGATCGTGTCGACGTCGCGGCCGACGTAGCCGACCTCGGTGAACTTGGTCGCCTCGACCTTGATGAACGGAGCGTCGGCGAGCTTCGCCAGCCGGCGTGCGATCTCGGTCTTGCCGACGCCGGTCGGTCCGATCATCAGAATGTTCTTCGGTGTGATCTCCTGCCGCAGCGGATCGGCGACCTGCTGGCGCCGCCAGCGATTGCGCAGCGCGATGGCGACGGCGCGCTTGGCCGCGTCCTGGCCGACGATGTGCTTGTTCAGCTCGTGTACGATTTCCTGCGGCGTCATCGACGACATGGGGGCTCGCAAGCAACTGGCAAAAAAGAAACGGCCGCCCACTTGGGCGGCCGCGTCATTTTACCTGTTTCAGCGCTGGCGGCCGTTGCCGGGCGCAGGCCCTCCTCAGGGTGCGAAGAGGGCGGCGCAATGGCCGGGTTGACTCGGCCCGCCGGCGATCGCGCCGCCGCGGGGGATGCACTGGTCGGGCGGCAGCGGAACGCCTTGCTCGACCTGAAGAACGAGCAGGTCGAACGCGCGCTGAGCGTGGGGCTCGATCAGCTCGAGTTGCGGGAACGTGTCCTGGTAAGTCTCGATGTGATTGCCGTTCTGCACTTCGTACAGCCTGTACGCCGGCCTCTTCGGATCCGCCCTGGCCGCGGCCGCGTCAAGCTCGCTGGCGACTTTGCGCGCGTATGCGCGGGCGTGGTGGTCGATCGGCAGCAGCGCGTCCATGGTACCGGCCACGGTGATCAGCGGGCGCTGGATCAGACCCGTGGTCGCAAAGTCAGCCATCTTGTCGCCCACGTCGGAAACCGACAGCCGGCTGACGTAGTTGTACGTGCTGGTGCCACTGCCATAGGTGTCATATCCCGGGTCGAGACGCTTCTGCCACTGGCACTGCGTGACTTCCCAGAACGACCCCCAATAGTTGCCCCAAAGCGATGGCGACATGGTCGGCGGCGCGGTCGGCACGACGACGTCAGGCGGATAGCCGGCCGCGACCATGTTTTTCGCCGCCGTGGTGGTTGCATTGAAGCCGGATGCCAGGTAGTCGTTGTAGTTAAGGACGGCCGGCGGAAGATCGGTCAGCAAGTTCGGCGCATGCTTATCGACGAAGGTACCTTCCCAGTCGACGCCGCCATCGAACAGCTTCGGGGCCAACTCGACCGCGCGGCGCACCTGGTAGCCGCCGTTTGATGTGCCAACCGCGTAGGTATAGGACGGCGACTTGCCGTAGCTGGCCTTGACGCCGGTGCGCGCAAGCTGTGCCGCCTGAATCATGAAATCCGCCCAGCGCGCGAAGGGCTGATTCGGATCATTGTCGTAGAAATGGACATAGGTCGTAGACGACGGATTCAACCTGCAACCAAGAGGGTCTGTGGCGGTAGTGAGGTAAAGATTGAGCACGCCTTTGTTCTGGGACGCATACGCATAGCCCTTTTGCACCACGTAATCGCTCCAGGCGAAGTCCCCGTTGAATTCGCTTCGCGTGCCGGATGCACCGGCGACGACCAGCCGTCCGTTCCAGTGGTCGGGCAGACGCAACAGGAACCGACCCTGGCCGGTCGGGTCCGAAGCGATGCGCGCGTTGATCTGCACGCCGGGGACAACGGTCGCGATAGGAGTCTTCTTGGCAGCGCTCGGCGCGATGACCGCGCGATCAGTCATCGGCGTGAATGCGAAGGCCGGCACCCCGGGCAACGAATTGTTCGCAGGCGTCGTGTTCAGATTATTGGTCGTGAGATCGGTGCTGACAAAGCACGTGGCGTCGGCAAGCTGGTTGCCGAAAGCTTTAAGCAACTGATCGCACCGGCTTTCCGCGGCGACCGACAATGGAATCAGGAGCGACAGCGCGAATATGGAGCAGCTTCGAAAAAACATTGTTCCTTCCGAATTGATGAAGAGAGCGTCAGGCCAACGACGGGTACGCGACGCGACCATAGCGGGCCGGATAGCTCGGCCCAGCGACTGTGGACAGGCTTTCGCAGATCGAGGGTCGGACAGCATTTTCTGATATCCGGCTCGAGGTGAAGTGTAGCGCATCGCCGGGCCGATTCGATAGCATGCGATTGGCCGCCGACTAACTGCGCAGGCGCCGATTTGCCGGGCTTCGCGTTGGCAACGCATGGCGCTTCGCTTATGATGCGACGGACAACGCAGCCGGCGCATGTTGTGGCGGGCCGAAACCCGAAGGTACTCAAGGAGATCCGATGAATCGACCGGTGCTAATTTCGGCGATTGCAGTGCTGGCCGCGTGCGCGGCGATGGCAGCGCACGGGCAGTCCGCGGTCGCCGCACTCGATCCAACGGCAGGAAACAGCGCCAAAGGGACGATCGGATTCGAGCAGCGCGGCGACAAGGTCTTCGTTGACGCCAAGGTGTCCGGCCTCGCTCCGGGTGCGCACGGCTTCCACGTCCACGAAAAAGGCGACTGCAGCTCGAGCGACGGCATGAGCGCGGGCGGGCACTTCAATCCGACGGCCAAGCCGCACGGCAATCCGGCATCCGCCGAGCACCACGTCGGTGACATGCCGGCGCTCGTCGCCGACGCCTCGGGCAACGCGAGCTTCCAGGGCGAACTGGCGCCGATGAGCGTCGGCGCCGGGGTCACCGACATCGTCGGCAAGGCGGTCATCGTGCACAAGGACGCGGACGATTACGCGACGCAGCCGACCGGCAATTCCGGCGCCCGCGTCGCCTGCGGAGTCATCCGAAAGCGTTGATGAGGCTTTGGCCTTCGCAGCTGGCGCTGTGCGCGACCGCTGTATCGGTGGCGGGACTGATCCTGGGCGCCTGCACGATCAATCAACCGGTCATGGGCGCCGTAGTTCCCTCCACCGGCAATCAGGCCCTCGCTCGGCTGGTATCCAAGAACGGCAGCATCACCTATGGTACGGTCATGTTCACCCAGCGTGGCGATAAGGTCGCAGTGCTGGCTAACGTGTTCAATCTGCCCGGCGGTCCGCACAGCCTCTACATTCACGAGGCCGGCAACTGCAGCTCGCCGAACGCGGCCAGCGCCGGGCCGGTTTGGAACGCCAAGGGTGCCACTCCCGGCGCGCGACGATCGGGGGAGCTGCCGAACATCGTCGTGCGTCACGAGGAAAAAGCGAATCTCGAGGCCCAGGTGACGGGGCTGTCGGTCGCCACCGGGGCGGCGAACGACGTCATCGGGCATTCAGTCGTTGTTCATGGCAAGCTCGATCCCGATCCCAAACCCGAATTCGGCGTGGCCAACGACTGGCTCGCCTGCGGCGTCATCGAGAAATTCTAGACCCTGCTTGCGTCTATGAGCGGCCGTTGCCGCGCCGGCGCATCAATCGACAAGGATCGCCATGGGATTTCTCGCCGGCAAGAAAATCCTGATCACCGGCCTGCTGTCCAATCGCTCGATCGCGTACGGCATCGCGCATGCGTGCAAGCGCGAAGGCGCGTCCCTGGCCTTCACCTACGTCAACGACGATCTGAAGGACCGCGTGGTCAAGCTGGCGGCCGATTTTGGCGGCGCGCCAGTGCTGCCGTGCGATGTGACGCACGACGACCAGATCGCTGCGCTTTTCAGTGCGGTCGAGCGCGAATGGGGCGGGTTGGATGGGTTGCTGCATTCGATCGCGTTCGCGCCGCGCGAGGCGCTGGCCGGGGACTTTCTCAATGCGATCTCGCGCCAGGCTTTCGCCATCGCGCACGACGTGAGCTCGTACAGCTTCGCCGCGCTGGCCAAGGGCGCGCGGCCGCTGATGCAAGGCAGGCAGGGCGCGTTGCTGACGCTGACCTATCTGGGCGCGGTGCGGGCGATGCCGAACTACAACGTGATGGGGCTGGCCAAGGCGAGCCTCGAGGCCAACGTGCGCTACCTCGCGCAATGCCTGGGTCCGGAAGGTGTGCGCGTCAACGGCATATCGGCCGGCCCGATCAAGACGCTCGCTGCGGCCGGCATCGGCGGCTTTTCGGGCATTCTGCACTTTGTCGCGAAGACCGCGCCGCTGCGGCGCAATGTCACGATCGAGGAAGTGGGCAACGTCGCTGCGTTCCTGCTGTCCGACCTCGCCAGCGCGGTCACCGGCGAGATTACCTACGTCGACTGCGGATTTTCGACCATCGTTCCCGGCATGGGCGAGGAGTGAACTCGATTCGCGAGCGCGCCAGCTTCGCGCTGACGGTTGGTTGCGCCGCGTCTGATCCGCGCTGCCGGTGAACGCGCACTTCGCGCGCGAGTCTGTCCTGAGCGCGGCCCCGCCGCGTCTGAAGGATCGTTACGACGCGGTGATCATCGGCGGCGGTCATAACGGCCTCGTCTGTGCCTGCTATCTCGCCGGCGCGGGATTGAAAGTCGCGGTGTTCGAGCGGCGCGGGATCGTCGGTGGCGCCGCGGTGACCGAGGAATTCCATCCGGGATTCCGCAACTCGACGGCGAGCTATACGGTCAGCCTGCTGCATCCGAAAGTCATCCACGAGTTGTGCCTGAAGGAGCATGGCCTGAAGATCGTCGAGCGGCCGATGTCGAACTTCCTGCCGTTGCCGGGCGGCGAATATTTGAAGGTCGGCGGCGCGAGCATCGATGGACGCGGCGGGACGCAGGCCGAAGTGGCGCGGTTTTCGCACAAGGACGCGGCGGCGCTCCCGGCGTACTACGCGATGCTCGAACGGGTCGCCGATGTCCTGCGCGCGCTGCTCCTGGAAACGCCGCCGAACGTCGGGGGTGGCGTGCACGAGCTGTTCCAGGCGTGGAAGGTCGGGGGGAAGCTCAAGCGCCTGCCGATGGCACATCGCCGCGACATCCTCGACCTGTTCACCAAGAGCGCAGGCGACATTCTCGACCGCTGGTTCGAGTCGGACCCGATCAAGGCGGCGCTGGGCTTCGATGCGGTCGTCGGCAATTTCGCGAGCCCGTACACGCCGGGCTCCGCGTATGTACTGCTGCACCACGTTTTCGGCGAGGTCAACGGCAAGCGCGGGCAGTGGGGGCACGCGCTGGGCGGCATGGGCGCTATCACGCAGGCGATGGCGCGCGAGGCTCTCGGGCGCGGCGTCGAGATCTTCACCGACGAGGGCGTTGCGCGTGTGCTGACCAAGGACGGCAACGCGGTTGGCATCGTGCTGGCCGACGGCAGCGAGATTGCCGCGCCCCGGGTCGTCGCCAATGTCAATCCGAAACTGCTCTACCTCCAGCTGATCGATGCTGCGGCGCTCGACGGCGACTTCCGGCAGCGGATCGAGAATTACCGCTGCGTCTCCGCGACGTTTCGCATCAACGTCGCGCTTGACGCCGTTCCCGACTTCGCCTGCCTGCCCGGCGACGGCGAACACCTGCGCTCCGGCATCATCATCGCGCCATCGCTCGCTTACATGGAGCGCGCCTATTTCGATGCGCGCCAGCACGGCTGGTCGCGAGAACCCATCGTCGAGCTGCTGATTCCTTCGCTGGTCGATCGCACGCTCGCGCCGCCGGGCAAGCACGTTGCAAGCCTCTTCTGCCAGCACGCCAATCCGACGCTGCCTGACGGCCGCTCGTGGGACGCCGTGAGGGAAGAGGTCGCCGACCTGATGATCGCGACGGTGAATCGCCACGCGCCGAACTTCGCCGCCGCGGTGATCGGCCGCCGTGTACTGTCGCCGCTCGATCTCGAGCGCGAGTTCGGCCTGATCGGCGGCGACATCTTCCACGGCGCGCTCTCGCTCGACCAACTGTTTTCGGCGCGGCCGGTCCTTGGTAACGCGCACTACCGCGGGCCGCTGAATGGTTTGTACATGTGCGGTGCCGGCACCCATCCCGGAGGGGGCGTGACCGGCGTGCCCGGGCACAACTGCGCGCGCGAAATTCTGCGCGACTTGCGCCGGCGGCGTCACGGCTGAATCGACGCGATTGGACATGTGAAAAGGAGACGCCCCGCGAAAACCGCGGGGCGCCAGAGGCACTGCGCAATAAAGTCGAAGTCAGCCGATAAGCCGGGTTCTGTTACGGGACGCGCCGAAGGCGCGTCCTATGGCCGTCATTCGTCTAGGCGCCGCGTTACCGCGGCGCTCGAGCCACCTACCCGCGGACTCGGCGAGCAGCGTCGTCGTCCGCTTACTTGGTGTTGCTCCGGATGGAGGTTGCCGCGTTTCACCCGCTCCCGGCACGGTTTGACCCGAACCGGGGGCGACTCGTCTCTGTGGCCCTGTTCCTCGCCTTCATCGCCGCTCTCGCGAACGACTTATAGCGTCTGGGCGTTACCCAGCATCCTGCTCTGCGGAGCCCGGACTTTCCTCTGCCAGCTTCGGGCTTGCGCCGTTAGCGGACAGCGACGGTCTGGCCGACTTCGATGGTCAGTTTAGCACGCCGAAAACGCATTAGTCGGTGACGCGCCAGCGCAGGGTCTCCCCGGCGAAGACCGGCACGACCGTCCCGGCGCCGAACGGATAGCTCGCCGGCACCGTCCAGGGCGCGCGCTCGAGCGTGATCGTGCCGGCATTGCGCGGCAGGCCGTAGAAATCCGCACCGTGAAAACTGGCGAAGCCCTCGAGCTTGTCGAGCTTGCCTGCGGCATCGAACACCTCGGCATAGAGCTCGATCGCGAACGGCGCCGAAAAACATCCGGCACAGCCGCACGCGCTCTCCTTTGCATCCCTCGCGTGGGGAGCGGAATCGGTGCCGAGAAAATATTTCGCATCGCCGCCGGTCGCCGCATCGACCAGCGCGCGGCGATGCGCTTCACGTTTCAGCACCGGCAGACAATAGGCGTGCGGGCGCAGTCCGCCGGCGAATAGCGCATTGCGCGACCACAACAAGTGCTGCGGCGTGATGGTCGCGCCGACATGCGCCGGCGCGGCGGCGACGAACTGGGCTGCTTCGCGCGTCGTGATGTGCTCGACAACCAGCCTCAAGGCCGGGAAGTCGCGCACGATGCGCGAGAGCACCCGCTCGACGCAGACTCGTTCGCGATCGAACACATCGATATCCGGGTCGGTGACTTCGCCATGCACGAGCAGCGGCAGTCCGCACTTTTCCATCGCAGCAAGCGCCGGATAGACGCGCGCGAGCTCGGTAACCCCGGATGCCGAATTGGTCGTCGCGCCGGCTGGATAGTATTTGACGCCGATAACGAAACCGGCAGCTCGAGCGCGCTCGATTTCGACCGGACTGGTGTCGTCGGTGAGGTACAGCGTCAAAAGCGGCGTGAAACGCGATCCCGGCGGCAGCGCCGCGACGACTCTGTCGCGGTAGGCGCCCGCGGCGGCGACGGTGGTGACGGGGGGATCAAGATTCGGCATCAGCACCGCGCGACCGAATACGCGGGCCGTTGTGCCAACGACCGAGCGCATCGGCGCACCATCGCGCACGTGGAGGTGCCAGTCGTCGGGGCGGGTGATCGTCAGCATGTCAGGCATTGTTTTTGCATGCATTATACGGGGCTGCCCGTCCGCCGGTCGGGTTGCCGAACCGTGCGAATTGACCTTGGCTTGCAGCGTCGGGTTCGCGATATAATGCGCGGTTTAGTGCGGTGGCTCATCGGAGCTTGATGCGTCCCCGTGCTTCTCACGGGGCCCTGCCTCCGGCAAAGCCGCCGGTGGGAGCGTCTGGATGGGCACGCCGGCCAAAGCTTGGCGGGCTCGTCGTGCGAAGCGATCAGGTGCGGGCATACGGCGGGGAAGGTGGAAACGTGGCGACAAAAAACGTAGCGAAAAAGGTCAGGGTGCTGACCGAGCCAGATCTCCTCAAGGCGAGCGACAAGGAGTACATGAGCGAGGAGCAACTGGCGTTCTTCCGCCAGCGGCTACTCGAGCTTCGCGCGCAACTGCTGAACAATGCCGATGACACCGGCCAGCACCTGCGCGAAAACGAGGTGACGACCGACCCGTCGGATCGCGCGACGCTCGAAGAGGAATACACGCTGGAGCTGCGCACCCGGGATCGGGAGCGCAAGTTGCTCAAGAAGATAGAAAAGTCGCTGAAGATGATCGACGACGGAACCTACGGCTATTGCGAGGAGACCGGCGAGCCGATCGGGATTCCGCGGCTTCTGGCCCGGCCGACGGCGACCTTGTCGCTCGAGGCGCAGGAGCGCCGCGAGCGCGTGCAAAAGCTCTACGGCGATTGAGCTCGAGCATTGCGTCGGCGGCGGCGGGCAGTGCGCCCGTGCCGCGGCGACGGGGAGGTCCGGCCGCAGCGTTCCCGCCGCGGCCGGTAAATTCTACAAACCGAAAATTGCGCGGTGCGACCACCCTCCCGCCATAAAGAACAGCAGCGGGATCGATAGCGCCACATTGGTGCGCGACGCCAGGAAAGCCACGCGGCGAGCCTTGGCCTTTTCCTCGTCGGTCGCAGGTTTCAGGCCGAGAATCTTCTGCTGATTGGGCCAGATCAGCGCCCACACATTGAACAGCATGATCGTGCCGAGCCAGGCGCCGACGCCGATGCCGGCCATGCCATGGCTCAGCGTGAACGCGTTGCCCAATTGATTGCCGAGCAGTGCGGCGCCAGCGAGCCAGGTCACGACAGCCGACCAGCGGAAGAACAACAGCGCGCGCGGCGCGACGTGCTTGGCGATGCCGGCCTGGGTGCCTTCCGCGGTCGCCGCCTTCATCGCCGCGACCTGCACGAAGTTGAAGTAATACAACAGGCCGATCCACATGACGCCGGCCATCAGGTGCAGCCATCTTGCGAGTGCAGGAACGTAATCCATGATGGCCCCTGTCTAGAGTGGAATGCTTTTGACGACGTAATACAGGATTGCGGTCAGGACCAGCCCGCAGATGATTGTGCCCCACAGCGAGTCGAGCGGATTTTTCATCGTTCCTCCCAGGATTGTGGCCGGCCCGCCTGATCGTGAACTTAGGGCGGCAGCCCGGCCGGTGCGGAAACTTTAGCGCATCGAAGCTGTCGTCTCGATTGTAGCAAGCAGCATCGGATCAGGCCATCCTGACCCGGGCAGCCGGCGGCCGGCGATGGGAGGGCCGGGGCGCCCTTGCCTCGCTCCGTCCACTGATAATCGAAAGGGGACTCCATGGCACGACCTTTTACACTTCCGCCGTTGCCGTACGCCGAAGACGCGCTGACGCCGGTTATTTCGTCGCAGACTCTCGGCTTTCATCACGGCAAGCATCACAAGACTTATGTCGAGACGCTGAACAAGCTGATCGCGGGCACTGAATTCGAGGGACAGCCGCTGGAAGCGATCATCGCGGCGACCGCCGGCAAGTCCAGCTCGACGGCGATATTCAACAATGCCGCGCAACACTGGAACCATACGTTCTACTGGCAGTGCATGAAGCCAAAAGGTGGCAAGCCGCAGGGCGCGATGGCGGCCCGGATCGATGCAGCCTTCGGCAGCTACGACGATTTCAAGAAGGCCTTCGCCGAGGCAGCCGTCTCGCAATTCGGCAGCGGCTGGGCATGGCTGGTCGTCGAGAACGATTCCCTCAAGGTGGTCAAGACCGGCAACGCTGAAGTCCCGTTCACCAAAGGGCAGACGCCGCTGCTGGCCATCGACGTCTGGGAGCACGCCTATTACCTCGACTATCAGAATCGACGCCCCGATCATGTCAACGCGGTAATCGACAAATTGCTCAACTGGCAATTTGCCGCGGACAATCTGGCCAACGTCGGCGCCGCCAAGGGAGCGCAACCCGCGATGGCGCGCTGATCCCCCTGGCGCCCGCACGCCTTTGCCCCCGTGTCGCCCGCTTGTTGGCGGGTAGCGATCGGCCCATAATCGGGGCCTTTCGGCCCCCCGTGCACGACCCGGACTGCAATGGCGTTCAACCTGTTTCCGAAATCCCCGGGCAAGGGCAAAGCGCCCGACGCGAAGCCCCGGCCCGACGCGGGCGCACGCCCCGACGCTGGCGCGCGCTCCGATGCGCGCTCTCCGCCCGGGTCGGCGCGGGAGCTCGCGGCGACGATGAAGGCTCGGCCCGCGGCGGTGCTGACGCGCGGCGAGCCGCGCCCCTCCGCGGCTGAGAACAACGAGCGCGAGATCACCGTCACCGGCCCGCCGAGCCTGATCGAATGGACTCCGGGACTCAATCAGAAGATCCAGGTCGCCGAAGCCAATCCGGGTCTCTGCGCCGTGCTCGAGAATGCGGCGCTGCTGTACGCCAATGGAAACGCCGCCCATGCCCGCTTGGTGCTCGAGGACGGCATCGCCAACGATGCCGACGCCAAGACTTCACCGCTTGCCTGGCTCGCATTGTTCGATTTGCTGCAGCGCCTGGGCGACTACGCCGAGTACGACCGACTGTCGCTGCAATATGTCGTCGCTTTCGAGCGCTCGGCTCCGTCGCGCGAAGAGCTGGGCATCCAGACGCGCCAGGGCGCGCGTCCGGTGGCCGCCGGTTACGTCGGCCTGACCGGTAAGCTCAACGCCGGACATGCGCCGCAGATCGCGAACCTGCTCGCGGCGTCACAAAAGCAGGCGCAGGTGCGTCTCGATCTGGGCTCGCTGACGGGCGCCGACAACGCAGGGGCGAAGCTCTTGGCCGATGCGCTGGCGCAGTTGCGCAGGCGCAAATATCCGCTGGCGCTGCAACATCCGGAAAAGATACGAAACGCACTCGAGCATTCGGTCGTGCAGGGTCGCGCCGCTGGAGAAGGTTACTGGATGCTATTGCTCGAATTGCTGCAGTGGCAGAACGACCACAAGGTGTTCGAGGATCGCGCCGTTGAATTCGCCGTCGCGTTCGAAGTATCACCGCCGTCCTGGGAGCCGCCGCCCTCGTCGCAGCCCGCAGAGGCTGCCGGCGATTCCGCCGCGCCGGCCGACGCGGTGACGGGGAATCCGGAAATGCTCGTCTGGCAGGGAACGCTGCTGGGCGCGTCGGACCCGCAGCTCGCCAAGCTCGCGATGTTCGGCGAAGGACGACATGCGATACCGATCGACATGGGCGGAATCGACCGTATCGATTTCGTCTGCGCGGGAGCAATTTTCAATGCCATCAGCCGCGCCGAGACGCAGCGCAAGTCGATTCAGATTGTCGGCGCATCGCCGATTATCCGGGCGTTGCTGCTTCTGATCGGCATCTCGCCTCGGCACTTCATCAAGAAAGCGACGTAGCAGCGGTTCCCAGGAGGTCATGGCGCGGCGACTGCGCTTTCGCCGCGCATCCGCGCCGACGCAACCGCACCGACTCCGCTGCATCCGACAATGGATCTCTTTCACGGTACGACGATACTTTCCGTGCGCCGCGGCGCAAAGGTCGCGCTTGGCGGCGACGGCCAGGTCACGCTCGGCAACGTCGTCATCAAGGCGACCGCGCGCAAGGTTCGCCGCATCTACAACGATCGCGTGCTCGCCGGCTTTGCGGGCGCGACGGCCGACGCGTTCACCCTGTTCGAGCGCTTCGAAGCCAAGCTCGACAAGCACCAGGGACAGCTGCAGCGCGCTGCCGTCGAACTGGCGAAGGACTGGCGCTCCGATCGCATCCTGCGCCGGCTCGAGGCGATGCTGGCGGTGGCCGACGCGACCTCTTCGCTGGTGATCACCGGCACCGGCGACGTGCTCGAGCCGGAGTACGGCATTGTCGCGATCGGCTCGGGTGGTGCCTATGCCCAAGCGGCCGCCCGCGCCCTGCTCGAGCACACCGAGATTCCTGCCGACGACATCGTCAAGCAGGCGCTGACGATCGCCGGCGACATCTGCATCTACACCAATCAGAATCACGTGATCGAGGTGCTCGGGTGAGCGCGGATGCCGGCGTGCGCGACGTGATCATCGTCGGCGCCGGCCTGGTCGGCCTTGCGCTTGCGGCGGCGCTGGCGCGTACCGGCTTGAGCGTCATGATCGCTGATCGCGGCAGCGTTGCCACCTCGGCGGCGCCGCGCGATGCCGACGGCGACGACTGGGACCAGCGGGTTTACGCGATCAGTCCGGGGAGCGCCTGCTTCCTGCACAGCATCGGCGCGTGGCAGTCGCTTCCGGTCGAGCGTATCGCGCCGATCGAAGCGATGGACGTGCGCGGCGACGCCGGCGGCCGGATCGAGTTCTCCGCCTATGAGCTGGGCGAGCGCGCGCTAGCATGGATCGTCGAGAATCGCGCACTCAATGCCGCACTGGTTCAGGCGGCGCGCAGCATGCCGGGACTCGAGATCGTCGCGCCCTGCTCGTCCGTGTCGCTCGTCTGGCGCGCTGGCGCTGCGGATTTGCGGCTGGACGACGGACGGGTTATATCGGCGCGGCTGATCGTCGGCGCCGACGGCGTCCGTTCGTGGACGCGGGAGGCAGCCGGCATCCGGGGCGTCCCGCAAGCCTACGGCCAGTCCGGCGTCGTCGCCAACTTCGATACCGAGCGCGCGCATCGCGGCCGCGCGCTGCAATGGTTTCTTCGCGATGGCAGCGTGCTGGCGTGGCTGCCGCTGCCGGGCAGGCGGATCTCGATCGTGTGGTCGGCGCCATCGGAGCTTGCCGCCGAGCTCTTGGCGCTGGACGCGGCGGAACTCGCCGCGCGCGTTGCCGACGCGGGTCGCCACGAACTAGGCGCGCTGAACGCGATCACGCCGGCGGCGGCGTTCGAGCTTTCGTTCCTGAAACTGCCCGCTGTCGTCGGCGAGAGGCTGGCGCTGGTCGGCGATGCGGCCCACGGCGTGCATCCGCTCGCGGGCCAGGGCGTCAATCTCGGCTTCGGGGACGCCGCGGCGCTCGCGGCGATACTCGGCTCGCGCGGCCCGGTCACCGACGCCGGGGCCGCGATTCTGCTCGAGCGCTACGCCCGCCGCCGTGCCGGCCCGGTGCTCGCGATGCAGCTAGTCACCGACGGACTGGTCCGGCTGTTCGACGTACGCGCGTCGTGGCTGCGCGTGCTGCGCAACCGGGGGATGCGCGCCGTCGGTGCGGTCGGCGTGCTGAAGAGGCTGCTGGCGCAGCCTGCGCTACGGTAAACTGACCGGCCAAAGGAGTACGCAATGCCACTTTTCAGGTTCCTGGCTGCAATCGCGGCCTGCACGCTGCTGGGCGCGCCTTCCGCGCCCGCGCAGACGCAGGATGCCGCGCCGCGCGTCGACGCTACGGCTCCCGAGCTCGCCGCCGTCAAGCAGCTGATCGAGGCCAAGTTTCCCGGCGCCGCGGTCGCCAATGTCGCACGCTCGCCGTACTTCGGACTGTACGAGGCGCAATTCGACGACCGGATGATCTACACCGATGCGAAGGTCAGCTACGTGCTCGTCGGCGCGATCTTCGATGCCGACACCAAGCAGAATCTGACCGATGCGCGGCTGCGCCAGTTGAACCGCGTGGCCTGGGATCAGCTGCCGCTCGATCTTGCGATCAAAAAGGTGAAGGGCAACGGCGCGCGCAAGCTGGCGATCTTCTCCGACGCCGATTGCCCGTACTGCAAGCGGTTGGAAAGCGAGATGAAGACGCTCGACAACGTGACCATCTACACGTTCCTGTTTCCGATTGCTCAGCTGCACCCCGACTCCGCTCGCAAATCGGCGCTGATCTGGTGCGCGCCGGACCGGTCCAAGGCGTGGGACGAGTGGTTCGCGTCGGGCAAGCTGCCGAACAACAAGGGCGACTGCGCGACGCCGATCGCGAAGACAGCGCAGATCGGCCAGAAGTACCGCATCAGCGCGACGCCGACCCTGGTGTTCGCCGACGGGTCGATGGTGCCGGGCGCGATACCGCTGGACCAGCTCGAGAACGAGCTCAAGCAGGCCGACGCAGCGATCAGGAACCAGCCTGCGACCAAGCCATAGCGGCGACCACCAACGTACTGACGGGCGTAGCGGGGAGACGACATGGCGCTGATGGATTTCATCAAGAAACAGTTCATCGACATCATCGAATGGAGCGACGATTCGCGCGATACGCTGTCGTACCGCTTTCCGGACGAGGACAAGGAGATCAAGCGCGGCGCGCAGCTGATCGTCCGCGAATCGCAGATCGCGCAATTCATCTATCTCGGCCAGTTCGGCGATACTTTCGGGCCGGGCAAGTATGCGTTGACCACCGACAACATTCCCGTGCTGAGCGATCTGAAAGGATGGAAGTACGGGTTCGAGTCGCCGTTCAAGGCCGACGTCTACTATGTCGTCACCCGCCTTTTTACCGGCAATAAATGGGGCACGGCCAATCCGGTGATGATGCGCGACCAGGATTTCGGGATCGTGCGGTTGCGCGCGTTCGGGATCTACGATTTTCATATCACCGATCCGAAGCTGTTCCTGAAGGAAGTCGCCGGCACCGACGATCATTTTCGACTCGACGAGTTCAGCGACACAATGCGCTCGCGCATCGTCAGCGTGTTTTCCGAAGCGCTGGCGCAGTCGAAAATTCCCGCGCTCGACGTCGCGTCGCGCTATGGCGAGCTCGGCAGCGCGTTACTGCCGTTGATCAACCCGCAGACGACGGCCAAGTATGGTCTCGAGATCACCAGCTTCGTCGTCGAGAACGTTTCGGTGCCGCCGGAGGTCGAGCAGGCGATCGACAAGCGATCGAGCATGGCGGCTGTCGGCAGCTTGAACGACTATGTCAAGTTCCAGATGGCGCAGGGACTCGAGAAGGGCAATGGCGGTCCGGGAGGCATGGCGGCGGAGATGGCGGTTGGCATGGCGATGGCGCAGCAGATGATGAATCAGTCGGGTGGAATCATGGGTCCGCAGACGACGCCGGCCGTCGCCGCGCCGGCCGCGACTGCCGGCCAGGAGCCGCAATTGCTGACGCCGGCGCAAGTCGCGCAGCTGCTCGGCGTTGCCGAATCCGACGTGATGTCCAGCCTCCAGAAGGGCGATCTGAAGGGCAAGCAGATCGGTACGCAATGGCGCGTCACGCGTGCCGCGGTCGATCAGTTCCTGCATTCCTGATCCTTCCTGAAAGCGAAGCGAGGTCCCAGGTGACGGCGAACCGATGCGATTTTCGCGCCCTGCGCGCGGTGTTGGCGGTCGGCATAGGCCTGCTCTGCGCCGGCCCGCTCGCGGCGCAGGATCCGCGCGCGAGCCTCGTGCAGGAGACGGCCCGGGCGTGGCTGGCCGACACCGACCGCGGCAATGCCGCTCAGAGCTGGAAGAACGCCGGCAAGCAGTTCCGCAACGCGATCACCGCCGAACGCTGGGCGGAATCACTGAAGGCCGTTCGGGCGCCGCTGGGGGCGCTTTCGCAACGCGCACAGATTGGCACGCAATTCCACAAGAACATTCCGGGCGCTCCTGACGGCGAATACGCAATCGTGCTTTTTCGCAGCACGTTTGCGAAAAAAATGAATTCGCGCGAAACGGTGACGCTCGAGCACGAGCCCGACGGCGCGTGGCGCGTGATCGGGTATCTGATCCAGTGATCTTGGCGCCGCGGGCGTCGTTGGCGCTGCGATCGGTCTATCTGCTCTTCAACGATGCCGAATTCGGACAAGATGCGGGTCTCGATCGTCGAGGGGCCGTGGCTGCCGGCTAGCCGACCATTCGCCAATGGCTGACGCTTCGCCCTCCGGCGCTCCCGCTGATGCGCGGCAGGAAATTGCGCAGCACAAATTCGCCTGTCCGGCCTGCGGCGCCGAGGCTGTCTGGAATCCGTCGCGGCAGGCGCTGGTGTGTCCGTTCTGCGGAACGACCTCGCCGGCCAGGATCGACGCCACCGGCGCGATCGTCGAGCACGATCTGGTCGCGGCGCTGCGAGGCGTCGGCGATGACAAGCGCGGCTGGCAAATCGAGACGCGCTACGTCAAATGCCGCAGCTGCCAGGCGATTTCGGTGATGGACGCGAAGCGACAGGCGCAGCGCTGCGAATTCTGCGGCTCGGCTGAGCTCGTTCCCTACACCGAGGCCAAGGATGCGTTTCGCCCCGAGAGCGTGTTGCCGTTCACGATCGGCGAAGACAAGGCGCGCGACGGCATACGGGCCTGGTACGGCAGGTTGTGGCTTGCGCCGAACAAACTCAAGCGCGCGGCGTTGACCGACACGGTCAAGGGAGTCTATCTGCCGTACTGGACGTTCGACGCCAGCGCCGATGCTTCATGGACCGCCGAAGCCGGCCACTACTACTACACGACCGAAACCTACACTGACGGCAGCGGCCGCACGCAGACCCGTCAGGTGCGCCAGACACGCTGGGAACCGGCGGCAGGGCGCCTGCAGCACGTTTTCGACGACGACCTGGTCTGCGCCTCGGTCGGTGTGCATCCGGAGCTGCTGCGCGGCGTCGAGCCATTTCCGACCGGCGAGCTCAAGACCTACGATGCGGCGTACGTCGCGGGCTGGATCGTCGAACGCTACCAGATCGATCTGGTCGGCGCCGCCAAGGCGGCGCGCGAGGCGATGGACGAAGAGCTGCGACGGCTTTGCGCCGCGCAGGTTCCGGGCGACACTTACCGCAATCTCGACGTGCGTGCCGCCTATTCGGGGCAGACCTTCAAGCACATACTCGCGCCGATCTGGCTGCTCACCTACAATTTCGGATCGCGAAGCTTCCAGGCAGTCATGAACGGCGTCACCGGAACGATCCAGGGCGAGTATCCGAAGAGCTGGGTGAAGCTCACGCTGCTCGGCATCGCCATCCTCATCGCCGTGATCATCGTGCTGTCGCTGGGCACGCACCGCTGACGCTGTTGCGCTTCCGATGAGCGATCCGACGTCTGCACGGAGGTCCCGATGAAAGCGGCAATCGTCACCGGCGTATCGCGCGGCCTGGGCGAATCGCTGGCCGCGGCGCTGCTGGCGCGCGGATTCGCCGTGACCGGCGTTGGCCGCACCAGCGCCGAGCGCCTGGCCGGCGAGCACTACCGCTTCGTGCGCTGCGACCTCGGGGAAGTCGCGGCGATCGAGCCGACGCTCGCGCCGGTGTTCGCCGAGATCGCGGCCGCGCGTCCGCGCTCGCTTTGTCTGATCAACAACGCCGCCGTCGCGGGACCGGTAGGAACGCTGGGCACGCTCGACGCGTCGTCGATCGAAGAATCGCTGGCAGTGAACCTCGTCGCGCCGCTCGCGCTGGTAAACCTGTTTTGCCGCTTGTTTGCAGAGGCGTCGACGCAATCGCTGGTGATCAATATTTCGTCGGGGGCGGCGGCCAGCCCCCTCGGCGGAAGCGGCCCTTATTCGATCGCCAAGGCGGGACTGGAAATGCTGACGCGGCAGATCGCCGCCGACCAGAAGGCGCCGGCGTTTCGCGCGATCTCCGTGCGACCGGGCATTATCGACACCGGCATGCAGGCCTATATGCGCACGCTGCCGCGCGAAAAATACGCCAATGTCGACATGTTCCGCGAGTTTCATTCCTCGGGACAGCTGGTGCCGCCCGATGTCGTCGCCGCCAAGATCGTCGACAGACTGGTGCTCGGTGACGTCGAGAACGGACGCTGCTACAGCTACAAGGAGCTGTAGCACGTCGGCCGAGTGGACAGATCGCGTCGCGGCGGTTAGCGGCGCAGCCTTTCGACCCGGTACTCGAGCACGCTTCCGCCGGCTCCGGCTTCCCACATCAGGCAGTAGATCTGATCGCGATCGGCGCTGAATTCGCCGGACTCGCCCTGCGTGCTCGCGGCCGAGATCGGCTCGATCACCGCATTAGCGTCGTGAAAATGAATGTTGAATGCCAGTGGCACCGTCGCCCTGAACAGGTAGCCGATGCGATCGCCGGCTTGCAGCAGCACGCATTGCTCGTAGACGACATAGGGGGAAATGTCGAGTCCGACGACGACCTTGGGCACCTCCAGGCGATCGGGCGCCGTTGCACAGGCAGCCGTTCCGAGCACCGCGACCAGCGCGATCGCGACGGCTTTGCCGCGAGCGATCACCGACCGGTCCGGCGCAGGCGACGCCAGTCCTCGGCCAGCATCGCCCAGCGCTCGTGATCGCGCCAGCGTCCCGCGATCTTGACGTACCGGCGCGAAAAGCCTTCGCGCGTGAACCCCGCGCGTCGCACCAGTGCTACCGACGGCCGATTGGTCGGTTGCACGTTGGCTTCGATTCGATGCAGCTTGAGCTGGACGAACGCGAGCGCCAGCACCAGATGCAAGCCTTCCGACATGTAGCCCTGCCCGACGTGGGGTGCGAACGCGTAGTAACCGAGATAGCTGCTCTCGAACGCGCCCCGGACGATCTCGCTGAAGTTGAACACGCCGATCAGCGCGTCGTCGTCGAGCTTGCAAACGACGACGCCGATGTGCGATGCGCTCGCCGGGTCGCGTGACTTCGGCCCCGCGAAATGGCGCAGGTACGCGGCGAAGCTCGCCTGGGTCGTCGGCGCCTGCACCCATCCTCGATGCAAACGGTCGGAAAGCCGCGCACCGGCAATGAATGCCGCGGCGTCGCGCGGGCCGGGCCGGCGCAGATAGACTCGCGGCCCGGCGGCAAGCGCATGCTTCTGGGCTGGCATAATGCGCATCTTACCGCGAGGGTGTGCTGGCGATGAGCCACTGGATCGAAGGCAAAGTGACCGGCAAGCGACAGTGGAGCGAACGGCTGTTTTCGCTGCAGGTCGACGCGCCCGCCCTTACGTTCGTCGCCGGACAGTTCGCGCGGCTGGCTTTGCCCGCACCACCCGGCTCGAAGGAGCCGATGCTCGGCCGGCCGTATTCGTTCGTCAATCCGCCCGAGCGCGCGCCGCACGAATTCTATTTCAACGTGTTGCCCGAGGGTCCGCTGTCGCCGCGGCTGGCCGCGCTCGAGCCAGGCGCGCCGCTTTGGCTGCTCGAGCGTGCGAATGGATTTTTCAGCATGCCCGAGGTGCCTTCGGCCGCCGTACTGTGGTGCCTTGCCACCGGCACCGGCATCGGCCCGTTCCTGTCGATTCTGCGCACCGCCGACCCGTGGGAAAAGTTCGAGCGCGTCGTGCTCGTGCATGCGGTCCGCTACGCGCAGGATCTTTCCTACCGCGATGTGATCGCCGATATCGGGACGGCACGCGCCGGGCGATTCGCCTTTGCGCCGTTCGTCAGTCGGGAGACCGATCGCAGCGCGCTGTCCGGCCGGATACCGGATGCGATCCGCGACGGACGCCTCGAGGCATGGACCGGCCTGCCGCTGACCGCGGAGAACGCGCACGCGATGCTGTGCGGCAATCCCGACATGGTGCGCGACACGCAAGGGGTGCTCGAATTGCGCGGCATGAAGCGCCACCGCCGCCGCGAGCCCGGCCACTACACGGTGGAGACCTACTGGTAGCTGCTTGCGGGCGAGGTCAGTAGCGTCTAGTCGGCCAGGTTGTGCGCGACGATTTCCGCGACGTCGGTCGATAGCGCTGGCGCGGCGGCAATCCGTTCGAGCGCATCGCGCTGCAGTGCGCCGCGCGCGGTGTCGAATCGACGCCAGCGGTTGAAGGCGGCGACCAGCCGTGCGGCGATCTGCGGATTGCTGCGGTCGATCGTAAGCACCTGATCGGCGACGAACGCGTAACCGGCGCCATCTGCGGCGTGGAATCCCGGCAGGTTCGACTGGGCGAAAGCGCCGACCAGCGACCGGATGCGGTTCGGATTGCGCGCGTCGTACACCGGATGCGACAGCAGCCCGCGCACGCGCTGCAGCGTGCCGGGCCGGCACGAGGTCGCCTGCAGCGCCAGCCATTTATCCATGACCAGAGGATTGTCGCGCCATCGCGCCTCGAATCGCGCCATCGCGATGTCGCGCGCGTCGGCCGCGGTGTCGTTCAGCGCGGCCAGAGCGGCGATGGCGTCGGTCATGTTGTCGGCCGCGTCGAACTGCGCCAGCGCGAGGGCGTGAGAGGCCGCATCGTCGCGCGTGGTCAGGTACGCGAGGCAGACGTTCTTCAGCGAGCGTTGGGCGACTTGCGCGGGATCCGCCGAATACGCGCCGGCGGCGCGGTGAGCGGCGAAGGCATCCTCGAAGGCGGCGGCAAGCTCTCGCGCCAGGGCTGCCATCGTCTGCGTCCGCACGCGGTGCAAAGCGTCGATATCGATCGGTGTCTGTCGATCGGCGAGGATACTGAGCCGCGGCGGCTTGAGGGCGAGCGCGAGCAGCGCCGGATCGCTGGTTCGATCGGCGAGCAACGCCCTGACCACCTCGACCAGGGCCGGGGGCAAGGCGAATGGCGCGCCTTGCGTGCCGCGGCCGGCAACAACGCCCAGGATGGCCTGCGAAAATATCCGCTGCGCGGCGTCCCAGCGGCACACCGAGTCGGAATCGTGCGCGGCGAGCAGGACCAGCTCCGCCTCGCCGTAGTCGTAGTCGACCTTGACCGGGGCCGAGAATCCGCGCAGCAGCGAAGGCACAGGAGCCTCGCGGACGTCGACGAAGCGAAACGACTCGCGCGCCTGCCTCACATGCAACACCGCCGTGGTGGCCGAGCCCGCGCTCGCCTTGCCGTCGCCATCCAGATGCAGCGGCAAATCTTTTCCGTCGCGGCCGACAAGTCCTACCGCCAGCGGAATATGAAATGCGCGCTTGCCTGGCTGGCCGGGCGTAGGCGGACACGATTGCGCGACCTCCAGCACGAAAGTCTGCGCCGCAGCGTCGTAGTCGCCCTTGACCGCGAGCGTCGGCGTACCCGCCTGGCTGTACCAGAGACGGAACTGGGCGAGATCGATGCCCGACGAGTCCTGCATCGCCTGCACGAAATCGTCGCAGGTGACCGCCTGGCCATCGTGTCTTTCGAAGTACAGATCCATGCCGCGACGGAAGCCTTGCTCACCGAGCAGCGCACGCTGCATCCGGATTACTTCGGCGCCCTTTTCGTAGACGGTAGGCGTGTAGAAATTGTTGATCTCGGCATAGCTGTCAGGGCGCACCGGATGAGCGGTGGGACCGGCATCCTCGGCGAATTGCTGGGCGCGCAGAAAATCGACCGCTTCGATCCGCTCGACCGCGCGCGAGCCCACGTCGCTCGAATATTCCTGGTCGCGGAATACGGTCAGACCCTCCTTCAGCGACAGCTGGAACCAGTCCCGGCAGGTAACGCGGTTGCCGGTCCAGTTGTGAAAGTATTCGTGTGCGATGACTCCCTCGATGGTCGAATAATCGGCATCGGTCGCGGTTTCTGGATTGGCCAGCAACAGCTTGCTGTTGAAGATGTTGAGGCCCTTGTTTTCCATCGCGCCCATGTTGAAGTCATCGGCGCAGAAGATCATGAAGGTGTCGAGGTCGTATTCCCGTCCGTAGCGTTCCTCGTCCCAGCGCATCGCACGCTGCAGCGCCGCCATCGCGTGATGGCATTTGGCGAGATTGACCGGCGTCGAGAAAATACGCAGTGCGACTTTGCGTCCCGACGCGGTGATGAACTCGTCGTCGAGGGACGCCAGGTCGCCGGCGACCAGCGCGAAAAGGTACGAGGGCTTCGGATACGGGTCGTGCCAGATCGCGTAGTGCCTGCCCGCGTCACCCGGGACAGCGCCTCGCTCGATCAGATTGCCGTTCGAAAGCAGCACCGGGTAGCGCTGGCTGTCGGCGACGATCGTCACCGTATACCGCGCCAGCACGTCCGGCCGGTCTTGGAAAAAAGCAAGGCGGCGAAACCCTTCCGGTTCGCACTGTGTGCAAAACACGCCCGATGACAGGTATAAGCCCTCGAGCGCGCGATTGGCGGCAGGGTCGCATTCGGAGACGATGTGCAGTACACCGGTGTCGGGGAGTGTCCGAAAAGTGATTCCGGCCGACGAAAGTGCGTATTCGCCCTGGGACAGCGGCCGCCCGTCGAGGCTGACCTCGATCAGCTTCAGCTGCTCGCCGCCGAGCACCAGCGCGGCGCCAGGGTCGGCCGCCGGATTTCTGCGGTAGGCGAATCGCGCCGCTACCCGCGTGGCCGCAGGATCGAGCTCGAAGCGGAGCTCGATGTCGTCGACGAGGTGCGAAGGCGGGCGATAGGCGAGCCGTTGTACGACCGGCGGCGCCGCGTCGCGAGGCAGCATCAGCGCTTGACGTCCAGCAACTCGACGTCGAAGACCAGCGTCGCCCCCGGTGGGATGACGCCGCCTGCGCCGCGGCTGCCGTATCCCATGTCCGGAGGGATGATCAGCGTGCGCTGCCCGCCGACTTTCATGCCGGCCACGCCTTCATCCCAGCCGCGAATCACTCGCCCTCCGCCGAGCGGGAACACGAAGGGCTCATTGCGATCGCGCGACGAGTCGAACTTGGTCCCCTTGTGGTCGGGTGCAACGGGCGCATACAGCCACCCAGTGTAGTGAACAACTACCGACGCACCTTTGATTGCTTCTGCGCCGGTGCCAACCTTGTTGTCGATCTTTTGCAATTCATTCAATTTGGCATCCATCTTGCTAGATGTGGTTGAGGAGTCTGTCGTGCCCGTCTGCGCGAGCGCGAGGCAGGTTGTGAGCAGCAGCGCGGCTGCCAGAAGCAAAAGCCGCATCTGCTTAATGGAAAACGCGGAAAACGCGGCGCGAAATGGGACACCGGGCACGTAGACCTCCAGGATGAGCGCGATGGATAAAATGCGCGCTACGATTTCGACGAGGCGTAAATTTTACTCCAATTCGATGCTGTTTTTTGCGCGACCGACCGATTTCGGCTATAAATCAGGGCTACTCCGCAACTCGGCAATCATGTCGACGAGGCCGCAATGAGCGCGATGTCCGGCACGGGAAGAGGACAGAACTCAGAGCAGAGCCATCGTCGCCAAACCGGCTCAATGAAAGCGATGTTTGGATTTTTGACCGCACAAAAGGATTCCGGCGATCCGCTGCAAAGCGCGAAAGCCGCGGCCGCATGGCTCCGGCAGCTGCCGGCGCTCGACGTCATCGGGCGGCAGCAGCACGTGATTCAGGCTCTCGACGCGGTGCGCGGAACCCAGCGGCCGATCGACCTGAACCGCATTACCGCTATCGAATTCGTCGACGCTGCGCTCGGCGCCGATCGTCGCCAGCTGATCAAGCAGTACATCGAGAACATCGAGACTTCGCCGAAGCTGGCCGAGCGCATCTGGCAGGCGCTGTGGGAGATGAGTCAGGCGTTCACCCTGGCCTATCAGCAGGCGCTCGAAAGCGCGCTGCCGCAGGCGGGAAACGCGCGCTGGCGCGCGGCTCTGCCGCTATTGTTCGTACGCTTCGTTCACTTTCACGGCACCGACGCCAAGCTTCGCGTATTCAAGTACGAGCGCTGGATTCCGGCCAAATGGATTGAGCTGCATCAGGCCTATCTCCGCGCGTGCGAGATGCAATGCGATCGGCAGGCGGTGGTGCTGCCGGCCGCAGGCCAGGGCGCGCAGCAGTGGACGGTTGAGCAGGAATACCTGTACGTGCTTCTCGTGCATCAGCTCAACACCGGCAACCTCAACCCGACCGAAATCGATTGGGCAAGCTCGCAGCTGCGAGCATGGACCCGGCGCCTCGAACTCGAGCAAATTCCCCGATCGCTGGAAGGATTTTTCGTCGATCTGGCAGGACGCGAGGGCCTGATCCGGCGAACCGGCAACGATCGCGGCTCGGTGCTTCGCTACCTCGACACGACGCCGCTGGCCGACGGTCTCGAGCGCGCGATCACCGCGCTGCGCGACGCCGAGCTCACCGATCAGGGTCCGGTCGCCGCGATCAATCAGCAACGCCTGTCGGTGCTGCGCAAGATCCAGCCCGCCGTCTCGCCGACGTCGGAGACCGAATTGCGGCGCGACCCGCGTGTCGCAGTCGCAGTGTCGGCGCGCGTGCGCATCGGTCTGTCGCGGATCTGCCAGGACCTGGGTGCGCAGGCGGCGGGCGAGAACGGCGGTGAAGTCGGCACGGGAACCGAGCAGATCGAAGTGTTTGCCGTCGCGGGTGCGCCGCGCATCAGGCGCAAGGCCTCCGAGGACGATTCGCTGGCAGTGAGTCTTTCATCGTGGACCGACCCGACGTGGGAAATCAAGGACCGCAGCGTTGCCGGACTGCGCATCGCCGCGACCGGCGGCATCGGCCAGAGCCTGACACTGGGGACCTTGGTCGCGGTGCGCCAATCCGACGCCGGCGGATGGTTGCTCGGCGTCGTCCGGCGTCTGAACAAGGTTTCGAACGAGGAAGTCGAAGCCGGCGTCAATATCATCGCGGAGCGCGTCGTCGCCGTGACCCTGGCAGCGAAACGGCGCGCGCACGAGGACATGGGCTACGTCATCAACGGACTCGACATGTCGACGATGGGCGAGCGCTTCGAGGGCCTGTATCTGCCGCCGCCTTCGCGTCCCGACAAGCCGCTGGCGATGAAGACGATCATCGTGCCGACCTCCGAATATGCCGAAGGACGCAACGTGCTGCTGACCACGGCGCGGTCCGTGTACACGGTGTCGATGCGCCACCTGGTCGAGCAGCGTCCGGACTGGAGCTGGGCGACGATACAGCTCGTCGACAAGAAGGTGCGGGAGGAAGCGGCGTAAGCCCGCACGGCGCAGCGGGATAGCGACGCTAATCCAGCGGCCGGAACTTGAGGGTCAGGTTGCGCTGGAACAAATCGGGTGAATCGGGACGCGGCAGCGGTGACGCCTTGATGATCGCCCGCTGCACCGCCTCGTCGTAGGCGCGATTGCCGCTGGACTTCCTGAGCTGCGCGTCGATGATCTCACCGGTCGGCAATTGCACGACATCGAAGATCGCTTCCGGATTGCCGGCGATCTCGGGCGGCACGACCACGTTTCCCTTGACCTTGGCCTGGATCCGGCGGATGTAGTCGGCATTCGCGCGGGCTTTCGCGGCGTCGGCGACGGCCGTCTGCTCACGTTGGGCTTGTGCCTTCAGCGCGTCGGCCTCGCGCGCCTGGCGCTCCCGCACTTCGGCCAGCCGCTTTTCCTCGACCTTCTTCTTTTCGGCGTCGATGCGCTCCTTTTCCTTGCGCTCCCGATCGGCCTGCTCTTTCTTGCGCTCCCGCTCCTGCTTTTCCTTCAGCGCGATCTCCGCCCGGGTCGGCGGCGGAGGTTCGGCTTTCGGCGCGGGCTTCGGCGGCTCGGGCGCGGGCTTCGGCGGCTCGGGCGGCGGCTTCGGTGGCTCGGGCTCGGGCTTCGGCGGCTCGGGCTCGGGCTTCGGCGGTTGCGGCGCCGGCGCCGCTTCGCGAGGCGGAGCGTAGAGCTCGACGCTGACCGGCTCTGGCTCGCGATTCTGCCAGTTGACGCTGACGATCAGGAAGACGACGAACGCGAGATGGACGACCACGGCGAGGATCGCGGCAATCCACTTGCCGACCGACCAGCCGGGCACCGGACGCGACGGAGGCACTCGATCAGCCCGGCTGGCGGCGCGCGAGCAGGCCCACTTTGCTCACTTTGTTCCGCTGCAGCATGTCGAGCACGGCGACGACGGCTTCGTAACGAACATCGGAATCGGCGGCGATTACCACCGCCTGTTCGGGCGACTGCTTCTGGCGCGCCTGGATGCGTGCGATCAGCTCGTCTCGGGAGACACGCACAGGTGACGCGGTTCCTTCCTTGAGCATAAGCGTCGCGTCGCGCTTGATCTGTATCTGCATGGGCGCGACCGGCGTCGTCAGCACGCTTCCCACGCTGGGCAAGGTGATTTCGCCCGGCGTGATCAGTGGAGCGGTGATCATGAAGATCACCAGCAGCACCAGCATCACGTCGATATACGGAACGACGTTGATCTGGTTGATCGATTTGCGCGGGCGGCGCATATGATCAGCCCTGACGCTGCAGGATGTTGGAGAATTCCTCGATGAACGTCTCGAAGCGCGTCGCCAGCCGGTCGACGTCGTGCGTATACCTGTTGTACGCGACGACCGCGGGAATCGCCGCGAAAAGCCCCAATGCGGTGGCGATCAGCGCTTCGGCGATGCCGGGGGCAACCTGCGCCAGCGTCGCCTGGACGACGCTCTGCAAGCCGCGAAAGGCGTTCATGATTCCCCACACCGTGCCGAACAGACCGATGTAAGGGCTGACCGAACCGATGGTCGCGAGGCCCGCGAGATTCGCTTCCAGCGCGTCGATTTCGCGCTGGTACGATGCGCGCATCGCACGCCGGGCGCTGTCCATCGTCGCCGCCGACGACGAGCCCTGCTTGCGGTGTTTCGAGAATTCGCGGAATCCGGCCGAGAAAACCCGCTCCAGCGCGCCGCCGTCGCGCGCCTGGCTTGCGCGCTGATACAGCGCATTCAAGTCGCCGCCTTTCCAGAACTCGTCCTCGAAAGCGTCGGTGCTCGACTCGGCACGCCGCAGCGCGAACATCTTCAGGAAGATTTGCCACCACGACCAGAGCGAAAGAACCAGCAGCAACCCCATCACCGCCTGCACGACGATGCTGGCGTGCGCGACCATCGCGACGAAGGATAGATCAGGATGAACGTTCAAGCGTTGGGTATCCTTACGTTAAGCGCCGACCTCGTCGGCGGGGTCGGGCGGGCCCCTCATTCGCTGAAAAGCTCGCCGGCCGCCGCGGGCGGCGCCAGGCCGAAATGGCGATACGACAGCGCGGTGGCGATCCGGCCGCGGTTGGTCCGCTGCAGGAAGCCCTGCTGGATCAGGAACGGCTCGAGCACGTCCTCGATCGTGTCGCGCTCCTCGCCGATCGCTGCCGCGAGGTTGTCGACGCCAACCGGGCCGCCGCCGAACTTGTCCAGCACGCAGCGCAGGAGCTTGCGGTCCATCACGTCGAGGCCCAGCGCGTCGACGTCGAGCATTTGAAGCGCCAGATCGGCGACTTCGGAGGTGATATTGCCAGCGGCGCGCACCTCGGCGAAATCGCGCACGCGGCGAAGCAGTCGATTGGCGATGCGCGGCGTGCCGCGAGACCGCCGCGCGATTTCGAGCGCGCCGTCGGCTTCGATCGGAATCTCGAGCAGCCGCGCCGACCGGGTGACGATGCGGGTCAGCTCCTCCGGCGTGTAGAACTCGAGCCGCGCGACGATGCCGAAGCGATCGCGCAGCGGGTTGGTCAGCATGCCGGCGCGCGTGGTCGCACCGACCAGCGTGAACGGCTGCAGGTCCAGCTTGACCGAGCGCGCCGCCGGACCTTCGCCGATCATGATGTCGATCTTGAAGTCCTCGAGTGCCGGATACAGGATCTCCTCGACGACCGGCGACAGCCTGTGAATCTCGTCGATGAACAGCACGTCGTGCGGCTCGAGATTGGTCAGCAGCGCCGCCAGGTCGCCGGCGCGCTCGAGCACGGGTCCCGAGGTCTGTCGCAGATTGACGCCGAGCTCGTGCGCGATGATGTGCGACAGCGTCGTCTTGCCCAGGCCCGGCGGGCCGAACAGCAGCACGTGATCGAGCGCTTCCTTGCGCTTCTTCGCTGCCTCGATGAAGATCGAAAGCTGTCCCCGGATCTTTTCCTGGCCTATGTATTCTTCGAGCGCCCGGGGCCGCAGCGTGCGCTCGAGCACTTCCTCCTGCGGGCTCACCGGCGCCGCGGCGATCAGGCGATCGGTCTCGATCATCCGTCTATTATGCCTGCAGCGCCGCCGCGCTTCGCGCGCATCGGCGAGCGCATCGTCATGCCTTCGCCAGCAGCTTCAGGGCCTGCCTGATCCCGTCGCCGACGGCAATGCCTTCGGGCAGTTCCCTGACCGCGCGTGAGGCCTCCTTGTCGCTGTAGCCGAGCGACAGCAGCGCGTTCAGCACGTCGGAGGCCACGGGAGCCGGCCGATATACGCCGACCGCGGTCGTCAGATCGGCGCCTAGCTTGTCCTTGAGCTCGAGCAGCAGCCGCTCGGCCGTCTTCTTCCCTATGCCGGGGATCTTGGTAAGCCGCCCGCTGTCCTGCATGCTGACCGCCTGCGCGAGCTCGGCGACCGACAATCCGGACAGCACGGCAAGGGCGATGCGCGCTCCGACGCCGCTGATCCGGATCAGCTGGCGGAACGCACGGCGCTCGTTCTCAGAACCGAAACCGAACAGCAGATGCGCGTCCTCGCGCACGACCAGGTGCGTGAAAAGCGTAAGCCTGTCGCCGATGCCGGGCAGGTTGTAAAACGTGCTCATCGGTACGTCGACTTCGTAGGCGACGCCCTGGACGTCGAGCAGGATCTGCGGCGGATTCTTCTCCAGCAGCGTCCCGGCGAGGCGGCCGATCATCGCGTCGTCGCCGCCGCGATGCGCGCGCTCCGGCGCAACCGGCGTTGGGTGTCGGGAAAATCGGGCAGACGAATGCCGCGCATGACGCGAATTATCGCATGCACCGAGGCCTGCGCCGGCGGCCGCGACTCATCGCCCGATCGCGCGCAGATGCGCGGCGACGTCGGAAAGGGAGGACAACACCAGCGGCGCAAGCAGAAGCAGCTCGGCGCTGGGCGGATGCAGATCGGGCACCATCACCGGCGTCATGCCGGCGGCCGCGGCGGCGATGATGCCGGGCTCCGAATCCTCCAGGACGATGCACTCGCGGGCCGCGACGCCAAGCCGCTCGGCGGCGGCAATGAAAATGTCGGGCGCAGGCTTTCCTCGCGCGACTTCATCGCCGCCCACCAGCGCAGCGAAGCGATGCAGCAGTCCGACCCGATCGAGCTTGGCGCGCGCGCGTTCGCGCCGCGTCGAGGTCGCGACGGCGATGGCGATGCCGCGCTCGTCGAGCAGATCCAGGATGTCGTCAAGCCCGGGCTTGAGCGAGATCCCTTCGGCGGCGACGATCGCGTCGTAATCGGCCGCCCACGCGCTCGTCAATTGGTCGACCGGATAATCGGACCCGTGCCGGGCACGGATCAGCGCGACGCAATCGCCGAAGTTTCGTCCGATCATCTGCCGGCAGAGCTCGAGGTCGAACTCGCGACCCAGGGTGCGCGCGGCGCTCTCCCAGGCGCGGAGAGCAGGGCCCTCGGTGTCGAGCATCAGGCCGTCCATGTCGAAAATGACGGCTTCCGGCCAGCGCTCGATCAAAGGATGCGGCCTCTGCGCACGCGGTAGCCGCCGCGGCGCATGCCGCCGATGCCGGCGCCGCCGTGAGCGTGACAGATGGCGCAGGCGAGCGCGTCGGCCGCATCGGCGGAAGGCGCCGACGGCAGTGCGAGCAGGCGCCTCACCATCTCCTGCACCTGCTCCTTCGCGGCCTTGCCGTGACCCACGACCGCCTGCTTGATCTGCAGCGCCGTGTATTCGCTGACCGGAAGCTCGGCAAGCACGGCCGCCGAGATCGCCGCGCCGCGCGCCTGACCGAGCAGCAAGGTCGACTGCGGATTGACATTGACAAAGACTTTTTCGACTGCGACCTCGGTGGGAAGGTGCGCGCCGATGACGGTGGCAAGGTCGCGGACGATCAGCTTGAGCCGATCGGGCAGCTCGCCCGAGGTATTGCGTATGCAGCCGCTGGCCACGTACTGGAGGCGGTTGCCGGTGCAGATGATCACTCCAAAACCTGTCACCCGGAGACCAGGGTCAATACCCAATATCCGGCGGGCCAATGGGATCTGGTTCATTCGACGATGACTGCCGTCGTGTAGACGTCCTGCACGTCGTCGAGCGCTTCGAGGGCGTCCAGCAGCTTCTGCATCCGGACGGCATCCTCGCCCCTGCATTCGACTTCCACCGTGGGCTTCATCGCGACTTCGGCGAAATCGGATTTGAGGCCGGCCTCGGCCAGCAGCTGCCGGACTCTTACCAGGTCGTGCGGCGCGGTGATCACTTCCGACGAGCCGTCGTCATGGCTGACGACGTCCTCGGCGCCTGCGTCCAGCGCAAGTTCGATCAGCCTGTTTTCGTCGGTGCCCGGCGCGAACACGATCTGGCCGCAGTGCCTGAACAGGAACGCGACCGAGCCGTCGGTGCCGAGATTGCCGCCGTTTTTGGAAAACGCATGGCGCACGTCGGCGACGGTGCGCGTCCGGTTGTCGGTCAGGCAGTCGACGATCACCGCCGCGCCATTGATGCCGTAGCCTTCGTAACGGATCTCCTCGTAGCTCGCGTCATCGGCGCCGCCCGAGCCGCGCTTGATCGCGCGCTCGATCGTGTCCTTCGGCATGTTGTTGTCCATCGCCTTGTCGACCGCAAGCCGCAGCCGCGGATTGGTCGAGGCATCGACGCCGCCGAGCTTCGAAGAGACGGTGATTTCGCGGATCAGCCGGGTGAAGATCTTGCCGCGCTTGGCGTCGGTGGCAGCCTTCTTATGCTTTATGTTCGCCCACTTGCTGTGGCCTGCCATGATGCGTTCCCGCGATGCTGCCAGAGCGCAAATTATAGCAGCGGGCATGCTGCGAACGACGGCGCGTGACGCAGGCGGCCCCTATAGAAGATCCTGCTGCTTGAGAAATTGCGCGATCGCCTTGAGCCGTACTTCGCTGTCGTTGATCTCGAGCATGCTCTGCTTGATGTTCGCCGGCAACGGCAATAGCTCGGCGAGTCGGTAACCTACCCAAGAAGCGTCGTCCAGTGCCGGCTCGCCCACGAAGTGCTCGCGCCCGACGCGATTGATCATCAGCTCGAGCAATCCCGCGAGCGGTTGGTGCATCTCCGGCAACGGGACTTTCGGCTCCGGCAGGATCGAGGTCGCCTGCGCCAGCACGAGGCCGTCGTCGCCGGTGCGATGCGAGTGCACCTGGAATCGGCTGCCGCCCTCGGTCTTGAGCTGCAGGATGCCGAGGTGGGGCATGTCCCAGGACGTGATTCTCGCCAGCGTGCCGATCAGCGCGAACTCCGGCGTCTCGGGAGCGCCGCGACGCGCGACTTCCTCGCCATGCGTCAACAGGCACACGCCGAAAGGATGGTCGTCCTGGATGCAGCGCTTGGTCATGTCGATGTAGCGCTGCTCGAAGACCTTCAGGGGCAGCAGGCCGCCGGGAAACAGTACCGTCTTCAGCGGAAACAGCGGCAGCGTCAGCGGCTCGCGCGATGGCGCGCCGCGCCGGAAGGGCATCATTGCCGGCCTTAAGCGCGCTCGAAGCGTGGCGTTGCGCCGCGCGCTGCGCCCCAGCGAGGTCCGAGCGCATGCTCGACGCCTAGCTGGTCGAGCACACGTGCGACGACGAAGTCGACGAGATCCTCGATCGTGCGCGGATGCGCGTAAAAGCCAGGCGATGGCGGCAGGATCACCGCGCCGGCTCGCGATAGCTTGAGCATATTCTCCAGATGTATCGCCGAAAGCGGCGTCTCGCGGGGCACGAGCACCAAGGTCCGCCGCTCCTTGAGCATCACGTCGGCTGCGCGTTCGATCAAGTTGTCGGCCATTCCTGCCGCGAGCGCGCCCAGCGTTCCCATACTGCACGGGCAGACAGCCATTGCATCGGGCGGGTTCGACCCCGACGCCACCGGACTCATCCAGTCCTCGCGGCCGAACACCGTCAGCTGACCCGGCTCTGCGCGATAGCGCTCGGCGAAGTAGGCCGCCGCGGCGGCAGGCTGTGTGGGAAGCGTGAGCTCGAGCTCCTGTCTGGCGACGACCTGCGCCGCCGGGGAGTACAGCAGGAAGACGCGCGCCCGCGCCGCGATCAGGCATTCGAGCAGGCGCAAGCCATACGGC
>Ga0207711_10000739_pt1 | contig 32056 bp, 30 predicted proteins | sample KBSS34metaG_FD_184401 | JGI IMG/M metagenome (GOLD analysis project Ga0207711, IMG submission 184401) | Switchgrass rhizosphere microbial communities from Kellogg Biological Station, Michigan, USA - KBS S3-4 metaG (SPAdes) (version 2) | ecosystem: Host-associated > Plants > Roots > Rhizosphere... | reverse complement strand
GAAAGACTCCACCCCCGCAGCCCATCCCCCAACAAACCCGACCCGACCACTGAGATAAGGCGCAGATCCTCCGCTCACTCCTGCCTCGGCTGCCAAGAGCGACCCCTCCGCCACCGTTTCGTTGGCTGGAACACTTTGAGCGCTGCGAGCCGCACGTCGCCGATGCTCGTCACTGTGAATCCGCCACGTGAGAGCGATCCGATCCTCGACGTTACGCGGTACGGGCCGTGGGCCCTCATCGCCGGCGGCTCCGAAGGCGTCGGGGCAGCGTTCGCCGATCTCCTTGCGTCCGCTGGCTTCAACCTCATCCTGATCGCGCGGAGCGCTTCGACGCTCGACGATGTCGCCACGCTGTGCCGAGGCCGCGGCGTCGAGGTGCGCACGGTCGCGGCTGATCTAACCGACCGCGCGAGCATCGCCGATATCGTCGAAGCCACCAAGGATCTCGAGGTCGGCCTGCTCATCTGCAACGCCGGCGCAACGGTCGAGATAGCCGACTTTCTGGACGGCGATCTCGAAACGTTTCAAGGCGTCGTCGAGCTGAACATCACCGCTTGCCTGGCTCTCGTGCACCACTACGGCGGCCGGATGCGGGAGCGCCGGCGTGGCGGCATCATCCTGGTTGGGTCGATGGTCAGTTACCTCGGGTCCCCCAAGAATGCCGCGTACAGCGGCGCCAAGGCATTCAGTCGCATCTTCGGCGAAAGCCTGTGGTTGGAACTCCTGGACTACGACGTCCACGTTCTGCACCTGGTCCTGGGCCTCACCCGCACGCCGGCAATGGCCCGCCTCGGCCTCGACTTCACCCGCCCGGGCGTCGTCGTCGCCGAACCCTACGACGTCGCTCGCGAGGGGCTGGCCCACCTTCCCGTCGGACCGGTGTGGGTCGCCGCCGGCCTGGGCCCAGAAGCGGCCCGGCGGAGCGGCCCCGACCGGGCCGCCCTGGCATTACAGGCGAGCCGCCGCGCACCTTAACCCGTCGCGGCGCAAGTATCTAAGTGAAACGGCAAGGCAGCACGACGCCGCGCTCCTCGCTACGGGATGGGTTGCGGCTGCCCGTCGAGCAAATGCTGATCGTGGATCAGACGGCGTTCCAGGATCTTCCAGTCCGGACCATCGGTCCAGCGATCGAGATAGCGGCAGCGATGCAGGATCTCGTGCCAGGAGCCATCGGCGTCCTGGGTATATACGAACCCGTTGACGTATGTCTCGCTGATCAGCTCGCCGCGATGGACGTCGACGCACACGTTTGAAACCTCGTGGCGCGGGCGTGCGAATTCTGCATCGACGGCGGCGACGGCCTGCGTGATGACCGATACGAGGTCGTGTTCGCTCCCGTCCGCGGCGACGAGCCGCGCCGCGGCGGCGAACCCTTCGACAGCCTTGGTCGCATCACCGGCGTCGTAGCCGGCGAACTGCCGTTCGATCCGTGATCGTAATGCCGCGTAGACCTCGTCGGTCGCGGCCGTCATGCTGCCCTCAACAACACAGATGCGGTGACGCGCCGGAACCTCATGCTCCCCCGACAGTTATCGATCGTGCACATCGTGTCTCACCTTCATCATCGTGGCCGGACGCCGCTAAGAATCCTTGTCAGCCAAGGCCTTTGGTGCCCGCAAGAAGCCGGTCGGCATCAGAACATCCTGTGGCGAAAGCTCGTCAATGGCACTTCGGCCCAAGCCCATGAGGGTCGAGTCGATGCCCGAACGCAAGACGTCGAGAACGTTCTCAACGCCCGCCTGGCCGTTAGCAGCGAGCCCCCAGAGATAGGCGCGGCCGACCATGACTGCGCGCGCGCCCAGCGCGAGCGCCTTGACGACATCGCTACCTCGACGGACGCCACCGTCAAGTAACACGTCGATCTGATCTCCCACCGCATCAGCAATCGCGGGCAGCAGCCGGATCGTGGCCGGCGTCGTGTCCAGGTTGTTCCCGCCATGGTTGGACACCGAAATCGCCGAGGCTCCGGAATCGAGCGCCCGCCGGGCTTCATCGATCCGAGTAATCCCTTTCACCATGAAGGGGCCATCCCACAGCCCGCGTAACCAAGCGATGTCAGCCCATGTCGGCGGTGGAGTGGTCATCCATTCCCGATAGACCTCGAAGAAGGTCGGGGCCGGATCTCCCGGTGCGGCCATGTTCGGAACCGTCAGATCCGGAATCCACCGCGAACGGACGACGTCGGCCAGCCAACCGGGCCGAGCCAAGGCCTGCGGCGCGAACCGCAAGGCTTCTTTGAAGGTGATTCGCTCAGGAATTCGCGGGCTACCCCAGTCGCGAGCGGTGGCGAAGGACCAGTCGAGCGTGACGATGAGGCCGACGCAGCCGGCGGCCTGCGCGCGTCTGAGCCGTTCGACGATCTGTTCCCTGGTCCCGGACCAGTAGATCTGGAAGAAGGTGTTGGGGTTGGCCGCGACGACGTCTTCGACCGGCTTGCTCGCGAACGACGACAGCCCCATCACAGTTCCGCGGGCCGCCGCTGCACGAGCGACTGCGACTTCCCCTTCGGGGTGGACCGCTTGAACACCCGTCGGTGAAATCAGCACCGGCAGCGCGACGTCCTGCCCCATGACGTGTGTCCCGAGGTCTCGGATCGCCGGCTGCCCAGCGGTCAACGGCGTGAAGCCGAGCTCACTGAAGGCGTCGACGTTGTCCTGGAGCGTGGCCCCGCGCTCCGAACCAGCGAGCAGCGCCCCGTACACGGACTTCGGTAGTCGCTTACAGGCGCGCCGCTGAGCTTCGGCCACCGTCTCGAACCACGAACCACTCATCAAGAACTCCTTCGGACCACAACCGGGCGCAGCGGAACGAGTGTCCGATTGCGTATACAACCCGCGATAACGCCTGAGCCGTAGGAAATCTCGTCTGCGAGATAGCCGATCGAGAAACTCAGCGGATCGATCGGGCTTCGTCTACCGCGCCACTCGCCCAGCACAGGCGCCAGGGCCAGCGCTGCCGTGGCCAGACGTGTACGACGGTTCAGCATCCCGACCGCCAGCAGCCACGGAGCGAACTGCACGAGATACCGGCCGGTACCCCGCCATGTCTGGAGAGTGCCCCTGACCCCGGCGGATGTGCTGAGCCGAGCGAGCTCATCGGATCCGGTGCGCCTGCGACGAATGACGCCGGCGATCAGCTGCCGGGCGAGTCCGGGAACGAGGAAGAGCGGTGCCATCGCGCTGGGATGACGTCTGGCAAGAACCGACGCCGACAAGCCGTACGAATGCCGTCTGCGCAGCAGGCCGCGCCACGTCGACGGCTCCCGGTGACCCACCTCTTCGCCCGGGTCGTACCGGACCCGCCAGCCCGCTTCATGCAGACGCCACACCAGATCTACGTCCTCACCCGTGCGCAATTGCGCGTCGAAGACGTCATGTCCGAGTGCAACGTCGAGGACCGCGCGCCGCCGGACGAGCAGGGCGGCCGCCGGAACATAGGAAACCCGACCGTATGGAACCACGCGGGCTGGCAGTTGACCGAGATCCAGGCTGCAGCGAGCGGCGGCGTACTTTCCGACGGTCGACGCCTGCACGAGCGGCACGACGCGCGGCGCCACCGCGCCGACCGCCGGATCCGCGAAATGCGCCGCAAGGCGGGCGATCCAGTGACGGCCGGGCACGGTGTCACTGTCGACGAAGGCCACAAGATCGGTATCGAGCGCGGCGAATCCCACATTCCGCGCCGCCGCCGGTCCCCGGTTCGTCGCGAGGCGGATCAGCCGAGCGCCGTGCGCGGCCGCGACCTGAGCAACTGCGGCTGCGTCGAGGGAACCGTCATCGACGACCACAACCGGATACGTCGTACCCAACGACGTCAGGCAACGTTCCAGGTCCGGTATCCGGTCGCGTACCGGAATGACGACGGAGAGGTCGGGCTTCTCGCGCAACGAGGGCGGCACCGGGTGCGCGAAGCCGTCGTCGGTCAAGCGACGGGCGAGGCGTCCGGCCCGACGGGAGTTGACCGTGCCCGCTGACAACTCCTCCCAAGCCAACACCCCCGGCGTGGTGAGCCGGAGTGCGAGGCCGGACGACGCGCGGAACCATGCCCCCTCGTTCAGCCGGACGGTATCGACATCGAGAGTGAGTGAAAAGCCCTGTGGCAGTGGAGGAATCACAAGGTCATCCCGCCATCGACGGGGAGCATCGCACCGGTGATCGCAGCAGATTCCGAGTCGACGAGGAATGCGATTGCCGCAGCAACCTCGTCCGGGCGGATCAACCGGCCGATCACCTGATGGTCGGCGAACTCACGGCCCGCAGCGAGGCCATACAGACGTGCACTTTCCTGCAGGAGAGGCGTGTCGGTCGAGCCGGGACTGACGCAGTTCGCCGTGATACCGGTCGAGCCAAGTTCGACCGCCAGGGCGCGGGTGAGGCCGGCGACTCCTGCCTTCGCAGCGCAGTACGCCGCCAGCCGCGGTAGTCCGTCGACGGCTGCGGCGGAGGCGACAGCCACAAACCGACCGGCCCGGGGCTCCGGGCGCCGTAGCATCGCCGGGATCGAGGCACGGGCGAGGTTCATCACTCCGAGCAAATCGATGTCGATCACGGTCCTTTCCAGGTCGGGCCGCAGTTCCCACTGAGGCACGCCGCCCGCAATCACGCCCGCCACGGCGACCGCCGCATCCAGCCCACCCCAAAGACGCTCGGCCTCCGCCACCGCTCCTGCCAGCTCGGATGTGTCACGGACGTCCGCGATACACGCTGCGACGCGCTCTCCGGATTCTTCGGCCACCTCCCGGAGCATTCGATGAGTGCTCATCGAATAAGGCAAAGCCGGATCGTCCCGACAGCTGTCCACAGCCAGTACAAACCACCCGGCTCGGGCCAGAGTCCGCACCGTCGCGGCACCGATCCCGCGCCCGGCACCGGTCACGAGTGCGACACGGTTCATGCCGACCGCCAGGCGTTCAGCTGCTCGCACAGTTGGTCGAGCAGGCGACCGAACAGCGCACGGCCCTCGTCGGCATCTGCCCCGACAGGGTCGCCCAACACGCCGTTCGCACTCACGGCCCGCACACCCTGTTCTCGCATCAGCGACATGAGTTCCGCGACTGGGCGGGTGTTTCCCGCGGCGAGCGACTCGCTGCGTACGACCTGCGGCCGCAAGTACATCTGGAGCGAAGTCTCAGCGCGACCGGCGTGAGCGTCGCCGCGCCAGCGGGGTTCGAAAAGCAGGACCTTCCGTCCTTCTGTTCGCAGGGTCGCCACGGCGCGACCCGCGGGTCGGGCATTGCCACCGTGCGCCGAAACGATGACGACACCTCGGAACGTGTCTGTCGCCGATCGGACGAGTTCGACGAGCAGGGCCCGGAGCGCCTCTTGGCCGATCGACAACGTTCCCGCGAAGCCGGCGTGTTCGCCGCTCGAGCCGTAGGGAATAGCGGGCGCGACCAGGACGCCCGTGCAACGTGCCGCGACGGCGCGGCACAGTTCGGTGGCGAGAACCGTGTCCGTATCCAACGGCAGGTGCGGGCCGTGTTGTTCGGTGGCACCTAGCGGAACGGCGAGGACGACGCCGTCCCCGGCCTGCCGAGCCACCTCCGGCGAGGTGAGGGCAGCGAGCGCTACGCTCATCGGCACCCGGCGATGTCGGCTACCGGGCTCTCGTCGCAGGCCCGAGCCGGTCGGCGGGCCGGAGTAAGCGGCAGCAATTCCCGGTGCGAATGGTCCAGCGACGGCTTCGGTACTTGCATACGGTTCACATTCGCAAGCGCAATCGCGCCGTGACCCTTGACGCATTCCGGGTCGGGGCCGTCGAGCGGCAGGCCGGTGAAGAACTTCGCCGCCATGCAGCCGCCGCGACAGGAGTCGAAAGCCGAACAGGCAGAGCAGGTTCCGCCCGTCTGCGGGCGCCGAAGGTCGGCGAACAGTGCCGATTCTCGCCACACACCCGCGAAGCCGCCAGGACCACGGACGTTTCCCGCCCGAAAATCGTCGTGGATCGCGAACGGGCACGCGTACACGTCGCCGACCGGATCGATAAGGCATACCACCCGGCCTGCGCCACAGAGATTGAGCCCAGGCAACGACTCGCCGTACCCGGCGAGATGGAAGAACGAATCGCCGGTGAGCACCCGCTCTCCCTTGGCTACCAGCCAGTCGTAAAGCTCGCGCTGTTGGGCGTCGGTCACGTGCAGGTCGTCCCACGCATCGGCGCCCCGGCCCGAGGGTCGTAGCCGGGTGATTCGTAGCTGCGCCCTGAAGCGGTCGGCGAGTTGCTGGAATTCGTCCAATTGACCGACGTTATGCCTGGTCATCACAACGGAGATTTTGAAGCCTTCGAATCCGGCGTCCGCAAGGTTCTTCATCGCCCTCAGCGCCATGTCGTATGACCCGGGCCCACGCACCGCGTCGTTGACTTCGGCGCTCGCGCCGTCGAGCGAGATCTGCACGTCGATGTAGTCACTCTTCGCCAGACGGGCGGCGACGAGAGGGGTGATCTTTACGCCGTTCGTGGAGAACTTCACCCCGACATGGTGAGCGGTTGCGTAGTCGACGAGTTCCCAAAAATCGGGCCGGGTGGTGGGCTCGCCGCCTCCGATGTTGACGTAGAAGATCTGCAGCCGTTCGAACTCGTCGATCAACGCCTTGCACTCTTCGGTCGACATCTCGTCCGGGTCACGCCTGCCGGACGACGACAAACAGTGCCGGCACGCGAGGTTACAGGCGTAGGTGAGTTCCCAGGTCAAGCAGATCGGGGCCTCGAGGCCGTATTGGAATCGCTCGACGAGCGACGGGACGGTCACAACCCCGCTCTTTCTACGATCATCTGCGACTTGTGTAATGCGGCCAACGCGCCGCGAAAAGATGCCAACTCGTCGTCCTGCATGCCGGCGGCCACGCACGCCGCTCGCGCAGTGTGGTGATCGGACAACGAACGAAGCACCGTTAAGAGGCGAGGATCTTTGACGAAGGACAGGCGACGCGTTCCGAAGTGGTAAAGGAGCGCGCCAAACTGTTCAGCTCGCACCGAAGCCTGCGGATGGACCTGCCAGGCTTGATCGAGCAGGTCAGTAGACACCGCACATACCGTCGATCGAGACCTCTTCGACCAGCACTTCCTCCACAAGTTCCGCCTCGTCACGTTCGAGGTCGGCCACTTCGGTGTCAGACTCCACGGCACGCTCCTTCCGCCATTTCGTCAGTAACTGACGAATTCGCAGTGAGGTTATCGTCAGCTACTGACAAATACAAGGGAGTGCGGTGACCCAAGCGATGGAAGCGCCACGACGAGGTCGCCCGCCAGGCACCAGCCCGCGGGTCCTCGAAGTGATCGCGCTACGCCTGTTCACCGAACAGGGATTCGACGAGACGCCCGTCGACCAGATCGCGGCGGAAGCGGGCGTCAGTAGCCGCACGTTCTTCCGGTATTTCGACTCGAAGTCGGACGTGCTGTGGCACGACTTCGACGCGGAGGTGGCCGCGCTGCGCGAGGCCCTCGCGGCGGTTCCGGATGACCTCCCGCTGATGGACGGCATCCGAACGGCCGTCGTCAGCGTGAACCGCTACACCGCCGCGGACATGCCCGAACTCCGAACCCGGATGAACCTGATTAGCCGCGTTCCGTCCCTCCAGGCGAGCGCCGTTGTCCACTACGACGCCTGGGAACAAGCGGTCATCGACCACGTCGCCCGAAAATCCAACATGCCGGCGACCTCCCTCTTTCCGCTGTCCGTCGGGCGAGCCACCCTGGCGGTCTGCCGAGCCGCGTACGAGTTCTGGGTGACCAGGGCAGACACCGATCTCACGGTCTACCTCGACCAAGCGATCCGCGCATTAGCAGCGGGTTTCGACCGGAGCGCGGGTCACGATCAGCGCAGCGCATAGCGACCGCGTTGACGTGTGTAGCCCTCGCTGAAGCCACCTGTCGTCCGTAAGTCGAGGTCGCGAGGAGGTGCCCCGCCGTTTCGGACTTGACCGCTTCCACCAGGCCCGCGCCGTCCGTTCGGAGCTGTGCGGTAGCCCGTAGCCGCATTGCCTCTGCAACTACCGGGCACGAGTCGTCACCGCGCAATCCGAGCCCGGAACTCGGCAGGGCGCGACAGACAGTTACCAGCCCGCGCTTCGGTGTCTGCAGTGCTTCAACGGTCAGCCTCCCGTGGTCGAGTCCACGCGGCGTTCCGCTGCGGATCGAGGAAGGGCGCCGCCGATCTCGACGGTTGCGCTGCCGGTCATGTCGTCCCGGTCGAGACCGTGCAAGACGGCCGGCCGGCGCACCAATGTGCCGATGTACGCCAGCGCGATCAGCGCGAAGATCTCGCTCACCACCGCGACGGGGACCAGATGGGCGACTCCGATGAACAGAAAGCTTCCGGCGGGCGCGGACGCCATCGTGCAGGTCAGATAGACCGACATCGCTCGGCCTCGGTAGGCATCGGTCACTCGAATCTGCAAGACGGTGTTCTGGGTGACTGAGATGAACGACTGGGAGGCTCCGATGATCGTGAAGGCCACGATTCCAACCCCGAGCCAGCCGGTGGCTCCGACCAGTGCTGAGCCGAGCACTCCGAGTCCGAACCCGGCCACCGTTGCCACCGAGCGCCGCCACCTATTTCCGGCAAAACTCAGGGTGGCCGCACCGAGCAGAGCTCCGACGCCGTTGGCCGCCATCAGAGCGGCGTACCCGTGATCGCCGACGTGGAATTGCTGGCTGGCCAGCAGCGGGCCCACCTGAACCAGGGCGAAGGGAATGAGCACCACGACGCTGCCGTTGACGATCGCGCGTTGGGCGATCGGATGGGCGTGCAGGTAGCGCAGCCCTTCGCGCATGTCACGCAATACGCTCGTTCGCTGCCCAGTGGCCATGAGTCCGCTGGCGGGAAGGGTGGCGACCACGGCGAACACCCCGGCAAAGGATGCCGCGTTGACCACGAATGCCCATGCCGGGCCGGCGGTCCCGAGGACGAAGCCGCCTAGCGCCGGTCCTAGCGAGCGGCCGAGAGCGAATTGGATCGAATTCAACCGGATCGCACTAGAGAGCGCGTCGCGTGACACCAGCGACGGGATGATCGACTGCCACGCCACGAGTTGGTAACCAGCTCCGAAGTTGCTCACGAAGACCACCGCGAGCAGCGGCAACGCAGCCCGCACGTGTGACATCCACATGATCGCCAGTAGGCACGACGTTGCGATCTGAACGAGGATCGCGACCATGAGCACGGTGCGCCTCGACACGCGATCGGCGGTGGCACCGGCCAACGGGCTCGCAATCACCTGCGGCAGATTTGTCGCCAATACCGACGCGCCGAGCCATACCGAGGACCCGGTCACCTCATAGATGACGAATGGCACCGTGACCTGCTGTGTCCAGGTGCCGATGTTCGAGACAACGGCCGCTGACCAGAACCAGGCGAAGCTGCGATCGTGGAGGGCTGCGAATGCGCTGGGCGAACCGGCACTCGAGCTCACAGACCGTGTCTACTCCAACCGGGATCATCGATGGTGGCCTGATCCCAGTTGCTGAGACCGCCCGGTCCGCGTGATGCTTCGGCCTTCGCTGTGCGGCATGATGAACCATGATCCTCGAACATGTGGAGCTGAACATCCTCCCTGGAATGGAGTCCTCGTTCGAGGAAACATTCGAGCAGGCGAGAAAGATCATCAGCCCAGTGCCCGGATTTGTCTCGCTTCGTCTCGAGCGATGCCTAGAATCCCCTTCCCGCTACTTGCTTCTCGTCGAATGGGAAACTCTGGAGAATCACACGGAAGGGTTTCGCGGCTCGCCGCAATCTAAAGAGTGGAGCGCGCGGCTTCAGCCCCTTTACGGCCAGCCCCCAGTCGTGCAGCACTACGAGGGACTTCTACGTATCTAGTCGATGAGACCTACCCCGGAGCGCTGCGCGGTCGGCTCACTATTCGACCTGCCGGTGCGCGACCTCGTCGATGGCCGGCCGGCCGTGGCGCAATATGCTGCCGCACGGCGCAATTCCCCATTTCTTTGATCAGAAGGCGCGGAGGCTCGGGATGGCTGGATCGGTTCTTGTAAGTGGTGCGCGGACCCCTATGGGACGGCTCCTGGGCTCCCTGAAGGATGTTTCCGCGGCCGACTTGGGCGGACACGCCATCCGGGCTGCCCTCGAACGGGGCGGTGTACGTCCCGATGAGGTGGAGTACGTCGTGATGGGCCAGGTGTTGCAGGCGGGCCAGGGTCAACTCACAGCTCGACAGGCAGCGGCAGCGGCTGGAATCCCGATGTCGACCCCGGCACTGAACATCAACAAGATGTGCCTGTCGGGACTTGATGCAATTGCTATCGCCGATCAGCTCATCCGCGCAGGCGAATTCGACGTGATCGTCGCCGGCGGCATGGAATCAATGACCCGCGCCCCACACCTTCTCTCTGGTTCCCGTCGCGGATATAAGTACGGGTCGATCGAAGTACTCGACTCGATGGCGTACGACGGGCTCACCGACGCCTTCGACGGGGTACCGATGGGCGAATCGACAGAACGTCACAACAGCCGCCTCGGAATCGACCGGCAGCAGCAAGACGAGTTTGCCGCCAGGTCTCACGCCCGGGCGGCGTTGGCCGACAAGGCCGGCGTGTTCGCCGAGGAGATCGTCCCTGTACTCGTTCCCCGACGTAACGGAGAACCAATCGAGGCCAAGCACGACGAGGGAATCCGTCCGGACGCATCTGTCGAAGCACTCAGCAAGTTGAGTCCCGCATTCACGAAGGACGGAACGATCACCGCCGGCTCCTCCTCGCAGATTTCCGACGGCGCGTGCGCCGTCCTCGTCATGAGCAAAGCGAAGGCGGAGTCACTCGGCATCAACTGGCTCGCGGAGATCGGCGCTCACGGCAACGTCGCCGGCCCCGACAACTCCCTTCAATCCCAACCCGCGAACGCCATCAAGCACGCGCTGCGCAAAGAGAAACTTGACCTATCGGATGTCGATCTCATCGAAATCAACGAGGCGTTCGCTGCCGTTGCAATCCAATCGATCCGTGAACTTGATGTGGATGCCAGCATCGTCAACGTCAATGGCGGGGCGATCGCGCTAGGGCACCCCATTGGGATGTCCGGCGCCCGCCTCGCGCTCACTCTCGCACTCGAACTGAGGCGTCGAGGAGGCGGGATCGGAGTTGCCGGGCTCTGCGGTGGCGGCGGACAAGGCGACGCGCTCGTACTGAAAGTTCCGCTTGCGACGTGATCTTGCTGTCACTCCAGAACTGGCTCGAACAACCAGGAACGACCACCTAACCCGTCGGGCAAGAAGTTCGCTTGGTTGACGTACTTGATCACAAGATCGTCTCTGATCGTTCTCGGCACGCCTCGGGTCAGGTGCCTCGGAACGCCATCGCAGACGAAGTCGGACAGCCGGCAGCGCCGTCGTAATTCGGAAGACGGTCAACGGCGGCCGATCACGGCCGCCGTGCTTATTGCGTCAGGCCAGCCGCTCGAGCACCATCGCCATGCCTTGTCCGCCGCCGACGCACATGGTCTCCAGACCGAACTGTTTGTCGTACGCGGACAGGTTGTTCAGGAGCGACGCGGTGATCCGGGCGCCGGTCATGCCGAACGGGTGTCCGAGGGCGATCGATCCGCCGTTGACGTTCAACTTCTCCTCGTCGATGCCCAACTCGCGGGCCGATCCGATGACCTGCACGGCGAACGCCTCGTTGATCTCGACGAGGTCGATGTCCTTGATCGTCATGCCGGCAAGCGCCAGCGCGCGGCGCGACGCCTCGATCGGCCCGAGGCCCATGATCTCCGGGGACAAGCCCGAGACACCGGTCGAGACCACCCGGGCCAGCGGCGTGATACCGAGCTCGGCGGCCTTCGTATCAGACATGATCACCAGCGCCGCCGCGCCGTCGTTCAGCGGACACGCATTGCCCGCGGTGACCGTGCCATGGGGCCGGAACACCGGCTTGAGCTGCGAGATCGCCTCATACGTCGTACCGGCGCGCGGACCGTCGTCCCTCGACACGACCGTGCCGTCGGCCAGGGTCACCGGGGTGATCTCCCGGGCGAAATGCCCCCGGGCGATGGCCTCTTCAGCGCGGTTCTGACTCCGCACACCCCACCGGTCCTGCTCCTCGCGGGTGATACCGGTCAGGTTCGCGACGTTCTCCGCCGTCTGCCCCATCGCGATATACACATCCGGGTACTGACCAGTCTTACGCGGGTCGACCCACTCCTCGCCACTCGCCGCGAGTTCAGCCGTCCGGGCCTGCGCCTCCGCGAACAGCGGGTTCTCGGTATCCGGCCACGAGTCCGACGTGCCCTTTCCGAACCGCGAAACCGTCTCGACACCAGCCGAAATGAAAACGCTGCCCTCACCCGCGCGGATCGCGTGCATCGCCATCCGGGTGGTCTGCAGCGACGACGAGCAGTACCGGTTGATCGTCGTTCCCGGCAGGAAGTCATAACCGAGCTGCACCGCCACCGTACGGGCCATGTTGAACCCGGACTCACCACCGGGCATGCCACACCCGAGCAACAGGTCGTCGATCTCCGTCGGGTCGAGCTCCGGCACCTTCGCCAGCGCCGCCTTGACCATCTGCGCTGCCAGATCATCCGGCCGCATACTCACCAAAGAACCCTTGTTCGCCCGGCCGATCGGCGAGCGCGCCAACGAAACGATCACTGCCTCTGGCACGGAAAAACTCCTAATCAAAGTCGAAACTCAGCTAATTGTTCAGCTACTGATGATGTGAACACAGCCGGGCCTTATCGTAGACCCGGCCTTTCTCGCTCAGGCAGCGGCCGCGTTCTCGGCCATCAGACAACACCGTCCTCAACGAGAAGGCGAAGCTCTTCAGCTGTGAGACCAAGGACCTCCCGATAGACGTAGTCATTGTCCTCCCCATAGTTCGGGCCATGCCTATTCGACAGTCCGCCTTGGTAGGCGGGAGTCTCGCTGAACGTCGTCGGAGGAGTCTTGGCGCGCCATGTCCCGATCTCGCTTTGCTCGAACTCCATGAGCCAGCCGAGGTGACGCAGTTGGGGATCCCACTCACATCGGTCCTCGGCCGACTCACAGATCCCGGCTGCGACACCTTCGGCTTGCAGAGCGGTCATGAGTTCGACCCCGTCCCACTTCGCCGTTTCAGCGTTGACGGCTTCGTCGAGGTCATCGGCGTTTGCCAACCTGAGCTCGAGGGTGGTGAACCGCCCATCGACAGCAAGCTCCGTCGCCCCCAATACTCGGACCAGTCGGATCCAGTCCTCTTGCGTGAACGCTGCAATGGCGATCCAACGGTCTACGCCGACTACCCGGTAGATGCCGTGCGGGGCCGCCGACTTGTACGGCGAGCGGTTGCCGTACCGCCTCCACGAGCGACCGTTGACCGAATGGTCCAGGATCGCAGTGCCCGACAGATAGATCCCGGCTTCCACCTGCGACGAGTCGATCCAGCACCCACGGCCGGTAGCCTTCTGCCGGAACAACCCGGCCGCCATAGCCAGTGCGATTTGGTACGCCCCGAACCAGTCGAGGTACGAGTAGCCAATGCCTGCTGGAGGCGCCGGCTCGGGAAGCCCAGACATCTCGCTGAGGCCAGACATCGCTTGCGCGGTCGGACCGAAGCTCTTGAGCCGGCCGTAAACACCGTGTTGACCCATGCCCGACTGCTGGACGTACACCAGCCGAGGATTCAGCTCGCGCAAGACGTCGTAGCCCAGTCCCATTCGCTCCAAGGTGCCTGGTGAGTAGCCCTCGACTAGCACGTCGGCTTTGACGATCAGCTGTTTGAGAATCTCTCGGCCACGCTCGCTCTTAAGATTGAGGCTGATCGCACGTTTTCCGGTGTTGTTCTCCATGAAGCCACCGGATCGGTTCAGGCTGCCCACATCCACCGACGGCAAGGGACCAGTTGCCGCATCCCGTTCGTCTCGAAGACCCTCGGGGACGAAGCCCCCTCCAACGCGCTGCATGTCAATCTTGGAGGAGTGCTCGACCTTGATCACCTCTGCGCCGAGCGCGGCCAAGAACCGACCTCCACCAGCGCTGGCAAGGATCCATCCGAGGTCGATCACGCGCACTCCGCCAAGCGCCCACGGCTTACCCCAGAAGCTCACGTCCGATCCCCGAGCGTGATGACGTGTGTCGTCCGCAAGGTCGGGAAACGACGGCCGATCAGTCGTGGGGTGGCCCAAGATCTCGCGGTTGTGCTCGCCTAACATGGGAGCTCGCGGGCCTTCTCGCCAGGGCAGCCCCGGAGAAACCCACTTGGCGCCAACGTGAGTCACCTCGCGGCCCAGTTTCTCCTCTGCCAGGCGGTAGAAGGTTCCCCGGTCCGCCCAGTGCGGGTCTCCGACGTTCTCCTCGGGCTTGCGGACAGGGGCCCATGGAAGGCCCTTTTGCTGGGCATCCAGCCACAGATCCCGCTTGAAGGTGTACGCCGACATCAACCTGGAGATGAGCGCGTTAGTACGCCGAATACCCGCTGGCTGACGAAGGTAGTCCGGGTCCTGGAACTCTGGGGCCTCCAACTCCTCGCCGTACCCATGTTCGCGTAGCAGGTTGATCCGGCCTTCGAGCGGGGAGCCGACCCCCGGGAGGTAGGTCTGATAGGGAAGCACCCATCGTCCGTCCTTGGTCGGCACGATCCCCGGGGTGGCCGGTAGGTTCGATCCCGCCTGACCGCTGTTGCTGGGGAACGAATGCCGACAGGTTGCGCGGTAGTGCGGAGCATGCCGGTAGATCCAGTCGGGCAGATCCGTCTCGGTGTTCTTGGCGACGACATCGTGGACCGTCGTGGACAGAACTTGGCCTCGCCCTGATGTGAGCCTGTAACACAGAGCGGCCACGATGGACATCGCCGTCGTCTCACCAGCGATGTGATACGCCTGCCACATCTGAGGAGCGATCGGAGGCAAGTCGTAGTCCCCACTGGGGGTTGGGTCGTAGCCACAGTTCATGACGACTCCCCCAAGGGCCAGATGCACCAGGTCGCTGCCCCGATAGTCAGCCCACGGACCGTCATCACCGAAGGGCGTAATCCGCGCGTAGATAATGCCCGGATTGATGCGCGACATGGCCTCATAGCCGAGTTCTCGGTCGTCCAGGAAACCTCGCGGCCGCGTGTCGATGACGACGTCGGCGTGCTCGATCAGGCGGGCCATCTCAGCGCGGCCCGAGTCCGAATCCAGATCGACCGAGATCCCGCGCTTTCCAAAATTGTAGTGCCAGAAATAGAGACTGTTCTCCGGGTGGGAGACGTCACCGGCAAAGGGCCCATAGGAACGGGTCGATTCCCCCCCGAGCGGTTCGACCTTGACGACGTCGGCCCCAAGGCCGGCGAGCACCTTCCCACAGTACTCACCGAGTTCGTCTGCAAGTTCCAACACCCGCACGCCGGTGAGAAAGCTGCCTCTGCTTGCCGATTCATCCGACTTCAAGGAATCTCCTTCTGTGATGCAACGTGCGGGTCGGTCGCCTCGAACCAAGGGACGCGCTGGCCGTCGCGAGTGGCGTGAAAGACGACCACCACCGGGTCGCCGACGTTAACGTGCAGACCATCGGACGGGAGCACACCGACGATCGAGGTTCGGACCCCTTCAACCAGTTCGATGACGCCGACACTGAAAGGTGCCCAATCGGGGTCCTCGTCCTGCGCAACGGAGTGCACTCGCGTTATCGAATGGACGATCCCGCGACCTGACACCTGTTCCCATTCGAGTCCAGGGGTCAAACAGATCTGACAGGTATTGAGGCGCGGCGTCGGCCATGCGAAGGCGCCACAGGCCGGGCAGTGACGAATGAACAGCTCTGACCGATTCGCAGCTTCGAAGAAGGGTCTCGACTCATCATCTGGCACCGGGGACGGCCGGGCAGACAACTGGGCTTCACGCACCGGCGGACACCGCCCGTTTCGATCCTGGGGACGAGCTCAAGATGACCGTCGAATGGTAGTTCAGGAAGCCTCCGCTCCCACTGACCATGACGTGGTTGCAGTCACGAACCTGACGCTCGCCCGCCACCCCGCGCGCCTGGACCACACCCTCCGCCAGAGGAGTAAAGCCCCACGCGTAGAACCCAGAGAGTTGACCTCCTCCGGTGTTGCAGGGCAAGGACCCACCCACACCGAGGCGACCATCCGCGACGAACGGCCCGCCTTCCCCCTTGGCGCAGAAGCCGTAATCCTCCAGGGTCACAAGAACCGTGTAGGTGAAGCTGTCGTAGATCTGCAGCGCGTCGATGTCGTCGAGACTGATGTCGGCTTGCCGTAAGGCCTCCTTGCCGGCCATCACGGCACCGGTGCGGACCTCATCGTCCCGACCTGCTCTACGACAATCGCCCGGGTGGCCCTGCCCGATGCCCCGTACGTAGACCGGGTGCGGTGAAAGATCCCGCGCCTGCTCGCTCGACGACATGATCACCGCGACAGCCCCGTTGGAGGTGAGGCAACAATCGAGCAACCGGAACGGTTCTGCGATCAACCGAGAAGCCTGGTGGTCCGCGATGGTAATGGGGTCACGTTTCTGGGCCCAGGGACTGAGTGCTGCCCATTGCCTCTGCGCCACCGCGATGGCACCGAGCTGTTCACTGGTCGTGCCGAACAAGTGCATGTGGCGACTAGCGGCGAGCGCGTACCGGATTGCCGCCTGGCCTCGGTCGCCGTAGGTGCGTCCTAAGCCCTGGATCCCGGACGCGACGTCGACCGGCCTACCGTACCGAGAGTCCGAGATCCGGGTGTTACGGCCAAGAGGCGCATCGGCGAAGACCAGCGCGACGGTTGAGGCAGCACCGGACTCGATGGCGTACGACGCGTACTGGATCATCGTTCCTGCCGTTGCTCCGGCGGCCGACATCGTGTTGAGGAGCCGCAGGTCAGTCAGCCCCAACGCATCCTGCACGTTGTTGCGGACCTCCGAGGACGTCATGTTGCCATTCACGAGTAGCCCGTCGAGCTGCGACTTGGGCAAATGGCAGTCCTCGAGCGCGAGCTTCACGGCTTCGACCGCGAGATCGAGGGCTGTGACGTCGTACCGGCGTCGCGCCATGTCCGTGACCCCAAGCCCGACGATGGCTGCACCGCCTCCTAGCACGGCCTACCCCGCCCAGGTAACGGCCGCGATACCGAGAACCATCGACCCCGACGAGAGGGTCCACGACCGAAGGGCGCTCGCCTGCTGCGCGATGTCACTGGTCCGGACGAGCGACTTCGCCCGAACCTGTTCGAGATCGACGGCTCGCCCCGAAAGTGTCTCTGCCAACTCAGGCCCCGTTCCGTTCCTGATGGGTGTTATCGGCGATCGTCGTCCTGGCACGCTTACATGACCCCATCCTGTATTCAAACGGACGACGAGACTCCCCAAAGGGCGCCCGCGAACCGCCGTCCGACAAGGCTCAGCGGTTCGGACTCACTCATGAGAATGTAAACTCGGAGGGGTCGACCTCCGTCATGAGGTCGAAGAACTCCACGGCAGACCAGGGACGATTGGCGACAATTCTTCCGCTTGAGGTGTGGATATAGCTACCGACGTCCGGATGGCTCCAAATCATCTTCGAGAGACGCTCGTCCATGTCGACGTTATACGCGACAAAGCTGTCCATCCGTGGCTCCACCACCACGGTCCCCGATCGTCTGAGCTCGTCGAGCAATGCGTCAACGTGGCGAAGCTGCGCCTCGACGATCCCGGTGTAGCTTCCCGCTGCGCCGTTGACGTTGGGGCCGTAAAGGATGAACAGGTTGGGGAACCCGGGAACCGTGATCCCCTTATGGGCGCGGGCGCCGTCCTTGGACCAAAAGTCGTGGAGCTCAAGACCATCCCGTCCGATGATCCTCATCGGCGACAGGTACTCGGCAACCTCGAAACCCGTCGCGAGTACGACGACGTCGACTTCGAGGCAACGTCCCGAAGACGTCACCACTCCATTCTTGGTCAGCGCCGTGACCGCGCTCGAGACCAGCTCGACGTTTGGCCGCTTGATGGCAGCGAACCATCCGCTATCAACGACCATGCGCTTTCCGTAGGGCGGGTAATGGGGCAGGACTTCGGGAAGCAATTCCTCGCGGCCCTCGAGCTGTTCCTCGGCGTACCGAGTGAGGAAGGCGCGGTGACGGTCATTCCGTTCGTTGATCGAACGGTCTGGATGTTCCCAGGTATCGTCGATGATCATGCTGGGATAGATCTTGTCCGCGTGCTGCCACCCCACCCGGAAGCTTGCCCATTCCCCGTAGAAGGGAATGTTGTCGAGCAGCCAACGGATGTCCTCGTCGACGAGGTCCAGATAGTTCGGCGCAGGAGCGATCCAGTGCGGGGAGCGCTGGATTGCATACAAGAAGTCGACCTGCGGGGCGATGGTCGCGACCACCTGGATGGCCGTCGAGCCCGAACCGACCACCGCGACCCGCTTGCCCGTGACAACGTCCTCGGCCGGCCACTGGGTCGTGTGGAAGATCTGACCAGCAAACTCCTCGCGCCCTGGGAGGTCCGGAATTGCGGGTTTAGCGAAAGTACCGACGGCCGTGATGACGATGTCCGCCCGTAGCGTCTGCTCATCCGCCCCGTACGTCACCTCCCAGTCTTGGTGGTCCTCGCGGAACCGGGCCGAAGTGACCGGCGAGTCGAACGAGATCAACCGTCGGAGGTCGAAGGCGTCAACAAACTGATTGAGGTACTCGATGAGCTGCGACTGCGTTGCGTAGTAGCTCTCCCAGTTCCGTCTGAAGTCCGCGTAGGTGTAGATCATGCTCGGCGTGTCAACGCGGGCGCCAGGATATCGATTGGTGTGCCACACGCCGCCGAGATCGGCGTGCCGCTCCAGCACCGTCACGTTGTACCCGCGTTGCGTCAGATTGCGCGCAGCCAACAGGCCTCCGAAGCCGGCACCGATGACAATCACCGACTTGCTCTGCGCCCAGTCTCGCTCGCCAGGGTCCGCCTCGCGCGGAGCGAAGCCCAGGTGCGCAAGGATCATCTTTGAGTAGCGGTCGGGCACCACTTCTCCGAGTGCCTGGCACATGAGCGCGGGCATTTGCTCGGGGGACGGCACGGGCAAGCTGGGCCGCCCCGCCGCGATCCAGTTCAGGACGGCATCGCGGACGGCGTTTCGAACCTCGACCTGGACGACTTCTGGGAGGCCACCGGTAGGGTCATCGGCTAGTCCGCGCATGGGTTCCGGGCGATAGCGTTCGGACAGCCAGCGAGGATCGCCGGTGAGCTGCGCGAGACACACGATGAGGACCGGAATGCTGGCTTTCGCCAACTTCCGGTCGAGTTCGTCGGCGCGAATCTCCCCGCCGCGGTGGTCCACCATTAAGTCTCCTCGCGCTCGGCTCGCCCACCCGACCCGCTTGCTGTGGGCGCTGATCGGGTTCGGTCCCGACCACTGGACGGCTGTCCGGACCATACAATATAGTGACGTCAAGTTCTAGCGGCGAGTGGAGATCTCGGGCGCGCCAAAGCGACGCTACGCGTGGGTCCGAACTGGACGCCATCTCCCTCCAAGCCACGTTAGCTGACGCGAGGTTCATGATGTCGACTAACAGACATGGCGAGGCATGATGGCTTCGGATCGAGGACCCACTGTGAGCATCACCGTCGAGGACGAGCGCGAAGAGCTGCGCAAGGTCGCCCGCTCCTTCCTTGAGAATGCGCTGCCCGCGGCACGCCTTCGAGAACTTGTGGCCTCCGAGGATGGCAATGACAAGGAACTGTGGCGCTCGCTAACCGCGCTTGGTTGGCATGCTTTGGGCCTCGACGAGGAGATCGGGGGCAGCGGCGGATCGTGGCAGGACCTGATGGTCGTGCTGGAGGAGACGGGCCGGGTCCTCCTGCCCTCTCCCTTCTTTGCCTCCACCGTGCTTGCCGCCCAGGCCATCGCTGGCGCGGGGTCATTGGAGCAGCGACGGGATTGGATCGGGGCGATCGGTCGCGGCGAGCTGACCGCCACGGTGGCGCTGCCGGGAAATGACGGCCGGTGGGATGCAGCCGCCATGAGCGTCGACATCGAGCAGGACGGGGAAGGGTGGCTCGCCCGGGGGACGGTCGACCGCGTGATCGACGGCGCCACCGCTGGCCTGATCGTCGTGACCGGGCGTACCTCGGGGGGACCACGGCTCTTCGCCGTCGACAGTGGGCAGCCGACGGTCGAGAGCACGCCGCTCGTCACTCTCGATCCAACGCGCCCGATGGCACGCGTCGATTTTCGCGGCGCGCGGGCGGTTCCGCTCGGCCCTCCCGACACGGTCGGCCTGGAGAGCCATGAGGCGATTCTGGGGCGGCTGCTTGACCTGTTCACCATTGGTCTGGCGGCCGAGCAGCTGGGGTGCGCAGAGCGGAGCCTTGACGACGCGATCGGCTACGCGCTCCAGAGGAGCCAACATGGCCAAGCGATCGGCTCGTTCCAGGCCATCAAACACCGGTGTGCGGACGTCTTCCTCGCCGTCCAGTCCGCACGCTCGACCGTCGAGTACGCGAGTGCGCTGGCGCATCAGTCCGCGGCCGACACCCGCCTGTCCTTGGCGGCAAGCGTCGCGAGGGTGGCCGCCTCGAGGGCAGCCACTCAGGCGGCCGCAACCAACATCCAGATCCACGGCGGTATCGGCATCACCTGGGAGTACACCGCCCACCTTTATCTGCGGCGAGCGAAGAGTTCGGAGCTGCTCACCGGAAGCTTGAGCTTGCACCGTGAGCGGATCGCCGCCCAACTGGCCACGGTCGTGAGCAGTCCGATATTTTCCGAGAGCCTGCTTCCACCTGAGATGCAGGCCGAGACCGAGGAGTTCCGGAAGGAGACCCGCGCTTTCTTGGCCGCGGAACTGCCTGCGAGCTGGCAGGGCGCGGGTGCGCTCGACGAGGTTGAGCGGCGCCAATGGCTTCAAACGTGGCGACAGACTCTTGCCGACAAGGGAATGATCTGCGTTTCGTGGCCCCGTGAATATGGCGGTCAAGGACGCTCCATTGCTGAGCAGATTGCTTTGCTTGAGGAGTTCACCAACGCTGGGGTCCCTCACCACCCTCTCTCCGTTGACACGTTGGGGATCAATCTGCTTGGCCCAACGATCCTCGCGGTCGGCAGCGATGAACAAAAGCGGGAGCGGTTGCCTCGGATCGTGTCCGGCGAAGATAGGTGGTGCCAGGGCTACTCGGAGCCCGGCGCTGGTTCCGATCTCGCCGCTGTCCAGACAACTGCCGTCCTGAAGGATGGAAAGTGGGTGATTAACGGTCAGAAGATCTGGACAACGTCAGCTCACGAGGCGAATTGGATATTCGCTCTGGTTCGGACGGACCGGAGCGGCTCCAAGTATGCCGGCCTCACGTTACTGCTGGTGCCCATGAATCAGCCGGGAGTCAACGTCCGTCCGATCCCTGACCTGAATCGTCAAGAACATTTCAACGAAGTCTTCCTCACCGACGCAGTGACCGACCAAGCCAATGTTCTCGGTGAAGTGAACGGTGGCTGGGCCGTCGCGAACGCCCTGCTTGGGTACGAGCGCGCGGAGGGAGCGATCCGGGATGCCGTGAACTTGCGCGACGAATTCCGGCGCCTGGTCGTCCTGGCTCAAGACCACGACCGACTGATGGATACGCGAGTCCGCTTGGGCTTGGCGGACGCTTACGTCGACCTGCAAGCGATCATCCTCGGCGCGGTCCACGACACGACAGCTGCACTGGCAGGCCGACCCCCTGGCCCCGAAGCCTCGGTGCACAAACTCCTATGGTCGGAATATCACCAGCGGGTCACCGAGCTCTCGCTTGACGTGTACGGGGATGAGGCGCTCACGCCCACGGGCCGCAGTTCGGCCACGTCCTGGAGCACCGATCTACCGAAATCCCCCTCCTCGAGCCGATCATGGGTGCAGACGTACTTCAACTCCCGGGCGGGGACGATCTATGCCGGAACGTCCGAAATCCAACGCAACATCATCGCCGAACGCGTACTCCAGATGCCCCGCTCACCACGCCCCAACACGACGTGATCCTCGCCGCAACCGAACTCGTCTCGAGCTTGTCCGGCGCGGCCAACACCTCCTACCTGCTGTGCCAAGGGGGAAGAAGACAACCCCGGTGATTCTCTCGGAATGTCGGTACGCGAGGGGGAACGCACCTAGCGGCCGACGTCGGGCTTGCGTCTTTGGGCAAAGGCGGCTAAGGCCTCGGCGTGGGCTGGACCCCCTTGGAGTTCCACGCATACCTGCTCCTCCCGTGCCCTTGATGCGCGAGCGGCGGCCAACCGGTTGGCGAGCAGCATTCGTTTTGTAGCCACGAGCGAGACCACCGGCATTGAGGCAATTCGTGCGCAGAGCGCCCCGGCTTCTGCTTCGAGCGCGTCGTCCGGCACGACGGCGCGGACCAGTCCGCTGGCAGCAGCTTCCTCGGCCGAGATCCAGTCCCCGGTGAATAGCGCGTGCGCTGCGTTCTGAGGCCCCATGAGCGCGGGCATCGTGTACGACGACCCCCCTTCCGGCGACAACCCGAGTGGCACAAACGGCATCCGGAAACGGGCAGACTGCCCGCATAGCACAATGTCCGCGTGACCGAGCAACGTCACTCCAATGCCGACGGCGACACCGTTGACCGCCGCTACCACCGGCTTGCACAGCCCTTCCAGCTCCCGCATGAAGGCGTCGTAGATAGCCCAGCGCTCCTCGGGGGAACCTTCCGAACCGGTCAGATCCGCTCCTGCGGAGAACGCCCGACCCGAGCCTGTCATCAACACACACGCGATATCCTGATCATCCGCAGCCCGACTCAGCGCCTCGCGAAGCAGCACGTATGACCGGGAGGTCATCGCATTGAGTGCCTCGGGTCGGTTGAGAGTCAGTCGCAGCACTCCATTCTCGCTGTCAACGAGGACCTCGGCGGCTAGCGCATGGCGCTCACTCATCCGGCATCGCCTCCCCGCGCAGGTCGACGAGGCTGCCGTTGGCAGACATACTCCGACAACTGGTCGAGCGAGTTGCCGTGCTCTGCGTCATCTGCCATCGGTCCACGGTTTTGTTCATGCGTGCTTCGTCCTTCAACGAAAGTGCCTGGTTGACCTTCTGTCAGTGCTGTGCGACCCCGCCATCGACTACGTGGACCGTTGCGGTGATGAAACTGGATTCGTCGGAGCACAGGAAAGCTGCGGCGTAGCCCACCTCTTCGGGCTGACCGATGCGACGCATGTGACCAATGGTGTGGAAGTCTGCCGGGGTCCCGTCGCGCTTTGCATTCGCTTGGTGGAACATCGGCGTCTCGATAGAGCCGGGACTGATCACGTTGCACCGGATTCCCTCTCGGGCATATTGACCCGAGATGGCCTTAGACATGGCATTGAGGCCGCCCTTTGAGGCCCCATAGGCGATGGAGCTCGGCGTGCGTAGTGCGGCGTTCGACGAGATAAGGACGATCGATCCCCCGCTCGCCGCCCTGAGCCAGGGGATCGCCCCACGGGCGATGAAGTAGCCGCCGAAGAGGTTGACCCGCAAGACCCGTTCAAATACCGCGGTCGTATGGTCCTCCAAGCGGCCGTCCCCCCGATCGACGATGCCGTGCGCACACACCACACCATCGAGGCGACCGAGCGGCGCGACGGTACCTTCGTAGAGTTGGGCCACCGCCGCCTCAGCCGAGACGTCGGTGTCCTGCCAACCCACGACGCTGTCACCCAGTGTTCCAACGAGCGCCTCGAGACCGGGCCTGTCGATGTCGGTCAACACGAGCCTGGCACCTTGGTCGGCGAAGACCTCGGCAGTTGCACGACCGATGCCGGAGGCGGCACCGGTGATGAGGCAGACCTTACCGTGTAACCGAGCAGTCAGGTTAGGAAGCATCATTCGCCTTGGGAGCTATTCAGCGGACGTAGGCTTTGCGTCGGGTGAACGCGGTGGCTCCTCGCCGAAACACCGGCGCGCAAAGGCTCCGATTTCCTCTACCGCCTCGGTCGCCTCAGGAACCCGGCCCGCAAAGACGTGCCACACATGCACCATCTCGGGCGCCTCGCGGTAGGTGACGTCAACGTTGGCCGCACGGGCACGCGCAGCCAGCGCAGCGGCGTCGTCGCATAAGACGTCACCGGTGCCCCCATGGATCAGAATGGGGGGGAACCCATGGAAGTCGGCGTGGAGGGGACTCACCGCCGGATCCGTCGCAGCGTAGCGACCAAGGAACCACTTCTGGTAGTTGCGCAGTTCGGCGACATTGACGATCGGGTCGACCTCCGGGCGTTCCGTCGCCGCCGGGCCGGTGCATTCGTAGTCGAGCCAGGGAGTGATCGCGACGATCCCTGCGGGCATGGGTAACTGGGCGCTCGTCAGCCGAGTCGCAGCAAGAAGGACTAAGGCTCCCCCGGCGGAGTCACCGGCGAACAACACTGTCGGGGCCGGGTGAGTCTGAAGCAGCCCGCGGTAGGCATCAACCATGTCGTCAACTCCTGCCGGTAGCGGATGCTCCGGCGCGAGGCGGTAATCCACGACGAAGCACACCGCGCCCGTGGCCCTGGACAGGTCTCCGGCGAGCTTGCGGTGGGTGAGCGGGGAGCCCTGACAGAAGCCGCCCCCGTGGGCGTAGAGAATCGCCCGGTCCGTGCGGGCGTTGCTCGCGGTCACCCGCTCGGCAGGCACGCCGCCCAGCATGATCATCTCCGCAGTGACGTCGTCCCCTGCAGGCAGAGCGCCTTCGGACAGCCGCCGTCGGAGTTCTACGACGTCCATCGACGGCGGCGACGCCGCTCGTCGCTCGGACAGAATTCTGCGGACCTTTTCGAATTGTGGGCTTACCATCAGCGTTGCAGCCCCCGCCCCACGATGTCCCACATGATCTCCGTGGTTCCTCCGTAGATGCGCATCACTCGTGCATCGCGCCACCGGCGTGCTATTGGGTATTCCTCCATGTACCCATAACCACCGTGTAGCTGAAGGCATCTGTCGACGGTGCGCCCGTACAACTCCGTGGTCAGCGGTTTGAGACCCGCCGCCTCGACGTGGCTCAACGTCTTCTCGTTCTCCGCCATGATCGCCTGGTCCACATACGTGCGAGCGGCGGCGTTTTCGGTCCACAGCTGGGCAATGGCGAATCGGCTCGCTTGGAACTCCCCAATCGGCTTGCCGAACGCGTGTCGAGTTCGAATGTAGTCAAGGGTGATCCGGAGCGCCGTCTCAGCGGCCGCGATGGCGCCTACGGCCACGGCGAGACGCTCCCGGGCAAGCGAAAACCTAAGGTGGTCCATAGCGCCGCCGAGCCGACCCAAGAGGTTTTCACCTGGAATGAACACGTCGTCGAAGAACAGCTCGGCCGTGTCCTGGCCACGATGTCCGATCATGTCGAGTTTGCGACCGCGAGTGAATCCCGGCATCCCCGTCTCGACGAGCAGGAGGCTGAGTGTGTCGGATCCGCCGAGACCCCGAGCGACATTGCCTCCTCATTCAGGATGGCGTTGTATCGGAAGTCATTGATGCCGAGCCCACCGTACTGTTGCGGGGCTTCGAAACCGACGAACCCGCACTCGGCCGCCTTGAGCCAGTCGTCGCGGCCAGCCTCACCCGCAGCTTCCCACTCAGCTTGATACGGGAGTGCTTCCTTCTCCATGAATCGGCGCACCGAATCGCGGAACGCGTCGTGCTCTGGCTCAAAGATCTTGCGAGCCATCCAAGGCGTACCGGGTGTGGACAACTCTCACCACCTCCTCCGACACCGGTCGACTGCCTCATCCGGGCTCCCAATATTGGCGTCAGGTTATCATGTAGAGGCCGGGTGGAGGCGCCGCTGGAGGAGGGGGCGAGCGGCGCTGACACATCAACCGAATTGCGGGAAGGTTCCCCGCCGGCGGCACGACGCCCGCCGGGAATTCGCGGTGAGGCTCTCGGAATTTGACGCTTCGACACGCCCCTGACCGGGTGCACATCAATCTCGACCTGCACCGTTTCAGCTGAGCGTGCGCCAGTGCGCTGCCCGCTTGGGTCGCTCGCCGGTTCCGCCCTTTTGAGGGCGGCGGCGACGGCTCAGAAGTGGGACGGGCCGCCGGCGGCCGCGAGGATCTGGCCGCTGATGTAGCCCGATCGTTCATCGACAAAGAAGGACACGGCGTTGGCGACGTCATCGACCGTTCCGACGCGGCCGACGGAGATCGTTTTGATACCGGCGGCCAGGAATTCTTCGTACGACACCCCGAGCCGAGCAGCGGTCGCGGAAAGCATTGCGGTATCGATGAAACCCGGGGCGATCGCGTTAGCTGTAATGCCGAACTTCCCCAGCTCAAGAGCGAGCGCTCGGGTGAAGCTCTCTAGGCCACCCTTCGCCGCCGCGTAGTTGACCTGTCCGCGATTGCCCAGGGCAGAAGTACTCGACATGGTGACCACGCGGCCATAGCGCGCCTTCGTCATATACGTCTGCACGGCGCGGGTCATCAAGAAGGAGCCGCGCAGGTGCACGCTCATCACATCGTCCCAGTCCGATGCACTCATCTTGAAGATCAAGTTATCGCGCGTGATCCCGGCGTTATTGATGAGCACGGTGGGGTCACCAAGTGCATCAGCGACGCGTTCGACCGCAGCGCGCACGGCAACCTCGTCAGCGACGTCTACCCCGACGGCTATCGTCCGGCCACCGCCGGCTTCGATTTCAGCAACGACGTCCTTACACGCGCCCTCATCCAGATCTAGGAGCGCAACGGCGAGGCCGTCGTGTGCCAAACGCCGGGCGACGGCCGCGCCGATTCCACGCGCGGCGCCCGTGACGATGGCAGTTCGATGAATACTGATCGAGTCCTCCGAAGGGTTGGGTGGACGGCAAGTGACGGTACCACCGACGGCGTCGGTGGTACCGCCCGGGTACGGCGGCATCCCCGAAACGCTCGGATCTGCATGGTCTTTCGCCAACGACAAGCGCCTCAACGTCCGCGCTCAAGTGACGGAGCCGGCGGCTGAGCAGACCTTCGATGCACCTCCACATAAGAGGCAGAACAACCAACGCCCCTTCCGCGTCAAAGTCGTGCGCGGCGCGGTGGTGCCCGGCCGGCGGCCGAGCGGCGGGCTCGCTCAGGTCGGCGGCCTACTCCCATACGGGATCAGCGCGCGGACCCGCTGCGCGGGCGCCCACGATCGCGAGGGCGATGTCCGTGTAGGCCCGACCGATCTGATCGGCAGTCCAAGTCTGCTTCTCGTCATACCAGCGGCCGATGTCCACGCCAAGAGACAGAATCGCCGCCGCGGCGAAACGCGGGCGCCGGGTCTGGAACACGCCGGCGTGGCAACCGTGGGTGACCAGCTCCCGCATCTCCGTATCAATCCGGTGACGAATGGTCTGGACGACTTGCAGGTGTGCTGGGCTCAAGGCGGCGAGTTCGTAGTTAACCACGCGGGCAACGGTGTGCTCGCGGACGTGGTACGTGACGTACGAGTAGACAACCTGGCGCAGTTGCTCGATGAGGTCCGCGGCCTCGGCTTTAGCCTTCGCGGCTGTGATGACGCTCAAGGTCTCGTGGTGGCCCCGAAGCGAGATCTCGAAGAGCAATTGCTCCTTTGACTCGTAGTGGACATAGAGCGCACCAGTACTGAGTCCAGCGGCCTTCGCGATGTCTCGAGTTGTCGTGCCGTGAAAGCCTCGTTTTGCGAAGGTCTCGACCGCGGCTGCTGCGAGGCGCGCCCTGGTGACCACAGCCTTCGAAAGCCGCCGCTCCTCCTCCATGCCCCTCCGTGAGACGACCCTGCGTCGGGCTGCCGTGCCGACGTGCACCCGCCTGAGGACGGGATTCCGCTTACCACGATAGCGTCAGCGACGTTGGTTTCTAGCGACGGTTGCAACACCGAGATCATCTAGCGTTGTGTTGTCCCCGTCGAGGACGTGCTGCACGGTTCGAGGAACCGCTATCTTGATCGCCTGGATCTCCCGGTGGGTGCCCGGGTTCCCCTGCTCGTCCATCAGCCAGGCGCACTTCAGCGTAAGCAACCTCAACTGCTTGACAGGCAGGGAGTCCCACGCCCAGCCGCCTGATGTGGCCAATTGATTCTCGAAGACCTGCTCCGCGGGATACACGTATCCATGAACTCGAGCAACCGCTTGCGCAGCTCTTCGGTGCGCGGGTCGTACGCGAAATCGATCCTTAGAGTCCCCTCGTCGTCGCCAGGCCAGCCGCGATCAAGTGCTCGGTCAGGTCCCCGATGTTGTCGAAGCCTTCCCCGGTCGTTGCCCCCTGCAGGTGCCGGTAGTGAATCCCTTCGAAGATCACCGCCAGCTTGTAGAAAGCAAGGCCGACATAGAACTCCATCATGGTCGGCGGATGGTTCGCCTGTCTTGCATAGTGCTCGAGGACCTCATTCGGCGACAAGAATCCCTCAGCGCGAGAGGCGTCGATGAGCAGACTTCCACCGGGGAGGTCAGCAAGCCGCTGATAGACAATGAATAACGCCAGGTCTGTGAGGGGGTCGCCCAAGGTCGCCATCTCCCAGTCGACGACCGCGGTAGGAAACACACCGTCGAACAGAACGTTGTCGAGCCGGAAGTCCCCGTGGACAATCGTGGCGCCGGCCTCTTTCGGCGTATGGGCCTCCAGCCAGGCCCACAGCTCGTCCGCCCCGGGGATCGTACGCGAATGGGACGCTTCGAGCTGGCGCCTCCACCGACGTACCTGTCGGGCAAGATACCCGTCCGGGCGGCCGAAGTCTGATAGCCCGACGTCCTGGGGTGAGATCGCGTGGAGGGCGACGAGGATGTCAACCAAACGGACGGACAATTCTCTGGTCGTGTCCCGACCGAGCTGCGACAGCTCCTCGGACGTACGGTACGCCCGACCTTTCATCTTCTCCATCACGAAGAATGGAGCGCCGATGACGGTCGGGTCGTCACATAGAGCATAGACTTCGGGCACCGGTACTGGCGTCTCCGCGAGCGCCGAGATGACACGGTACTCACGCGACATGTCGTGCGCAGAAGCCAGTACGTGCCCGAGTGGCGGCCGCCGCAGGACCCAGGAACGGTTCGCGCTACTGACCTCGTATGTCAGGTTCGAGCGACCTCCCGCGAGCAGGCTCACCGACAGGGGCGCCTCGGCGCCGGGCACCGATCTCACAAACCACGGGGTCAACCGCGCCATGTCCAAAATGGCGGTCCCGGGAGGAGGCTGCATCTGATCCTTTCGGCGAGCTGATCGAGGAATGGTGAGGCAGCGGGAGCGCCACGCAGCTGGGTAGCGGCGGGCGGGGTTAGACGCCACCGACGAGGGTTACGCCGCCATCGACGACAAGGGTCTGGCCGGTGATCCAGGCCGCCGCCTCGGACAGAAGGAAGTTGACGGCGCTCGCCACGTCGGATGGGTCGCCGAGTCGTTTGAGCGGGTACGTCGCGGCGACGCTTTCCTCTCGCCCGTCATAGAGCGCAGTGGAAAACCTGGTCTTCACCACGGCAGGGGCGACGGCGTTTACGCGAACTATGGGAGCGAGCTCCACTGCGAGTTCCTCGGTCAGGTGGATCAGAGCCGCTTTTGAGGCGCCGTACATCGCGATTTGGGGTGCGGGCCGCACGCCCGCGACGGATGCAACGTTAACGATCGCTCCCCCGTGCTCAGCCATCCAGGTCCGATAGACCAGCCGACTCCACTGCAACGCGCTAACCACGTTCACCGACAAGATCTTGCGCGCGACATCATCGTCGAGGTCCATGAGCGGCCCGTAGGCGGGATTGATCCCAGTATTGTTGACGAGGTAGTCGATACGACCGTACCGCTGGATCGCCTGGGCGACCGTCTCCCGCTGATGGTCGGGATCGTCGGTAGAGCCCGCCACCCAGCTTGCGTTCGCCTCCCCCATTCCGGCAACCGCGGCCTTTAGGTCGTCGCCCCTCCGAGCGGTGATCATGACCCTCGCCCCATCGCGGACCAGGTACTCCGCGATGGACAGGCCGATCCCTCGGCTTGCCCCCGTGACGATGGCGACCTTTCCCTCGTGCGACGCACTCACGAGAGCCGCTCGATGACCAAAGAAATGCAGATGTCCGCGCGCGACGCACAGCGACCCCACGCCGATCGACCTGTCATGCCATTAGCCCGAGTTGATCAGGGTAGTCGCGAGCCGGGCACCGATCATCCAGTTGAGACGCCCGGCGGCGGCTAACGGGCGACATCGTGACCGCCACGACGAGTGCGTTCGGCAAAGGCCCCTCCACATAACTGAGCGTCCGTTCACTAGTGAAGTCGTGCGACCACACTTCTGTCAAGTTGCGACACCTGGCGTTCCGGGCTCTGTTGCGAGTGTCTGCCAGTACGACGCCTCTACCTCGGGCTGTCGTTCAAGAGTTACCGGATCCCCGAATCATCGCTCGGCGCAGACACGCTGCCCCGCCGCTCCTCACGAGACACGGTCAGTCCCAGCGCTTCGAGATCCCAGGTTGACGTTGTGACTCCGCGCCGGCGGAGGTCCTCCTTCCGGACCTTTCCGACCGCATTCACCGGTAACGCGTTCATAAACTCGACGTACCTCGGAATGCAGAAATATGGCAATGTCCGCTTGAAGAAACGAAAGAGGTCGTCGATCGACGGCTTTTCGTTCTCGCCAACGACGATGCACGCCTTGATGTCATCGTCGGCGAAGTCTCCCGGGACGGCGTGAACGCTGACCTCGCGCACGGCGGGGTGCTTCAGAATGGTCATTTCCACCTCGCCAGACGAGACGTTCTCTCCGCGCCGTCGGATCGAGTCCTTCTTGCGGTCCACGAACCACACCGTGCCGTCGGCGTCTTGCCGACCGAGATCGCCGGTGTGGTGCCACAGGTTGCGGAATGTGGCAATCGTGGCGTCGGGATTCCGCCAGTATCCGGTAAACATGGCAAATGGTCGGCGAGGCCGGACCACGATCTCACCAACCTCACCCGCGGGGAGAAGGACGTCATTCTCGTCGACGATGCTCAGGTCCAGGCCATCTATCGGCCGACCCATCGATCCGCGCCGGCGTTCGTCACTCAGGCCCGAGACGCAGATGACCGAGCATTCCGTTTGGCCGTAGCTCTCCGAGTTGACCGGGATGCCAAAGCGCTTCTCGAAGGCAATCTGACTGTCCGCCGCCATTCCGGGAAGCACCGCTACGCGGATTCGATGCGGGGCCGCATCGGCAGCAGACGGGGGCTGGGCCAGGAGCAGCATGCCGATGGAGCCGACTGAGTAGATCGTCGTAGCCCCGATCTCTCGAGCGATGTGAAGAAACGACGAAGCACTGAACCGTGGAACGTTGTGTATCCGAGCTCCGGCCAGCAGAGCCGGCGCCAGGTTCCCGATCAAGAAACTGACGTGGAACATGGGTGACTGTGTGAGTACCAGGTCGCCGCGGACGATGTACCCCGCGTCCTCCAGATAAGGCGCGGCCGCCTGGACGAATTGTCCATGCGGCATCATGCAACCCTTGGACTTGCCGGTGGTGCCGGAGGTGTACAGGACCGAAGCGATGTCGGCCCGCCTCGCGAGCGTTGGCCCTGCGTAAGGCGGATACCTGAGCAGGTCGTCGAACGGGACCGCCCCTCGTTCACCGGCGCAGGCGCCGATGATGAACACGTGCTCGACCGAGTGGCCGGTGACTTCTCGAAGCGACTCGTGCCCGGGCGAGTCCACAAAGATCGCCGCAGGTGCGGCATCCTCGAGCTGCTGCGCGAGAAAATCCCCCCGCAAGTAGCTGTTCAGCGGAACGAAGATCAGGTTAAGCCGTTGACACGCGAACAGCAGCTCCACGTATTCCGCGGAGTTATCCGCCAACACGGCTACTCGGTCGCCCACCTCTAGGCCCAGCTCGAGCAGACCGCCAGCCAGCAGTCGCGAACGATAACTCAACTCCGCGAGTGTTCGCCTCTGCTCCCCGCAGACGAAGAACTCAACAGCCCCCGAAGCCTCGGCAGATCGGTCCAGGACGTCCACCAGCGTGGGAAGATCGGTCAGGACCGGGGATGACTCTGCGCTCCCTAACACATGCATCCTCCTCCATCCCTCCTCTACCGACCTGGCGAACGCCGGCAGGCCGACGGCTGTCCGGCGCCGATCAATGCGCGCCGATCCGTGTTCTCGCGTACGGTGACCGCGGCGGAGCTCCTCACACGGTTTCGCCAACGCGCAACGCGGGCGCCTCGACCTCGAGCAGCGGGAAATGGCAGGCAGTGAAGCGCCCGGGGACGACCTCACGGATCACCGGCTCCTCAGTG
>Ga0207711_10000738_pt1 | contig 32123 bp, 32 predicted proteins | sample KBSS34metaG_FD_184401 | JGI IMG/M metagenome (GOLD analysis project Ga0207711, IMG submission 184401) | Switchgrass rhizosphere microbial communities from Kellogg Biological Station, Michigan, USA - KBS S3-4 metaG (SPAdes) (version 2) | ecosystem: Host-associated > Plants > Roots > Rhizosphere... | reverse complement strand
CGGGGTGCCAAGGCGGTTGGCGTCCGGGTCGGCCCGAAAGTCGGAGAGCAGCGTCAAACCGGTCTCGGTCGGTAACCGCAGCCGACCGTTGCGCCAGAACTCCTCGAACGAGGGGACTTCGAAATCCAGTTCGGCAGACCACTTCTCGTAGAGCTCAACCAGCCACTCGCGGGCGGTGCGGCCCTCGGTGAACTGCTCGCCGAAGCCCAGTCGGTGCGCGAGCGCCGAGAACGTGACGTAGTCATCCCGTGACTGCGCGAACGGTTCGGCAAGTGCGGGCATCGCCATCAACACGGGGTCGTTTCGCGAACCCGAATAGTCGTCGCGCTCGAACGGGGTCGTGGATGGCACGACGATGTCGGCGTGCTTGGCCATCGCTGTCCAGTAGGGCTCGTGCACGACGACGGTGTCGGTCCGCGCGAGCGCGCGCCGCAGCCGCGCAATGTCCTGATGATGATGGAACGGGTTGCCGCCCGCCCAGTACACCAACCTGATGTCGGGATAGGTCAACGTGCGCCCGTCGTAGTCGTACGCCTCGCCCGGATGGAGCAGCATGTCGCTGACCGCCGCGACCGGGATGAAGGTCTGCACCGGGTTGATGCCCTGCGGGAAGACCGGCAGGCGGCAGCGCAGCGGCGGCATGCCGAGTTCGTTCTGTGAGCCGTAGCCGTGACCGAAACCCCCTCCGGGTAAACCGATCTGGCCAAGCATGGCGGCTAGCGTCAGCCCCATCCAGGGCGCCTGCTCGCCGTATCGAACCCGCTGCAGTGACCAGCTGACCGTCACCATCGTGCGGCCGGCAGCCATGCGTCGCGCTAGGGCGGTGAGATCGTCGGCGGCCAGCCCGCTGATCGCGGCTGCCCACGCCGGCGACTTGGCCACCCCGTCGTCGCGCCCGAGAAGATAGCGCTCGAATCGGGGGTAACCGGTGCAGTACGCGTCCAGGAAGCGTTGGTCGGCAAGGCCCTCGCTGGCCAGGACGTACGCAAGCGCAAGCATGATGGCCACGTCGGTACCGGGCACCGGCGCGAGCCATTCGCAGTCGCCGTCGACGTCGTCGCGCAGTGGGCTGATCGAGACCACCTTGCCGCCACGCTCGCGGAGCCGGTCCATGGCACCACGCGTGGGGTGTTCTGTCGTACCCCCAGGGTTCAAGGCAGAGTTCTTCAGCGCCACTCCACCGAAACACACCAGCAGGTCGGTGTTTTCGACGATCACCGGCCACTCGGTGGATCTCTTGAACAGGTCGTCGTGGGTGCCGACGACGTGGGGCATGATCACCCCGGTGGCGCCCAGGCTGTACGAGTGCCGCGAAAAGGTATATCCACCAAGCAGATTGAGAAAGCGGTGCACCTGACTCTGCGCGTGGTGGAAACGTCCCGCGCTGGCCCATCCGTAGGAGCCGCCGTAGATGGCCTCGTTTCCGTGCGTGTCGACGACGCGACGCAATTCGTCGGCCAACAGCTCGGTCAGCTCGTCCCACGTCACCGCCACGAAGTCGTCGGCCCCGCGGCGGTCGGTTGGGCCAGGCCCACTCTCTAGCCAGCCCCGGCGTATCGCAGGTCCGGCCACCCTGGATCGGTGCCGGATCGACCCAGGCAAGTTGCCGAGAAGCGGCGAGGGATCGTCGTCTCCATCGATGGGTCGCACCGATTGGATGTCACCATCGCGCACGTCGGCATTGAAGGCGCCCCAATGAGTCAGGCTTTCGACACCATCGACCATGGCGACGAGTCTAGGGCGGTCCGCAGCGGTACCGCCGGTATCAACCATCCGGTTGGATGGTATATCGTCGTCGACAATTCCCGTTCTCCCAATTCGGAGGTCAGCCATGGGCGCCAACAGCAAGGTCATCAAGTACGACCGCACTCTCTTCGAACCCGAACACGAGATGTTCCGCGACTCCTATCGTGCGTTCCTCGAGCGTCACGTCGCCCCCTTCCACGATCAGTGGGAGAAGGACAAGATCGTCGACCGAGGCGTGTGGTTGGAGGCAGGCAAGCAGGGTTTTCTCGGCATGGCGGTGCCCGAGGAGTTCGGGGGCGGGGGCAACCCCGACTTCCGCTACAACGTGATCATCACCGAGGAGACCTCGCTCGGAAGGTACAGCGGCTTGGGGTTTGCCCTACAGAACGACGTCATCGCGCCTTACCTGCTGCGCCTTGCGACCGAGGAGCAGAAGCAGCGGTGGCTGCCCGGCTTCTGTTCGGGAGAGCTCATCACCGCGATCGCAATGACGGAACCGGGTACCGGCAGCGACCTCCAGGGGATCAAGGCTCGCGCCGTCAAGCATGACGACCACTACGTGCTCAACGGCTCGAAGACGTTCATCACCAACGGAATTCACGCAGACCTGGTGATCGTCGTGGCCTGCACCGACCCGGAAAAGGGAGCGCAGGGCTTCTCGCTGCTCGTCGTCGAGCGTGGAATGGCGGGCTTTGAGCGTGGCCGCCACCTCGACAAGGTCGGTCTGGACGCCCAGGACACCGCCGAACTGTCCTTCACCGACGTCAAGGTGCCTGTCGAGAACCTCCTCGGAGAGGAAGGCATGGGCTTCATCTACCTAATGCAGAACCTTCCGCAGGAACGGATCAGCATCGCGGTCATGGCCGCGGCGGCCATGGAGGGCGTCCTGGACACGACCCTGCAGTACACCAAGGAACGGAAGGCCTTCGGCAAGCCGATCGGCAGCTTTCAGAACAGCAGGTTCACGCTCGCCGAGCTATCCACCGAAGCCACCGCGATCCGGATCATGGTCGATGAGTTCATTCGGCTGCATCTCGACGAGAAGCTGACGGTCGAGCAGGCGGCAATGGCGAAGTGGTACTCGACCGAGGCTCAGGTTCGTCTCGTCGACCGCTGTCTGCAGTTGCACGGTGGCTACGGCTACATGCGCGAGTACGCGGTCGCACGTGCCTTCATGGACTCGCGGATCCAGACGATATATGGCGGGACCACCGAAATCATGAAGGAGATTATCGGCCGTAGCCTGGGAGTTTGACCACTTCGTGCGCGACACTGGCGCGCGACCGTGCCGATATCCGCAAAGATAGACGTCGACTGACGCAAAGTTGACGGGCGCGATACTTTCACGGAACCGTGACGGGTCGCCTGGGAGGGATCTGATGACCGGGCCGCAAACCCTTCGGGGTGCTGCCATCCGCCGCGCGAGTGCATGCCTCGTCATGCTCGTGGCGGCCCTCGTAGTCGCCCCCGTCGCAGCGGCTACGCCTGAGGGCGACGCCGACGCTGCCATCACCAGCGCGTGGCAGGCCGCCGGTGGTGCGACTGGTCCGCTCGGCGCCAAGGACGGTGGCGTCTACGCGGCAGGCCCGGGCTTCGGCCAGAACCTCGCGGGCGGACGGATCTACTACACGCCGGACACCGGGGCGCACGTCATGCAGGGCGCGATCCTCGACAAGTACCTGGCGTTGGGCGGCCCCGCCGACGGTGATCTGGGATTCCCCAACATCGATGAGGGTGCAGGCAAGGCGCCGGGCAGCCGCAACACGACGTTCAGTGCCGCCGACCGCCCCGTGATCTTCTGGACGCCGGAGAACGGCGCCCACGTCGTGCGCGGAGCCATCAACGCGGCATGGGACAAGCTTGGCGGTTCCGGAGGCACCCTCGGGGTGCCCGTCGACGACGAGACCTACGACGGCGACGTGGTGTCGCAGGCCTTCGCGAACGGGCGGGTGTCGTGGGACCACAGGACCAAGGTGTTCACCACGACGCCCCCAGAGCTAGTGGACCAGCTGGCCGGGCTGGAGATCCCTGGCGACGTCACCACGGCGATCAATGCCGCGCGTCGTGCCGCTGGCGGCCCACTGGGTCCGCTCGGTGCGCCGGACGGCGGCCAGTACAAGGTCGGTGCCGACGGTGTCGGGCAGAACTTCGCTGGCGGAAAGATCTTCTATAGTCCGGCCACTGGCGCAAGCGTGGTCACGGGACAGATCCTCGCCGAGTACGAGAGCCTCGGTGGACCGGACGGGGACCTCGGCCTCCCGACCGCCAGCGAAGCCGACGGCGGCCTTGATCGCAGCCGTGTCGCCACGTTCGCGGCGGCGGACCAGCCGGTCATCTTCTGGACACCCGATTACGGCGCCGTCGTCGTCCGCGGTGCGATGAACGCGGCATGGGCAAAGCTCGGTGGCGCGACGGGTCAGCTCGGAGCGCCAACCTCGGATCAGGTGCAAAACGGCGACGTCATCACCCAGACGTTCGCGGGCGGCGCCGTCTCGTGGGACGCGGCCACCAAGAAGTTCAGCACCGAACCGCCCAGCTTGGCGTCGACGCTGTCGGACCTCGAGGTGCCTGGAGCGGATCTGCCGAAGAATCCCGCAAAGGGGCAGGCGTCTCCCGCAGCCGACGGCAACGCCAAGTGGTACACGTGGCACAAGTCATACCTCGTCTACGCAATTGCGGCGGCGGCGGTACTGCTCGTCGCGATCGCCGCAGCGGTCTTCCTCGCTGCCAGAAGCCGAAGGCGCCGCCGGTCGGCCCAGCCAGACCACTACGACGACTACGAGAACTACCCCGGCGACGACGACTACGACGAGGACCAGGCCTACTCCGACGATCGGGCCTACCGCGACGACCGCGCGTACGAATCCGGGCCGATACCGCGGGCCTACGAATCTGGTCCGATACCACGGGCATTCGAGTCCGGGCCGCTCCCTCGCGCGTATGAGTCAGGCCCCATACCGGTAGCCACGCACGACGACTACGGGCCTGTCAGTGCCTGGGCGACGCCCATCGTGACTGGGCGTGACGACAACGGCCTTGGCCCGGCATCGAAGGCGACAATCGATGCGCCGCCGAGCGCACCGCCACCGCCACCGCCGCCACCGCCACCACCGCCGCCGCCCAAGCCGCCGGTAAGTCGCCCCTTCAATGCCTTCGCAGAGAACGAGGACGTCGTCGATACCGCGCCGACGTACGTCGAGTCCGACTCCGAGATCGACGAGAATTGGGCACCGCCGAGCATCCACCCGAGCGGCCCGTCGAGTGGCAGGCACGCCGCGATACAACTCGACGAACCTGGGCCGGCGCTCACCTCGCTGCGTCTCGCGCAGGAGGATCCGTACGACGCGCCGAGTGGCTATCCCATCAAGGCCGATACCAAGACCGGGCTTTACTGGACTCCGGACAGCAGCCGCTACGGCGTTGCACGCGCCGAAATATGGTTTGCGAGTGAGGAATTCGCGCTGACGAACGGGTTCACGAAGGGTTGATCGCGCCCTACGCGCGAGCTAGATCTTGCGAATGACGGTGACGACCTTGCCGAGGATGGCGGCGTCATTGCCAGGGATCGGGTCGAACACCGGATTGTGGGGCATCAGCCACACCTGATCGCGAGTGCGCTTGAACGTCTTCACGGTCGCCTCGCCCTCGATCATGGCCGCGACGATGTCCCCGTTGTCGGCGACGTTCTGCTGGCGGACGACCACCCAGTCGCCATCGCATATGGCCGCGTCGATCATGGATTCGCCGACCACCTTGAGCAGGAACAGCGATCCCTCGCCGACGAGTTCTCGCGGCAGCGGAAAGACGTCTTCGACTGCCTCTTCGGCGAGGATTGGGCCGCCTGCGGCGATTCGGCCGAGCACGGGCACGTAGGTGGGCTCGGGCAGCGCATCGGAACCGGCAACATCGGTAGAGACGGCCGTGGTCACGGGATGATCGTCGGTGCCGCGAACGTCGACTGCGCGAGGTCGATTTGGATCCCGCCGCAGATATCCCTTGCGTTCCAGGGTGCGCAACTGGTGCGCGACCGAGGACGTGGACGTGAGACCCACCGCGTCGCCGATCTCGCGGATGCTCGGCGGATATCCCCTGGTCGTGACCGAGTTGCGGATCATTTCGAGAATGGTGCGCTGACGCTCGGTCAGGCCCGCTGCGCTATCACTCATGGCCGCGAATCTAGTCGCACGCGGCGCAATAATCAAACATGTGTTCGACGCGTGTCGCGTCGGTTGCCGCCGGACCAAATTTGATGCTCCTATTTGTGTCAAGCAGCTTTGAGCCAGTTTCTATAGGTGTCGGCGAAGGTATCGTCACGTTGTCGTCCACGTTCGATCCGCGAGATCACGGCGGGCCAGACTCCGAAGTGGTTGGCAACGGCGGTGAGAGTGATGTTCTTGGCTTGCCGGGCTGGTCGCAGGTCGGTGTATTCGGGTACGGCGATCTGCCGGGTCAGGAGTTTGAAGATTTCCCGGGCGATGGCTCGTTTGAGTTTGCGCAGGACCTCCATCTTGCTTCTGCTGTGCCCGTTGACCAGTTGACGTTGCGCGTAGTCCTTGGTCGGCTGGTGATGGGACAGCCGCACCAATGCGATGCGATGCAAGGCATTGTTGGCAGCGCGGTCCCCGCTGCGCGAGAGACGGTGCCTGGTGGTCTTTCCCGAGGACGCGGGAACCGGCGCCACGCCGCACAGCGCGGCGAAGGCGGCTTCACTGTGCAACCGGTGCGGGTTGGCCCCGGCAGTGATCAACAGCTGGGCCGCGGTATCGGCGCCGACGCCATAGGCCGCGCGCAGCCCGGGATTCGCGTCGGTGACGAGGGCATCGATCTGTGCTTCGAGGGTCTCGGCTTGGGCCTCGAGGAACTGCACCCGTTGGGCGAGCATCTTGGCCGCGGTGAGCACCGACTGCGCCCACGGCTCGTTCTGCGTGTCGGGGCGGCAGCGGGCGATCGCCTCGATCAACCTGAATATCGTTAGCCTGCAGTACTTTTCACGAACCTCATCCGGTGCGGACACCAGCATGGCCTTGAGTTGGTTGATCGCGGCCGTGCGGTGCTTGACCGCCGAGCGGCGAGCGATGTGCAGAGCGCGCAGTCCGGCGGTGGCATCGTCCTTTGGTGCGGCCAGACCGCCGCCGGCCAACGCGGTGCGGGCAGCGCTGTAGGCATCCAGTGGGTCGGACTTGCCCTTGAGACGGCGGGTGGACTTGACCGCCCGCGTCACCTCGACGACCTCGATGCCAGCAGCGATCAGAGCTCGGGTGAACCCGGCGCCGTAGCTGGCCGTCCCCTCCACTCCTATCCGCTCCACCTGCCCCAACGACGTCAGAAACTTGATGGCCGCGGCGTATCCAGAACGGGTGGTGGGAAACTCCCGGTCCTTCACCGCGGCCCCGGTCATGGAGATCGCCGCGACGTGGATGGTGTCGGCGTGAGTGTCCGCACCGGCGACGATGAGCGTGGATTCTGTCAAGATGACGATGTCCCTTCTGACCTGATGGTGGGTGGGGCACACACCGGCCAGGGCGGGCAGACAAGACATTGATGAGGAACGGCCAGGCTCCTGATTAGGTCATGTCCGTCCTGTCCGGTGTGGACAAGACGCGCACCGCGCAGGCCGGACAAATCAATTGATGGACAACCCAGCAGGGCGTCAGTCAGTACCCGAGTCACGACCTACGCGGTAACGCTCTTCCATCATCAATGTCGGAACCTCGTGCTAGCGCACCTCCCAGCTAGCCGACCCTATAGACCGCTGACTTCGAGCAAGTGGCACAGGGCGTCGATCGCCGCGGAGAAGGCGTGATCGGCGGGCGCGCCGAAGTTGACCACGATGCCGTCGTCGGCCCGGACTGACTCGTCGGCCAGCGGGTGGCGCAACCGCGAAAGCCCGGACAGCGATATGCCTGCTTCGCTTGCCCTGCGCAGCACCGCGTGCTCAGTGCCGTCGGGAAGCAGGAGTAGCAGGTGCAGGCCCGCCGACATGCCGCTGATGCGGACGTCGAACGCGTCCAGCCTGCTGACCAGTTCGTCGCGACGTCTGCGGTACGTGTTGCGCATCCGACGAATGTGCTTGTCGTACAGTCCCTTTGCGATGAAGTCCGCCATGGTCAGCTGGTCTATGGCGTTGACGTAGAACTGCTCGCCGCCTGCTGCGGCAAGCACGGGCTCGACGAGGTCGTCGGGTAGCGCCATCCAGCCCAGCCGCAGCACGGGGGACAGGCTCTTGCTCGCCGAGCCGAGGTACGCCACCCGATGGGGGTCGAGGCCCTGCACCGCGCCGACCGGCTGGCGGTCGTAACGGAACTCGCCGTCGTAGTCGTCCTCCAAGACGTATCCGCTTGTCCGGCGGGCCCATTCGATCGCTCGAGTCCTGCGGGTCGGATGGAGCGGCACACCATGCGGGAAGAAATGGGCAGGAGTCAGCAGGGCCGCGGCTGCGTCGACACTGTCCAGTTCGTCGACGCGGGCGCCATGTTCATCGATGCCGATCGGCACGGTTTGAACGCCGAGAGACGCGATGGCGTCGCGAAAGATGAACAGGCCGTATGCCTCGATGGCGATCGGGCCCCGTCTGCCGAATACGCGAGCGAGCAGTTCGACTGCGTGCCGGGTGCCCGCGCAGATGACGATCGAGTCGGCGGAGACGCGCACACCCCTTGCGCGCCCGAGGTATTCGGCGAGCGCTCCGCGGAGTTCGGGCCTGCCACGCGGGTCGCCGGCCCGCAGCGCCTCGGTCGGTGCAGCGGTAAGAGCGCGACGGGCCGAGGCCAGCCATGCGTTGCGGGGGAACGCCGAGACGTCGGGTGAGCCGGGCATCAAGTTGTGGGTCGGCTCGCCACGGGTCCCGCGGGGACGATTAGGCGCAAGGGTGTCGGATGTGTTGACGACCCAGGTGCCTGCTCCCTGCCGCGATGCCAGCCAGCCCTCGGCGACCAAGTCGGCGTACGCCTCGGCGACGGTGTTGCGCGCCAAGCCGAGGTCGCCTGCCAGCTGCCGGGACGGCGGCAGCACGGTGCCGGTGGCCAACTGGCCGGACCGCACTGCGTCTCGAAGCGCGTTGACCAGCAGCTCCCTGGCGCCCCGCGTGCCGGGCGCAACGGCATCGCCGAGGTTCAGGTGCAGATCGCGAACGCCAGAATTGGCCCATGACTTCACGTCTGGATTGAACCATTGACGGAGTACTTTGCGCACTACCGTTGATGGCATGACCCAAATACTGGAAACCAAGAAGGCAACCGACCGGATCAGCATCTACAAGGTCTCGCCGGAGCTCTACGACGCGATGATGACGCTCAGCACCGCTGCGGCCAAGGACGTCGACCCGACGATCGGCGAGCTCGTCAAAATCCGCGCATCGCAGATCAACCACTGCGCGTTCTGCCTCGACATGCACACCCACGACGCCCGCAAACAGGGCGAAACCGAACAGCGCCTCGCACTCGTCGCCGCGTGGCAAGAGGCGGGCGACCTGTTCACCGAGCGCGAGCAGGCGGCCCTCGAGCTGACCGAGGCGATCACCGAACTGCACAACGGGCACGTCCCCGACGAGGTGTACGCGCGCGCCGCGCAGGTGTTCTCCGAGCGGGAATTGGGCCAGGTGATCGCCATGGCTGTCACCATCAACGCGTGGAACCGGATCAACGTCGCGACTCGATTGCCTGCGCCGCGGCGCTGATCATCGACGGGGACGTCGTCACGAAACTCCACCGATCGGGCACCGACCCGCAGGCACTGAAGCAGCGCCTGCGGGTCGCGGCTCGTTCGGCGTGTGTGCTGTCGCCGCTTGACCTCGAGCCGAAGCGGGTGGGCGATCGCTGGTCGACGCGATGGCCACGCGTCGACGTCGTGGTGCCCGATCCGACAGATCTGCCGTGGGCCGACGCGGGCCGACTCGTCGCCCGCTTGCATACCGAGCCGACCGACGGGTTCGCCCTTCCGCAGGGTGGGCCTGCGCGGCTGGCCAGAGCGCTAGCGCGGTTGGACGATTCCGCGGCCTCGGACGTGATCCGCCGCGCCGCGGGCAACGTGGGTCAGCCGTCCACGAATCGCCCAGTCACGTTGGTACACGGCGACTTTCACCTCGGCCAGCTCGGCAGGCGCGATGGCGCATACCTCTTGATCGACGTCGACGACCTCGGCGTCGGTGACCCGGCCGCGGACCTGGCGCGGCCTGCGGGCTTCTGGGCGGCGGGACTGATTCCTGACGCCGATTGGCATGCGTTCGTCGACGGATACCGGGAGGCGGGCGGACCCGCACTGCCAGAGGGTGATCCGTGGCCCGTGCTCGAACCATTCGCCCGTGCGGCGGTCGTCGGCGCTGCCGCGAACCATCCCGGCGACGAGATGCTCGTCGCGGCGTGCGCGCGGATGGGCTAGCTGGAGAAGAACAGGCGGCCGAAGCCCTGCTTGCGGTAGTGCTTGTCGCCGCGGTGGCCCCACTGGGGTCCGTAGCCGTAGTTGGGGCCATGGCCGTAGCCCTGTTGCACTGGCGGAGGCTGTGGCGCGGACTGCACGAAACGGTTCTCCATCTGGGTCATCGCCTCTAGCTCCCCGAAGTCGAGGAAGATCCCTCGACACGTATCGCATTGCTCCAGGTGAACGCCATTGCGCTCGTAGGTCTTCATGACCCCTGCGCACTTCGGACACAACAGCGTGTTCCCGATGTTGGACGGCGCGGGAGGCTTCGGCGGCTCATAGGGCGGGATGCTCATGGTTCGACAACGGCTGAGAACCCTGGGAAGTGCCTGGGAGTTAAGGGCGGGACGTGTGTCATCAGAAGGGTGGTGATCGTCGACTGGGTCGATCACTTGTCTTCACAGCGTTCATCGGCCAAGAAAAACGCCCAGAGCGGGAGTGCGTCACGATCGTCGTTCGTCGTAAAGGGCGAGTTGGTCAATACCCACGATCCCGATGGCGGCGGGGTCATCCACGAGATGCACCCGCAGGCTGTGGAGGACGCTTGGGGTGTCGTCAAGAGAAATGACGTCGGTGACGCCGATGAGATCTTCTTGAGGGACGCCGGCATCGTTGGTCGGAAGGTCAGCCAGCAGACGCAGCCGTTTGCCGCGCAGGCCGGTGGCGTCGTATCGGAATAGTCGAAAACCCGAGCTGTCGTCGAGTTCACCGTCGTTCATGTTTCTCATTCTTGCCAATGGCGTTCGACGAATCGATAGGTGGGAGGGACCCGCAACACCATTCGCGTCAGACCCAGTAGGGAACCCGAGAACGATACTGTCGCATGGCAAATGCCGTCACGATCCAGCCGACGATGGTCAGCACGATGACGACGACCCAGTGCCGGAGTTCCTGATCGGCACCCAACAGCGGCGCCCGCACGATGTCGACGTAGTGCAGCAGCGGGTTGAACTCGATGATCTTGGCCCATGTCCCTGCACCCTGCTGTCGCAGCGTCTCGTCGTTCCAGATGATGGGTGTCACGTAGAACAGCAGCTGCACCAGGCTGAACAACAGCGGGCTGATGTCGCGGTAGCGGGTGGCGAGGATGCCGAAACACAATGCCACCCATACGCAGTTCACCGCGATCAACGCCAGCGCAGGGATGAACGACAGGTCGGTCCACTTCCACGGCTGAGGAAAGATGATGGCGATGATCACGAAGATGATGATGTTGTGTGCGAACAGGATGAACTGACGCCACACGAGCCGATACACGTGTACCGACAGCGGAGTCGGAAGTTGTTTGATCAGCCCCTCATTCGCGACGAACACGTCGGCGCCCTCCAGGATGGCGGCGTTGATCAGGTTCCAGATGATCAGCCCGAGCGTGACGTAGGGCAGGTGTTCGGCAAGGGGCAGGTGGAAGAGCGTCGAATACAACGCTCCCAGCGCGACGGCCATCGTCCCGGTGGCGATGGTGATCCAGAACGGCCCTAGCACCGAGCGTCGATACCGCTGCTTGATGTCCTGCCAGCCGAGGTGCAGCCACAGTTCGCGCTTGGCGAAGCCCTCGGCAAGGTCGCCCCACGCCCGCGCGAAGGTCTTCGACTGTGCGGCGGCGTCGATGAACGTCACTGGTCGCCCTTCCCGTCACTTCGCTCGCCCTGGCCGGGCCTCCCGAACTTCTCGTCGCGGCCAAGCCGACGCAACCGCATCCACTCCCGCAGGCCTGCGGGATCCCGTCTGCTGACGAGGAAGAACCAGCCGAACCTGACCCATTCCTGCGGGATGAGCTTCCGCAGCCCTGGCTGCGACTGCAGGTACCCGCGGTTGCGGTAGGTGAAGTACCGCTTCGTGGCGTCGTCAGGGTACTGCGTGTGCATGCGACCGCCGAGGATCGGCTTGAACTCGTCCGTGCCCTGCGGATGCAGATACACCGCGTCGAGGCAGGTGCCGAAGGGCAACCCGGACCGCACCAAGCGCCGATGCATCTCGACCTCGTCGCCACGCACGAACAACCGAAGATCAGGCACCCCAACGGTTTCCAGCGCCGACGCTCGGAACAACGCACCATTGAACAGCGACGCGATGCCGGGCAGCAGGTCCTGTCCGACGCCGCCGGTGCGCAATTCGGCGACGTTGCGCCTCCAGACCAGGCCGCGGCGTAGGGGGAACGCGAGGCGAGAAGGGTCGTCGAGATTGCATACCATCGGTGACACCGCTGCGAGAGAATGCCGTGCGGCACAGGACAACAACGTCTGCAATACCGAGGAATCGGCGGGCCTGCCGTCGTCGTCGGCGAGCCACACCCAGTCGGCGCCACGAGCCAGCGCAGTCAACATGCCGAGCGCAAAGCCGCCAGCACCGCCCAGGTTCCGCTGCGACGGCAGGTAGGTGCTCGGAACCGGTTGTCGGGCAACGAGTTCAGCCACCCGAGGGTCGTCATCGTTGTCGACGACGATCAGGTGGTCGGGTCGACGCGTCTGCCCCGCAACGGCGTCCAGCGACTTGGCGAGCTGGTCGGGACGCCGGTGCGTGACCACCACCGTGCAGACCGACTCAGTCATTTCGGCTGTTCTCGGCGATGATCTCGCGAACGTGGCGCGCGGCGTCCTCGCCCTCGTAGCCGCGCACGACCTCTTCGATTCCGCCGACCATCTTGATGGTCCCGTGGTCGATCCACATGGCCGTGTCGCATAGCTGGGCCAAGAACTCGTTGGAATGGCTGGCGAAGACGAGGATGCCGGATCGGGCCACCAAGTCCTGTAACCGCGAGCGAGCCTTCTTCATGAACTCGGCGTCGACGGCGCCGATCCCCTCGTCCAGCAAAAGGATCTCGGGGTCGATGCTCGTCACGACGCCCATTGCCAGACGCACCCGCATGCCGGTGGAGTACGTGCGCAACGGCATCGACAGGTACTCGCCTAGCTCGGTGAACTCGGCGATCTCGTCGACCTTGGCCAGCATCTGCTTGCGGGTCTGCCCGAGGAACAACCCGCGGATGATGATGTTCTCGAAGCCCGAGATCTCCGGATCCATGCCGACGCCCAGATCGAACACCGGCGCCACTCGGCCGTGCACCGTCGCTGATCCCCGCGTCGGCTCGTAGATACCGGACAGCAGGCGCAACAGCGTCGACTTACCCGCGCCGTTGTGCCCGACGAGACCGACGCGGTCGCCCATCTTGAGCGACATGGTGATGTCGCGCAGTGCCTCGATCACGACGACGTTGCTCGTGTTGCGGCCGATCGAACCACCGGCCTTGCCGAGGAACGCCTTCTTGATCGACCGAGACTTGGCGTCGAAGATGGGGAACTCGACCCACGCGTTCTTCGTCTCGAGGTAGGGGCCGGTCACGGCTATAGGTACTGCCCGGTCCCGGTCCCGGTCCCGGTCCCGGTGCCCGCTTGCCCGCGTCCTGGGATGCTCACGCCCGGCGGCAATGCGCCCTGGCGCATCTGTTCGAGCTGGGCACGCGCCGCCATCTGCTGGGCGAACAATGCCGTCTGGATGCCGTGGAACAGACCTTCCAGCCACCCGACGAGCTGTGCTTGCGCGATCCGCAACTCGGCGTCGGACGGGATCGAGTCCTCCGTGAACGGCAGCGTCAGGCGTTCGAGCTCCTCACGCAGCTCCGGCGCCAAGCCTTCCTCCAGCTCGCGGATGCTCGAGCGGTGGATGTCGCGCAGCCGGTTGCGGCTCGCGTCGTCAAGCGGTGCTGCGCGGACCTCCTCCAGCAGCTGCTTGATCATCGTGCCGATCCGCATGACCTTCGCCGGCTGCTCGACGAGGTCGGTGAGCGAGGTGCCGTCGTCGTCGCCGGATGAAGGTGTCTCGCCCACGATCTCCACGCCGTCTTCTTCGGGATTGCTCGTCATTCGCCTATGAACTCCTGCTTGCTATTTGCCGATCCACTCGTAGATGCGGTCTGCGCCGTCGTCGTAGATCTGTTTCCACGACCGTGACTCGTCTAGCGACCTTAGTCCGTCCGGCATGACGAACCCGCGGACCACCGGCGTGCTGGTGATCACGTACCGGATGTTGAGTGCATGCACCGCTTCGGCGATGCGGGGATCGGTGTCGGCCTCGTCCGCGTACGCCCAGAAGATGAATCGGTGATAACCCGGGCCCTGCTGTTGCGGGTAGTCGTAGTGCGTCCACAGGGGGTGTAGGCCCGCGACGGCATACATCCACGCAGTGCCGTCGGTGTTGGCGTTGCCGATGAGGGTGTCGCGAGCGCCAGGCAGGGTGGCGAGATAGGCGAACGCCTTGAGATCGTGGTTGTCGATCATGACCTGGTCGTACTTCTGGCCGATCAGGAGCTTGTTGCGGGGGAAGTAGTGCCATGCGAGGCCGACAGAAACCGCAACCAACACAGAGGCCGTCACGGCATACCCGAGTCGAGGACTGAGGCGCGGCGCCAGTCGACGAAGACCGGAGACGGCCCACGACGCGAGCGTGAACAACGCGATGCCAGCCATTGGGGCAAGCAGCATCGTGACCACGGCGGAGAGCCTGCGAGGGTCGCTGTAGAACAGGTCGCTGAACTTGCTGGTGATCGCGCCGATGGGCCCACCGAACGGGGCTGACGAGTGCACGATCGACACCACCAAGACCAGCCAGACCGCGACAGGCCACCAGATTCGCCGCACCACCAGGATGACGCCGCCGATGCCAGCCAGCGCGATGAGCATGTTCTGGATCGGAAAGTCGTTGAGGTGGCGCGTGTGCTGGACGATCGCGTCGAAGAGCGCCTTCTTCTTGCCTTCGTGGGTGACGAAGGCGTGCCCGACGATGATCTCGGCCTGCTGCAGGACACCGAGGAATTGGGGCAGCAGGATCAGCAGCGTTGGGATGCCCACCAGCAGCAGGCTCGCCAAATCGGCCACTCTCCCGCGCACCGGATGCCACAGCCGGTCGCACAACCACCAGGCGAATGCGAACGTCACCGCGACGACGCCGCCGGTGATGTGCACCGAGAACACGCCGACCAGCGCGAGGATCGCCAAGGGAATTCGATCGCGATGCGCAACCACCGAGGAGATCAGTACGAAGGTCGGCACCGCGATGCCGTACGCGGCGAGGTTCGGCATGGATGCCGTGTCGAACTCGACGTAGGGAATGGCAGTGAACGACGCGGTGAGTGCGGCAGCGGCTGCGGCTGCACCCGCGGTGCGCCACTGGTCGGTCCTGGGTCGCAGCAGACTCCACGTCAGCACCGCCGCGCTGACCGGGAACAGCCAGATCGACACGGCTAGCGAGTTCAACGTGTATGCGGTGGTGGCCGCGGCGCCGGTCAGTTGGCACTGCAGCGCGGCAAGGGCGTGGAACGTGGACGGGTAGTAAAGCGCGTCGTGCGTTTCGACGTTGCGCAATTCGCCCATGTGGGTCGGTGAGGCCTGGCCGGTGTCGAGGATGAATCTGATGGTGTTCGCGTGCCAGACCGAGTCCCAGGTGCTTGGGACGGACTGCCAGTTCGGTATGCCACGCACGGCAGCAACGCCGATCAGCACTGCGCCGAGCACGACCCCCGCCAAGACGGCCAGTGCAGGGCCCCTGGCTACCGCCAAGTCCTCGGCGTCGCGGTCGCGAAAACGGGCGAGGAGCAGTTGGAGTCCGACGATCACACCGACCGCAACGAGCAGAGCGATGAAGGCGGACAACACATTCCACGGGATCCCGACGGCGCCGAGCGGAATGATCGCGAGCGAGACGACGCCGTAGGTGATGGCCGGGCCCACCGCGACCGCAACCGGCCACGTTAGCTGTGCGCTGCGTGCGACGATCGTTCCCGGGACCACTAGCAACAACAGGGCGGTTAGCACCCCGAGCACCAAACTCACTGCATTAGTATGGCTGCCCAGGTGGTTCAGTTCCGCACCGCGGGTCGCGGGCGGCACAGGCTCAAAGGTGGCTGGCATGACATACGACGTCGCCCGGGTGCGGGGTTTGCACCCGTCACTGGGCGACGGCTGGGTACATTTCGACGCCCAACACGGAATGCTGCTGCCCGACTCGGTGGCCACGACCGTCTCGACCGCGTTCCGCGGTTCGATGGTTACGGCCTCTGGCCCGCATCCCTCGGCGCAGCGCGCCGCCGCGGTGCTCGTCGCCGCACGCCAGGCCATGGCCGATCTCGTCGGTGGGACCGAGGCAGGCGTCGTACTCGGACCCGATCGCGCCATCCTGCTTGCGTCGCTGGCCGACGCGTCGTCCGCGAGGGTCGGCCTTGGGCAGGAGGTGATCGTCACCCGACTCGACGACGAGGCCAACATCGCGCCGTGGCTGCGGGCTGCGAATCGGCATGGCGCCAAGGTGAAATGGGCCGACGTCGACATCGAGACCGGCGAGCTGCCCACCTGGCAGTGGGAGACCCTGATCAACACGCCGACGCGGTTGGTGGCGATCACGTCGGCCTCGTCGACGCTTGGCGCGGTCAACGACATGCGACAGGTGACGAAGCTGGCACACGAGAACGGCGCACTGGTGGTCGTGGACCACACCGTTGGCGCGCCGTACCAACTGATCGACATCAACGAGATCGAGGCCGACGTCGTCGCGTTGAACGCCGCGTCATGGGGTGGTCCACCGGTCGGTGCCTTGGTGTTCCGGGATCCCGCGACGATCGACACCCTGGGCTCGGTGTCGCTCGACCCGCTGGCGCGCGGCGCCGCGAGGCTCGAGGTGGGTCCCCACCAGTTCGGCATGTTGGCAGGTTTGGTGGCCAGCGTCGAATACCTGGCCAACCTCGACGAAGGGGCTTACGGCAACCGCCGCGAACGGCTCGTCACGTCGATGCAGTCGGCGTCGGGCTACATGAATCGGCTGTTCGACTACCTGATGGCATCAATCCGCTCGCTGCCCCTGATCATGGTGATCGGCGCTCCGGAGGAACGGGTGCCGGTACTGAGCTTCGCGGTGACGGGTGTGCCCGCGGAGCGTGTGCTCAAGCGGCTTGCCGACAACGGCGTACTTGCGGTCTCTGATCCCTCGTCGCGAGTGCTCGACGTCATCGGCGTCAACGACGTCGGCGGCGCCGTGACGATCGGGCTGGCGCACTACAGCACGACGGCAGAAGTGGACCAACTGGTCCGCGCTCTCGCCTCGTTGGGCTGAGCGTCAATTCCTTACGCGCAGAAGGATTTTCCCAGGAACTTCACCGGACTTCAGCAGCGCGTGTGCCTGCGCGGCCTCCTCGATCGGCAGCTCAGCACCGATGATGGGGCGAACGCGGCCATCGGCGAGCATCGGCCAGACGTTCGCCACCACCGCCTCGGTGATCGCGCTCTTGCCGGACGGTCCATCCACCGGACGCGAGCGCAGCGCGGTCGAGATGACGCCTGCACGCTTGGCCATGAGCTTGCCCAGGTTGAGTTCCGCCGTCACACCGCCCTGGAAGCCGATGACGACAAGCCTGCCGTCCGGGGCCAACGCGTCGACGTTCCTGTCGAGGTATGCGGCGCCCATGATGTCGAGGATGACGTCGGCGCCCGCCCCGCCGGTCTCGGCTCTGATCCGTTCGACGAAGTCCTCCTCGCGGTAGTCGATCGTCACGTCGGCTCCGAGCACCGAACACGTCTCTAACTTCGCCGCGGACGCCGTGACGGCGACGCGCGCGCCGAGGGCCTTGGCGACCTGGATTGCGTGTGTTCCGATTCCGCTGGCGCCGCCGTGGATCAGCAGCATCTGACCGTCGGCGAGGTGTGCCGTCATCGCCAAGTTCGACCACACGGTGCACGCGACCTCGGGCAGCGAGGCCGCCTCGTGTAGGCCGATCCCGTCGGGCAGCGGCATGACCTGGCCGGCTGGCACGGCCACGCGTTCTGCGTAACCGCCACCGGACAGCAAAGCGCACACCTCTTGGCCGACAGACCACGGCGAAATGCCTTCGCCCAGTTCGACTATGCGGCCGGAAACCTCCAGCCCGAGGATGTCGCTGGCTCCGGGTGGGGGAGGATAGTTGCCGGAAGCCTGCAGCAGGTCGGCACGGTTGATGCCTGCCGCGGCCACCTCGATGACTACTTCACCGGGTTGGGCTGCGACGTCCGGCACCTCCTGCCAGGCCAGTGACGTGGATGATTCGGCGACGATCGCGTGCATGCCGACAACGCTACGGCGTGCTTTAGGCTTGTCGACGGTGGCGTGGCAGAGCGGCCTAATGCACTCGCCTTGAAAGCGAGAGTCGGCTAACACCGACCGGGGGTTCAAATCCCTCCGCCACCGCTCTTTTGATCAGTTCAGACCTTGGGTAGCCAGCCCGACCAGGACGGCGAGAGCACGAACCCTCGTCCCTGAGGGTCCTTACATGCGGTGGTTCCCTTGTCGTCAACCCCGCACGTCACGCCGTACACGGTGAGTGTGTGGAACGGGGGCAACACCTTGTACTCCGGAGATTTGTTCTCGCAGGGAAGGCCGACTTCTCGCAATCCGATATCTGTGGCAATTTCATTGGCGCCATAGTTTCGTTCTGGTGGTTTGCATACAGGAGGTATGGCGGGAAGATTGTTGCCCGCACAACTCGCGACGGGAGGTTGGTCGAACCCACAACTAACGCCGTCGGGGGTCGCGAAGTTGTAGGCCGTCATCGTGGCATCCGGTCTACCCGGAGTTTTGTACTCCCTTTTGTAATCGTCGGGATTTGCCGCTGTGTAGCTGCTCATATCGGGGAACTTGCCTGTTTCGGCAGATGTGGTGGGATTGCTGGGCGTGGGCGGGTCGGCGGTGGCCGTGCAGGCCGACGATAGTTCCATGGTCGTGAGTAAAAGCAGTACCGCTAGAAGGCGACTCATCATGATGGTCCGGCAAGGGGTTCGAAAGCCCTCCACGTCCTTCCGCCCTTTCGACCGGTCACACCTTGGGGAGCCATCCTGACCACGTGGGTGAGAGGACGAAGCCTCGCCCTTGGGGGTCCTTGCACGCTGTTGTCTTCTCGTCGTCGACACCGCACGTGACCCCGTCGACGGTGATGGAGTGGAACGGCGCAAGGGTCTTGATCTTCTGGTCCCGAAGCGTGTTATCAACGTAGGGTGTTGATCTCGTACGTTCTATGCCGCTCGCCGTGTCTACATATGTATACGGATTCTTGTCCGCGGGCTGAATGCCGGGGAGGTTGTCGCCCGTGCATCCGGCGCCCTTCGAGGCGATGGTGCACGGTATTCCATCAGGGGTTAGGAAGACGACCTGGTTCGACGAAAAGCCTGGGGAAGTGGTGTCGATCCTGTAGTCGTCGACGTTGACGGGTGTGTATCCGCTGATGTCGGGGAACTTTCCGGGCTCTGGTTTGGCGTGAGCAGTGCACGCGCTCAGCAACGCAATGGCGACGACACCGGTGGTGAGGGCTAGAGGCTGGACGATCATGGGATTCCTATCGAGGTGCGAGGCTGCACTGTTAGCAGGGTCAATGGTTCGGGTGCACCTGGAAGTGTTTGACCGTGTACGGGGCACCGATGTCCGTGTTCCACTGGCTCACGAGAACGCTCATGTTGCTCAGTGTTGCGCCGGGCATGATGTAGCCGCCGTAGTTCTGCGGAACCCTGCCCGGTTCACCCCACTGTCCGCCTTGTGCGACGATCGTCGACCTGCCGTCGAAGATCCCGACGGGAGGTCCGTCGCCGACGCGTATCTCGGTGTTCCCCGTGAACGCATTGAATCCGGACAGCACGGGGCGCCCCTCCACTTCTCGAAAGGAGAGTTCGCCGAAATTCTGTCTCTGGCTGATCGGAACGGCTTCGCTTTGTCCGGGTTGGCCGAACTCTTGCCCGTTCCACGGCTGCCAGTTCTGACGGCTGGTGATATCTGCGGGGTCGACTTGATACATCGAAACGCCTTGGCTGCGGTCGAATGAGTCGCCGGCGACATAGATCTTGCCGTCGCTGCCTTGATAGCCGCTGACCTGTGTGGGCAGATTCGATGGGTTATTTGCACCGTGGTAACTGCCCTCGACGGGCTTCCACCCCCCAGCGGGTTCGTTGGTGACTTCGACCATCCAGGAGCCGCCCACGGGTTCGAGCCCGTGGTTGGTGTTGGTGCCGACGACCATCATGTAGGTCTTGCCGTCGCGGGTGGTGATGCTGCCTGCGGGCAGGGCGTTGTTCGCGCCCGCGTCGAGGGCCGCCTGGGGCAAGGGAAACAACGTGTTGGGGCCCGGCACTTCGTCGCGTGTCCCGCTGTTGAGGTTCGTTCCGGTCAGGGGCGCCCCGAAGTGTGGGCTGCCGTTCTTGTCGAAGGTGACCGGTACGGCGACCGAGGGGTAGTGCGGATTGCCCTCCCCGCCGACCTGGGGCTTTCCGTATGAGTCGCCGAAGATCGCGACCTGCTTGCCGTTGGGCAAGGTGACGATCTCGCCCAGATCGGCGGCCTTGATTCCGGGGATACCGGGATCAGACCCGGTCCCCGCGACCGGACCGTTGTTGCGGACCTGGCCCGGGGCGAGCGGCCCATCGCCGGGTATCCCGAGGAGTTCGGGCAGCGTGGTCGCTGGCGTGGTCGGTGCGGGTAATCCGGTCGCCTTGGCGATTGCTTTGGCCAAGTCGGCGTCGATGCGGTCCCCTTCGGCAACCGCGTCGGCGATGCGTGCCTCGAGGTCGGCGATCTTCTGCGAGACCGCCATCTTGGCCTCGTCGTCGAGGTAGTCGTAGCTGGCTGGAACCTTGACCTGGTTGGTGGCCGGGTCGATCTCCACCGCAGGGGCAGCGGCGGCGTCGTCGAGAATCGCCTTGACGGTGTCAGCGAGCTTCTGTGCGTCTTGTTCGGCTCGGTTCATCGCATCGGCGGCCGCCGACAGGTCCTCGGCCTTGACGTCGTGAGCCGCCGCTGCCATCAGCATGGACATCCTGGCCTCATCGGCGGCTTGGCCCTGCCAGGTGGATGCCTTCACCAGGTCTTGGTAGAACTGCGTCGACGTGCTGTGGTTGATCGCCCGGTCACGGGTCGCAATGGCGAGGTCACCGAGTTCGGGAACCCAGTCCTGCAACTCCTTCAACGACAACGACACGACTACGCCTCACAGCACCGAGCCGGCGTCCCCGATCCGATCGGCGCCGTCGCCGTCGGTCTGCACGTATGCGGTCGCTGCGTTGCGGTGACCGTGCGCGTGTCTGCTGAAGTGCTCTCCGAACTGAACACCGTCGCCGTCCCAGGCATGCAGCATCTGGGGCAGCGCGGCGGCTGCGCGACCCGATGCCAGGCTGACCTGGCCTGCTTGCCGACACGCGGCCTGGTGCGTCGCGGTGAAATCAGCGCCGTGACCGTCGATGCGGTCTGCCGTTAGGTGCAATTCGGATGGACTGACCGCTAGCGGCTCAGGCATCGATTGCATGCAGCAAATTCTACTGCCGCGATCCCCGCTGATCTCGCGCGGATTTTCAAGGCTGACGGACACCGACGCATGCAAGACGGTCGATCAAGAGTTTCGGCTCCGGCAAGGGGTTCGAAAGCCCTCCACGTCCTTCCGCCACGTGACTCACACTTTGGGCAGCCACCCCGACCAAGACGGTGACAGCACGAAGCCTCGACCTTGCGGATCCTTGCACGCTGTGGCTCCCGCATCGTCCGAGCCGCACGTCACCCCGAAGACGGTCAGCGTGTGAAACGGGGGCAATTCCTTGGAAGGCAACGAATCCGTTTGGCCCGCAGCGCAGGACGGGTCGCTGGTTTTCGAAAGCCCCCTGTCCGTGCTCATGGTGTTCACGGTCTTGGCCATCGAATCGCAGTCAGCCGGAGGTATGCCAGGAAGGTTGTTGCCCGTGCAGACCGCAAGAGGCGATTGGTCGAAACTGCACTGGACGCCATCGGAAGTCTTGAAACCGTAGGTCACGAGCGGCGTTGGCCGCCCAGGATTGTCGAGTTCGCGTTGGTAGTCGTCGGGGTTGGCGGGGGTGTATCCGCTCATGTCCAAGAACTTGCCTGTTTCGGCAAATGTGGACGGGTTGCTGGGCGTGGGCGGGTCGGACGTGGCCGTGCAGGCCGAAGTGAGCCCCGCGGTCGTGAGTAAGAGCAGTGCTGCTACGAGGCGACTCATCATGCTTAGTCCTATCCCATTCACCGCTTGGGTGCTCAGCCGCTCGCGAGACCGCCGATGGAACCTTTCGTCTGCTTGCGAGGGCTTCGGAAGCCATCTACTTCCTTTGCGCCCCTGTCATCCAGGTCAGACCTTGGGTAGCCAGCCCGACCAAGACGGCGAGAGCACGAAATCCGCCCCTGAGGGTCTTTGCATGCCGTCGTTCCCTTGTCGTCAACCCCACACGTCACGCCGTACACGGTGAGTGTGTGAAGGGGTGGAAGTGTCTTGTGCGAAGGCGAACAGGGCGAGGAAGCGGTTCCGTAATTTCGGTGGTTCGAATGTTGGTTTCACGGCGGCGCCGCTCGACATGGCCAACTTCCGCCTCGGCTTCGGAAGCCATCTACTTCCTTTGCACCCCTGTCGTCCAGGTCAGACCTTGGGTAGCCAGCCCGACCAAGACGGCGAGAGCACGAAACCGCGTCCCTGCGGGTCCTTACACGCGGTGGTTCCCTTGTCGTCAACCCCACACGTCACGCCGTACACGGTGAGTGTGTGGAACGGCGGCAAGACCTTGTCTAGTGATGCGCTAACCGAACATGTAGGGCCGCTCAGAGGGGATTGCTGCACACCGCGGCTTGTGCCGATCGAGTTCTGTCGGAAGACCTCTTGGGTCGAGTCGCATATCGCCGCGGGGATGCCCGGGAGGTTGTGGCCGTAGCAGGCTGCCCCTGGCGGCTGGCCGAACAGACATCTGACTCCGTCAGGGGTGCGAAAGAAGTATTCGGTACGTTTCTCGGGGCGTCCAGGATTATCGAGCTGCTGTGCGTAGTCATCGGGGCTTGCAGGGGAGTAGCTGCTCATATCGGGGAACTTGCCCGCGTTGCCTCGGCCGCTCGTATCGGTGGGACTTGGCGGCTCCGCCGTGGCGTCGCAAGCTGACGTCATTCCGGCTGCTACGAGCAGCAGGGTTACCGCTATGAGTCGGGTGATCATGCCGGTCCGCTCGTAATTGCTGACTAATATCTCAACGGCGTGCTGCATGGCGTTCACGTTGATGTGTTGTACGTCGTACTGCACGGGCCCGTTGTCGGGTTGCCACCATTGGCTGCCGAATATGCCGAGATTAGAGAGGGTTGACCCGGGCAGGATGCATCCGCCGTAGGGCGCAGGCACGGTGTTGGAGCGCTGGGGCGTTGTTTATGACCACGATCGTCGGTCTAATCGGGTCTGCCACGCCGGTTGGGCCATGCACCTCGACCTTGGGGATGCCCGTGGGTCTTGGTTGAAGTTCGTGCTGGCGAGGACCGGTTTGCCTTCTATTTCTCGGAGGCTGATCTCGCCCCAGTTCTGACCAAATGGCGTGATTGTTGTGGTTGCTGGTTGGCCTGCGGTTCCCCAGGTGTGGTCGGTGGGGTTCCAGGGTTGCCAGTGTTCTCGGTGGGTGATTTGGGTTAGGTCGTCGACGCGGTACATGCTGACGCCTTGGCTGCGGTCGAAGGCGTCGGCGCCGATGTAGATCTTGCCGTCACTGGCTTGGTACCCGCTGACCTGTGTGGTCAGGCCCAAGGGCGCGTGGTTGGGGCGGGTGTTGTTCGCTCCGGCGGCTGCTGCCAATGGCGGGAGCGGGAACAATGTGTGTGGGCCTGGCGATTCGTTGGGCAGCCCGCTGTTGAGGTTGATTGCATAGATTGCGTGCAGCAAATTCTACTGACGCGATCCCCGCTGATCTCGCGCGGATTTTCAAGGCCGACGGACATCGACGCATGCAAGACGGTCCACCAACAGTTTCGTCTCCGGCGAGGGGTTCGAAAGCCCTCCACTTCCTTCCGTCAATTCGCTCGTGCATGGTGGCCGAATCGTCAATTCAGGTGCAGGGCCACGATCTCTTGGCCGATCGACGTTCGTTCATCTTTGACCTGATCGTCGTGCTCGCCCGAGACGACGATCGTGACCCACGTCTTGTGATCCTCGACTGGGATACACACCACGGTCGTGACGATAGCTGCGCCACCCTTGCCTTGACCGATGATCTGGTAGTCGCCATCTTGAGCTGGCTGGAGGATGTCGTAAGGAAGCTCGCGTCGAGTCTTCAGCAATATCTCGATGTACTTCAACGCATTCCAGTGCGGGGTGTCGAGATTGAGAGTTCGCCAGTGCACGTGCATCGGATGTTCCTCGCTCGGGTCGAAATCCAGCCCTTCGTCGGATCCCGGAATCTTGGCATATCGACGTGGCTTCCCACAGCAGTTTCGGTCTGCTAGCGCCGCCGAAAGGCCCACGCCGCCACGTCGCTGAAAGATGGCTCAGATCTTCGGTATCCAGCCTGACCATGACGGCGACAATACGAAACCATGTCCCCGCGGATCCTTGCATGCGGTGGTTCCCTTGTCGTCTACACCACACGTCACGCCGTACACCGTCAATGTGTGAAATGGGGGCAACATCCTGCTCGTTGTGGGCTCATCGCATGACGTGTCGGTTGCTTGCCAAATGTCCCTACCGGTACTAATCGCATTCACCTCGTACTGCCGATTGGACGGGTCGCATTCCAGAGGATGCACGCCGGGAAAGTTGTTGCCAGTGCAGCCAGCAGAGGCCGATTTGTCGAAGCTGCACCGAATTCCGTCAGGGGTGGCGAAGTTGTAGGCCGTCATCGTGGCATTGGGTCTGCCTGGAGTTTCGTACTGCCTTACGTAGTCGTCGGGATTTGCCGCTGTGTAGCTGCTCATGTCAGGGAACTTGCCTGCTTGGGTAGATGTGGCGGGATTGGTGGGCGTGGGTGGCTCAGCGGTGGCCGTGCAGGCCGACAAGAGTGCGACAGTCGTGACTGAGAGCAGTGCCGCTATGCAGCGACTCATGATGATCGTCCTATCGCGCTGGGGGCTTTGCTTGGTTACGGGTGGCTGGCTCACACCTTGGGGAGCCATCCCGACCACGTGGGCGAGAGGACGAAGCCTCGCCCTTGGGAGTCCTTGCACGCCGTTGTCTTCTCGTCGTCGACACCACAGATCGCTCCGTAGATTGCGATGGAGTGGAAAGGGGGCAGGGTCTTTATCCGTTGCCCCAGGATCGTCTTGTTGTCCATGCTGATCGGCGCGTTGCTCGTTCCGAGCCCAGTGATGGTGTCGACGGAGTTGACACCGGTCAGTCCGGCAGCGGGGTCCCACGGTTGGGGAGGGGTAGATGGGAAGTCGTTTCCCGTACATCCCGCACCCAGCCCGGGGCTGAACCCGCAGACGATGCCATCCGGAGTAAGGAAATAGGTCGCTGAAGTCGGATGTCCGGGAGATGTGGTGTCTATTCGATAGTCGTCGACGTGGACGGGTGTGTATCCGCTGATATCGGGGAACTTGCCGGGCTCTGGTTTTGCATGCGCGGTGCACGCGCTCAGCAGGCCGGCGGCTACGACGCTGGCGGCGATGACTAGTGGCTTGACGATCATGGCTTTCCTATCGAGGTGCGTGGCCCGCACGGTTAGCGGGGTAAATGGTGCGGTGCACCTGGAACTGTTCGACTGTGTATGGCACGTCGATGTCGGTGTTCCACTGGCTCACTAGGATTCCCATGTTGTCGAGTGTTACAGGCCGAACGAAGGCTTCACGAAACGAAAGTTGAATGCCAGGTTCCACAATGCAGTGGACTTCGTAGGACACCAAGTGTGGTCGACGTTGTGTCAGTCTGCTGACGGCGTCATCGATTCGGGCTGGACGCAGAATCTGCGCACGAAAACCGCGTGGGGCACGAAGGTGACGCGGGCACGGGATGCCCTGTGACTGCGTCCAGCACTGCGCTGCTTCTAGATCAGTAGGCGCGGGCACCCAATGAGTAGCCGACTTTCATCAGCATTGTGTTCAAGGCGCCAGCGACGCGATCCGGTGCCCCTCGTCGATGACAAGCTGACGAAAATCCCTGGCAACGGCGCCGCTTGCCAGTCGCTCCATGTCCTTGACCACACACTGCGCAGCAAGTGCGGTTATCGGTGTCGTCGCAAGATCGTCGACATACGCCGGCAAGTTTCGATGCAGTAGATAGTCGGCAACATCGTTCATCGACGTCGCAGCCCAGTAAGCGGAGTTTATGGGGTCCTCACCGATGAACGCCGCAATGGCATACACCAACGCTGCCAGCGCACTGTTCACTGCCGAATTGTAGGGTGAGTACTCGTCCTCCCAGTCCGGCACCATCCGGCTGTACAACGGATCGACGTATTGGCTTAGCTCTTCACTCGAATTGCCTTGAGCCACAGCCCAGCACGATTCGAGCGTGGCGTCGACTATGCCGCGATCTTCTTCGACGAGGCCGCCGACGCCGTCACCGGCCATGGTCACCGCGCGCTGCGCGTTGGAAAGCGCGAACAGGTAGCGATTGCCGACGTTGACTTGTGTGACGAATGCGCGCACAGCATCGTATGGAAACGGATCGATCATGGCCTCCTGGGTGAAGTCCCTGCGTAGGGGTACACCCCCGTCGGGATGCCAATCTTGCACGCTTGCGGCGCTCACTGTGACGATCGACTGCAGCATTCATGGCCCAGTCCGCGCCAGCCTCCTCCCGTGGCGTTGCACGCCGATCAATTGTCTTCTCGGAGTGTGCCGCGGTACGTGCGTTCAGGCTTACCGGCACTTACCCACGATTCGTAGTCCTCGTGGGCGTATCCATAGACGCGGGTGATCTCTTCACCGGTGCGTCGACCGAGAGCGAACCCGATGAGAGTCATTGGCTAGATGAAGGTCTCGCGAAATGACATGTCAATCGCGGGTCTCGCACCGCCGTCTTCCTTTCGTCTGGGGGCACAAGCAACCCACGTACCTTCGAAAGCCTGCCTGAAGGTCTCACCGATGTAGTACACGTATCGCATGGTGCGGTGCACTGCCTCGTCAGTGGCGTATGCGACGACGCTGTCGGCGTAGAGCTCGAGCAGTTTCGCCTCGATGGATTCCAAAGCTTGCCTCGGTGAACATGCTGTCGCGAACCTCGGGCGCGTCCTCGATGGGAAATACGATGCCCATCGCGGCGTCTTGCATCTTGAGCCAGCCCTGGAACTTCTCGTCGGACCGCGCCTCGCGAAACGCCTTGGTCAACTGAATGGGCACATAGTCAAACGGCCCCTCTCTGCGTCTCCGATCGGGCTGCGACAGCTAGTTGTCCTCGCGAAGATGCCCCGCTGATTGCTGACCATGGTCTCTCCGAGAGTAGCTATCGGTCAGCGCCGCACCGTGCACCACTTTCTTATCGACAGAACCAGCGCACGCGACTGAACGGTTCAACGCGTCCACCGCTACTCGCCCTTGAACTCTGGCGCTCGCTTGGCGAACATCGCGCTGATTCCCTCGCTGAGGTCCTTGCTCGCCAGGAACGCCGAATTCCACGCCGCGACGTAGCGCAGGCTTGCCGAGACGGCCGCGGTGCGCTGCTCGTCGAGCACGTCCTTGATCCCGTTGACGACGAGCGGCGGGTTCGCGGCGATCTCCCTTGCGGTGGCGTGGGCAGCCGCCAACGATGCCTCGGCGTCGTCGTACACGTCGTTGACCAACCCGATCTTCTCGGCGCGCGCTGCGTCAATGTCCTTGCCCGTCAACGCGAGTTCGCGAAGATGACCGTCGGACAGGATCAGGGGAAGCCTGGCGAGACTGCCGACGTCGGCGACGATGGCGAGCTTGACCTCGCGGACGGAGAACTTCGCGTCCGCGCTGGCGTAGCGGATGTCGACGGCCGAGATCAGGTCGACGCCGCCGCCGATGCACCAGCCATGCACCGAGGCAATCGTCGGCGTGCGGCAGTCGGCGACCGCGGTGATGGAGTCCTGCATCTTCTTCAGGCGCGCATGGAATTCGGATCGGGGCTTGGCAAGTCCGTCGCCGGACATCATCGAACCGAGGGAGTCGCCCATCGCGGCGAGGTCGAGGCCGTAGCTGAAATTGCGGCCCGACCCGGTCAGGACGATCGCTCGGACGTCGGGGTCGGCGTCGAGCGTGGCGAACACGTCGGGCATCTCGGCCCAGAACGCAGGCCCCATCGCATTTCCCTTGCCGGGACCGACGAGTGTCACCTGAGCGACGTGGTCCTCGACGTCGATGGTGACGGAGTCGTATGCGTAACCCATGGGTGGCAGGTTACGTGCCAAGTGAAGCCGTTACGGAACCGACTTACGAACCCGTCTCGAGGACGTCCTTCACGACCTTCTTGCCGAAGAGCAGGCAGGCGCCCTTGGCGATCAGCTTCGCGCTGTCGGGCTCGTTCGCCACGCCCTTGTAGCCCGGATCCTTGACGATCGCGGTGACGACGGCCAACTGCGTCGGGTCATCGAGATCGCGCCATTCGTTGCACGTCATCGTGAGGGAATTGGGCGGAGCAGCGACGGGAGGCGCCGACGCCGATGTCGTCGTTTCCTCGGACGTCGTGGACTTCTCGGACGTCGTCGACTTCTCCGACGAACTCGCTGACGGACTACTCGTATAGGTATGGGTCGACCCTCCCGAGCAGCCAGCGATCGCGCCGACCAGAACCAATGCCGCTACACCCGCCCGAACGTGCATTCTCATGACGAAAACCATAGGCGCTGCGGCGTCACGGGTCTACGGAACGGGGCCGCCGACTAGGATCTCGCTGACGGTGCTATTCGGCAGGAACTGGCAGACCGCATCGGCCAGCGTCTTCGTGATGTCGGCCTCGTCGTTCCCAGGACCCGAGCCGTGTTGCTTGAGAATCTCGCCGATGACGGCGGTGCGGGTGGCCTGGTCGAGATCGAGGTAGTCCGCGCACGACATCGTGAGCGAATTCGACGGTGCCGGAACGTCGGATGACGGCCGCGGCGCCGTCGGCCTGGCGCTAGTGGTCCTGGGAATCGTCGGCGGGGTCGCGCGCCGCGTCTCCGGAACCGGTTGAGGGCGCATCGTCGCGGTGCCCGTCGTCATGTGCGAGCAACCGGTGATCGCCGCGATGAGGATCACCGCAGCGGCCGCCGTCCGAACGTGGGTCCGCATCCGGCAACGATAGGCCTTCTAAGGGCCTTCACAGCCGCAGACGCTAGACCCACTCCATTCGTGCCTTCGTCATGCCTGCGAGATCCAGCGCTTGGCGAACTCGAGGAACGCGTCGTTCTCGTGCTTCGCGGCGACGGTGACTCGTACCCCGTCGTCGCCATACGGGCGGACGATGATGCGGCTGTTCGCCGAGGCCTCCGCGAACTCCTGGGCACGACCGGCCAGCGGCAGCCACACGAAGTTGGCTTGCGACGGCGGCACGGTGTAGCCCGCGTCGCGCAGTGCCGCGGTGACGCGCGCCCGTTCGGCGACGACGACGTCCGTGCGGGCGAGCAATTCGTCCGCCGCATCCAGCGATGCGATCGCGGCTGCCTGCGACACGGTCGTCGCGGTGAATGGGACGTAGACCTTGCCGAGCGCGGTGATGATGTCGGGGTCGCCGACGGCGTAGCCGACCCGCAGGCCCGCCAATCCGTATGCCTTGGAGAAGGTTCGCAGCACCACCACGTTGTCGTGCGTCCGGACGAGGCCGAAGCTGTCCGGCAGGAATCCGTCGCGGATGTACTCGACGTAGGCCTCGTCGAGGGCGATCAGGATGTTCGACGGCACCGCTGCGACAAATCGGGCGAGGGCTTCGGGGTCGACGACGGTGCTCGTCGGATTGTTGGGATTGCAGACGAAGATCAGCCGCGTCTTGTCGGTGATCGCCGCGAGCATGGCGTCGAGGTCGAAGGTGTGGTCGGTGAGCGGGACCTGCACGGGCGTCGCACCCGCGGTGCGGACCTGCAGCGGGTAGATCTCGAAGCTGCGCCAGCCGAACATCACCTCGTCGCCGACGGAGGCGGTGATCTGGATGAGCTGTTGGCACAGGCTGACCGAGCCGCAGCCCACGGCGACGTGCTCTGGGGTGAAGGCACCGTCGTCGAGGTGTTTGGCGAGCCGGTCGCGTAGGTCGAGGTAGCCGTTGTCGGGGTAGCGGTTGATGGTGTCGGTGGCCCGCTCGATCGCCGCGCGCACGCTGGGCAGCGGGCCGTCGACGGTCTCGTTGCTCGCGATCTTGATGGCACCGGGGACCGTCTTGCCGGGTGTGTACGCGGGTATACCGGCGATCTCGGGTCGCAGGCGGGCGGTCACCCGAACAGTGTAGGGGGCGGGCTTGGTGTGCCCTTCGGATGTGCTTTGCCTTCGTATCCGTCGGCTGTGTACGCTGTGCCCTCGGCGGTTTCGATCGTTCAGGAGGCGTGCCAGAGTGGCCGAATGGGACTCACTGCTAATGAGTTGTCCCCCTTAAAGGGGACCGGAGGTTCAAATCCTCTCGCCTCCGCCACAGCAAGACCCTGCGGTTACAACTGAAGAAGACCAAGCGCCCGTAGCTCAACGGATAGAGCATCTGACTACGGATCAGAAGGTTAGGGGTTCGAATCCCTTCGGGCGCACTCAAATCGCACTCAAATCGTGCGTTTATTAACGTCAGCGACAGCCGAGCGCTATAACTGCAAAATGGGCGCGCATAGCACGGCAAGTTCTCCTCGCAAGATCCACGGCGCCCTCGCCGCAGGCGCCGTGACGGGTGGGCTCTTCGCGGGCGTTGGATTGTGCTCGGCACCCACGGCCAACGCGACCTGTGCTTCGTTCTTCGGCATCGGCAACAGTGCCGATTGCACCAGCACGTTGACCAGCGCAGCGATTGCCATCGGCAACGGAGCTGTGGCCCACGCCGACGGATCGGTCAGCGCGGCGTTCGTCCTCGGTGACAACTCCTCTGCAGTCACGGGCGCTGGGTCGTTGTTCAACCTTGCGATCAGCAGCGTTGGCGACGGCAACAAGGCGGAGGCGCTAGACGGCGTCGCCAATTTCGCCGTGAACATTGGTGGCGACGGCAATACTGCGGCATCTAGTGGCAACGCGTTCAACACCGCCGTCAACATCCTCGGCAACGGAAACACCGTCACGACCCAGGCCGGCAATGCCAACTGGGCACGAAACGTGTTCGGCGACAACAACACCGTGGCACTCAACGGTGGGACCGGAAATGCTGCGAGGAGCGCCTTCGGCGACGGCAACCACATCACCATCCAAGGCGGCAACTCGAACACGGCCCGAACTCTCTTCGGCGACGGCAACACCCTCGCGATCACCGGCGGCTACGGCAACCTCGCTCGAAACCTGTTCGGCGACACGAACGACATAGCGATACAGGTTGGTTATCTGGACCTCGCCTCCAACGTCGTGGGTAGCGGTAACGAGATTACGTCGACGGGCGGATACGTCAACGGAGCACGGAACCTCGTCGGTAGCGACAACACGTTGTCGGCTGGCGGACCAGGCAGCAACCTGAACCTTGTGTTCAACACCTTAAGTGGAGGTAACAAGCTCTCGGCGGGTGCGTCGAACAGCACCCTCAATGCCGTCGTGAATGCCGGCGGAGGCGGCAACACCATCGGCGCCGGTGAGAGCGACGGCAACCTCAACGCCGGCTTCAATCTCCTCGGCAGAGACAACACGGTCACCGCAGGTCCAGGTCCCCTTACTCTGGCCGGTTCGGTGTTGCGGGATGGCCAAACGGTGACGAGGGCCAAGCCCGGCATCGCGATCAACGGCTTCGGCGGGGCTGCCGCTGCGGGCAATCGCGCCGCGACGTTCAATCCGAGCAAAGGGAAGGTTCGGAACGCGGCCAGTGCGACGACTTCGAGAATCAGGAAGATCAGAGAATCGGTCGCTCACTGACCTAGTGAGGCCGCCGTCGCCAGGGGGCGTGGCGGTCTCCTCCTTTGTTAGTGTCGCGGGGTGATTGTGGGTGGGCAGGGCGATGGCGATCGCGACTTCTTGCGACAGGCAGGCCCGCGACCGTCCTGGGATCGTGGTCGGCACGGTGATCAGGGCTCGCTCGATCGAGCGGCAGCGGGGGCGGCTCCCGGCAGAGTGACTCCTCCACCGACGCCTCCTGCGCCGACGCCCCCGCCAACGCCAAAGCTCGAACACGAGCGGCCAGGCAC
>Ga0207711_10000732_pt1 | contig 32211 bp, 36 predicted proteins | sample KBSS34metaG_FD_184401 | JGI IMG/M metagenome (GOLD analysis project Ga0207711, IMG submission 184401) | Switchgrass rhizosphere microbial communities from Kellogg Biological Station, Michigan, USA - KBS S3-4 metaG (SPAdes) (version 2) | ecosystem: Host-associated > Plants > Roots > Rhizosphere... | reverse complement strand
GCTGGCCAGGCACTGGTAGAGGTTGAGCTTGGCCATGTGCAGGCAGGACGTGGTGCGGGGCTCGCTCATCAGGGCGCGGGCCTGGCGCTCCTGGCCGAGCACGCTCAACGCCGCCAGGGCCACGCTTCGGGCGACCAGCGGGCTCGTCGGGCCGGGGCGGCGGGCGCCGTCGCTGAGCGCCGATTGCAGATGCTGGGCGTCGTCGCGGGCAGGCTCGTAGGCGACGGCGGAGAGGTGTTTCACGCGGGCGAGGCGGCCCGAGGGGTCGGAGACCTTGGCCGTCGACCAGGCCTGGTGCTGCACGGAATAGGCGGCGCGTTTGACCTTCGCGCCCTGATCGCTGAGCGCGGCGCCCTGGGCGTAGAGGGCCCCGCTGGCGCGCGCGCCGGCCATGTCGGCGCCCGGGATGTCGAGGGCCGCCCGGGGATCGGCGGCCAGACGGCGGGCGAGGTCGGACCGGTCGGCCTTCACGGCGGCGACGAAGCGCGGCTCCTGCAGGGCGGCGAGCGCGGCGTAGGCGACCATGCCGGTCTCGAGTTCGACGGGCTCGTGCGACGCGCCGGTCTGCAGGGCCTGGGCCACTTCGCCCGGGCCGGAGAAGCTGGCGTCGATGGCCCGGGCCCGGCGCATGTAGCTTTCGAAGGCGCCGGCCTGGGCGATCAGGCCCCGGCCTTCGGGCGCGGCCTCGCTCGCCATAGGCGTCGGCGCGGAATAATAGTTGTTGAGTGGCGCGCGGCGCGCGAGCGGCGCCTGCTTCGGCGGCGGGCCGCCGGCGCAGCCGGCCAGGGCGGCGAGCGCCGCGGTCAGACCGAGAGTCTTGAAATAGCTAAGCTTCACAACTGGCTCCTGAACCGAACGGAGCCCCCCGAAGCCGCGAGATTGGCTGAGAGATCGGCCGTTGGCGGCGTGGTCAGTTGTCGCGATTTATGGTGATCAGCAGGTTAAGGAGCTTCACCGATGGTCGCCGGGCAGGCGGTGTTCCACCGTTCCCAGCGCATCGGCCAGCCGCATCTTCGCCGACCCGGGCTTGAGCGGTTGTTGCTGGCTTTCGTGCGGCGCCCAGCCGGTCAGGGTGACGATCTCGAAGGTGGCCGGCACGCGTCCGTCCGGGCCGGCGAACTGCTGGATGTAGATCTCGGACAGGCGGGCGATCAGAGCGCGGGTCAGCGGCCGGGGATGGCGCTCGGCCAGGACGTTGGTCTCGCCCATGGCGCGCAGGTCGGCGAGCAGCTTCAACGGATGCTCGTAACTCACGGTGACCCGGTCCACGTCGGCGACCGGCAGGGCGAAGCCGGCGCGTTGCAGCAGGCCCGCGGCGTCGCGGCTGTCGGCGAAGGGCGAGACCCGGCTGCCGGCCCCGCCCAGCATCTCCACCTCCGCCTGGGTGAGCGCCTGGCGCAACTCGGTGAGCGTTGCGCCGCCCAGCAGGGCGCCCAGGAACAGGCCGTCGGGCTTCAGGGCGCGACGGATCTGGATCAGGGCGCCGACCACGTCGTTGGTCCAGTGCAGGCCGAGCGTCGAGACGATCAGGTCGAGGCTAGCCGGGGCGAACGGCAGGCGCTCCTCGTCGAGCGCGACGCGGGGGCTGGCGCGGCCGGTGAGCATGGCCGCCGAGAGGTCGGCCTCGACCAGCAGGCCCACGCGCGCCGCCGCTTCGCTCGCGGCCAACGCCTCACGGAAGGCGCCGGTGCGAGCGGAAAGGTCGACGGCCAGCGGGAAGTCCCGCATGATCCCTTCCAGGCGCTCGGTCAGGTCGAGGGCGGCGCGGCGCTGCAGGAAATCGGCGCCGGCGAATCCGCCCGCGGCGCGATCCAGGCGCTTGCGGTGCAGGGCGCGGTCGAAGAGCCTGGGCGGCGCAGGAGGGGGAGGGGCGGACATCGACGCGGAACATGGCGCTTTCCGTCAGGCTTTGAAACCGGGACCCCGAGCGCGCGCGCTGTGGCGTGGGGCGCTCGACCTGGTGTTCCCGCCGCAGTCGATCGACGGCGGCCTCGCCCAGGCCGGCGGTCTGTCCGCCGCCGCCTGGAGCCGTATCCAGTTCCTCGATGGCCCGGTCTGCGATGGGTGCGGGGTTCCGTTCGAGTACGACATCGGCGGCCGCTGCGCCGCCTGCCTGGCCCGGCCGCGGGCCTTCGACGCCGCCCGCGCCGCCTGCCTTTATGACGACACCTCTCGCGAGCCGATCCTCAAGCTGAAGCATGCCGACCGGCTGGACCTGGCGCCCCTGTTCGCCCGCTGGCTGTCGCGGGCGGCGCGCGACCTGCTGGAGGAGGCCGACGCCATCGCGCCCGTGCCGCTCCACCCCTCGCGCCTGCTCAGCCGCCGCTACAACCAGGCCGCCGAGATCGCCCGGCCGCTTTCGAAGCTGAGCGGAGTCGCCTACCTGCCCGACGCCCTGATCCGCAGGCGGGCCACGGAGACGCAGGGTGGCAAGTCCGGCTCGGGCCGCAAGCGCAACGTCTCCGGCGCCTTCCAGGTCCCGCCCGGCCGCGCGCGCCGGGTCGAGGGCAAACGCATCCTGCTGATCGACGACGTCCTGACCACAGGCGCCACCGCGGAGGGCTGCGCGCGGGCGCTGAAAGCCGCCGGCGCCGTGCGCGTGGATGTCGCAGTGGTCGCCCGGGTTAAAGAGATGGCAGGACTCACCATATGAAACTTCTGCAACACGCGTTGACCTAGAGCCCATGCCCGCCGTCACAATCTATACCAAGCCCTACTGCTCATACTGCTTCCGCGCGGTCGCGCTGCTGGAACAGAAGGGCGTCGACTTCACCGAGATCGAGGCCGGCTTTGATGCCGAGAAGCGCCAGGAGATGATCCAGCGCGCCGGCGGCCGTGCGACGTTCCCGCAGATCTTCATCGGCGACCAGCACATCGGCGGCTGCGACGAGCTGGTGGCGCTCGAGCGCTCCGGCCAGCTCGATCCCCTGCTCCAGGCCGCGGCCTAGCCCTCCCTACGACGGGAAGGTAACGCTATCTGGGCGCTCCCGGAGACCGCCATGCCAAGCCCTCGTCCACATCCCCTCAGCCACGGCTTCCGCTGGCGCGGCTGCGCCTCGCCCCTGCGCCGGCTGAGCCGCGAGCAGCGCGACGCGTTCAACGCCCGGGGCTTCCTCAAGCTCGAGGGCGCTTTCACCCCCGACGAGGTCGCCGCGGTCACGCAGGCGATCGATCCCCTGGAGGCGCAGGGGGAGGCGCGGCTGCGTTCGGCGGGCGGGACGGTGTCCATCGCCACCGCCGACGTGATCACCTTCACCACCCACATCGTGAGGAAGTCGCCGGTGCTGAAGGCGTTCGCCGCCCACGCGGTGTTCAAGGACGTCTGCCACGACCTTCTGGGCGACGATGTGCGGCTCTACTGGGACCAGTCGGTCTACAAGAAGACCGGCGAGGCGCGCGAATTCCCCTGGCACCAGGACAACGGCTACACCTTCATCGAACCGGAGCAGTACCTGACCTTCTGGCTGCCGCTGGTGGACGTGGATGAGCAGAACGGCTGCCCGTGGATCGCGCCTGGCCTGCATCTGGGCGGCACGCTCGACCACTGGACGACCAGCATTGGCCTGAAGTGCCTGGACGAGGCGCCGGACGCGGTCGCTGTGCCGGCGAAGGCCGGGGACGCCATCGTCTTCTCCTCGCTGTCGCCGCACCGCACGGGGCCGAACCTCAAGGCGGGCTCGGTGCGCAAGGCCTACATTCTGCAGTACTGCGCCGACGGTTCGGTCGCCACGCTCAGGGACGGCGCCCGCGTCGCCCAGGACGATCCCGAGCGGCAGTTCAAGATCCTGAGCGAGGGCGTCTGAGACGCTGTGTATGCTGACGCCATGAAGGTCGCCCTGATCCAGACCCGCACGCCGGCCACGCAGGACGCCGCCCTGGCGCACGTCCTGCCGATGGTCCGCGAGGCCGCGGCCGCCGGCGCGCGTTTCATCGCCACGCCGGAATGCACAAACGTCGTACAGAAGGACCGCGAGGCGCTGCTGCCGACGCTCAAGAGCCAGGAAGATGACGTGGTGGTTCTGGGCCTGCGCCAGGCGGCGAAGGACGCCGGGGCCTGGGTGCTGATCGGCTCGGCCCTGGTGAGGCGCGAGGATGGCAAGGCCGCCAACCGATCGCTGCTGATCTCGCCGGCCGGCGAGGTGATCGCCAGCTACGACAAGCTGCACATGTTCGATGTCGACCTGCCCACCGGCGAGAGCGCCCGGGAATCGGCGACCTATGAGCCGGGCGACCGCGCCGTCACAGCCCAGGCGGCCGATCTGAAGCTCGGCATGACCGTCTGCTACGACCTGCGCTTTCCTGCACTCTATCGGGCGCTGGCGCTGGCCGGCGCCGAGGTGCTGACGATCCCGGCGGCCTTCACGCGGCCGACCGGCGAGGCGCACTGGGAGGTGCTGATGCGCGCCCGGGCCATCGAGACGGGCTCCTTCGTGCTGGCTCCGGCCCAGGGCGGCCGCCACGAGGACGGCCGCGGCACCTGGGGCCACTCCATCGCCGTCGCGCCTTGGGGCGAGGTGATTGCGACCCTCGACCACGACGAGCCCGGCGTGCTGTTCGCCGACCTCGATCTCGCCGCCGTGGCCAAAGCCCGCCGGGCAATCCCGGCGCTGGCCAACGGGCGGACCTTCGCGGCGCCGCAGGTGCTGGCATGATCCGCTACGCCCTGGTCTGCGAGCATGCACATGAGTTCGAGGGCTGGTTTGGCGCCTCGGGCGACTTCGACGACCAGCAGGGCCGCGGCCTGGTGGAGTGCCCGGTCTGCGCGTCCAAGGCGGTGCGCAAGCAGATCATGGCGCCCGCCGTCTCCGGCACGAAGAAGAAGGGCTCGGACGCGCCCGCGCCGGCCCACGAGATGATGATGGAGGCCATGGGCCGCATCCGCCGCCACGTGGAAGAGAACTTCGACGACGTCGGCGACACCTTCGCCCGCGAGGCGCGCGCCATCCACGAGGGCCGTTCCGAGGATCGCGGCATCTACGGCCAGGCCACCTCCGCGGAGGTGCGCGATCTGGTCGAGGACGGGGTGCCGATCGCCCCCATGCCGCCCGAGCCCCCGAAGAAGACCGAGCTGAACTAGCCCAACCCTCCGCAGCGTCTCGCGCTTGCCGATCGCGGCTTCTGACGGCAATCATCAGTTGAAATCTCCGGGGGGAGCGCCTGATGCGTAGCGTTGCACTGATGATCGCGTGCATCGGAGTGGCGCTCGGCGCGTGGCCCGCCGCCGCCGCGCCGCTGGCGGCCTACGGCAAGCTTCCCAGCATCGAGGAGGTGGCCCTGTCGCCGTCCGGCAACCGCCTCGCGGTGGTGATCACCAATGGCGAGGACCGAGTCATCGGGGTGACCGACCTGTCGACCGGCAAGGCGATCCTCAAGTTGCGGTCCGGCGCTCAAAAGGTCCGCGGGGTCATGTGGGCCGGCGAGGAGCACCTGCTGATCATCAACACGGCGACCGCCGCACCGATGTTCCTGAGCGGCGGCCGCCGGGAATGGACGCTGGCCCAGAGCATCAACGTGACCACCGGCAAGGCGCATCGGCTGATGGGCGACGTCGATATGGCGCTGAACACCATCTTCGGGCCGCCGGTGGTCCGCCGGATCGGCGGCGCCGACATGGTGTTCGTGGAGGGGATCAGCTACGCCAAGACCAACCATGGTCTCCTGTCGGTCTTTCGCGTCGACCCCGACAGCGGCGCCTCCAAGCTGGTCGAAAGCGGTTCGGAGGAGACGCGTGGCTGGGTGATCGGCCCGGACGGTCAGGCTGTCGCCCAGCAGGTCTACGCGGCGGGCCCGGGACGCTGGAGCCTGCGCGTCAAGGCGGCGGATGGCTGGCGCACGGCCTTTACCCAGGTCGGGCCCCTGGATTCCCCCTATCTGATCGGCCTAGGGCGCGACGCCGGCTCGGTGATCTACGCCAGTCAGAACGAAGCGCACCACTGGACCTGGCGTGAGGTTCACGTCGACGGCTCGCCGGCCAACGATCCGGCTGCCGCGGTCGAGGACCAGGCGGCGATTCACGAGCCCCTGACCGGCAAGCTGATCGGGTCGGTGGCCCTATACGGCGATGATCTGCGCTACGTCTTCTTCGACCCGGCCGACGACAAGATGTGGAAGGACATCCTGAAGATCTTCCCGGGCGACCAGGTGCGGCTTACCTCCATGTCGGCTGACCGGCGGCATGTGATTGTCGAGGTGGATTCAGCCAAGGCCGGGCCGGCCTTTGCGCTGGTCGATCTGAGCGCCCGCTCCGCGACCTGGATCGGCTCGCTCTACAACGAGCTCACGGACGCCGACATCGCCGCCAAGCGCGCGATCGCGTTCAAGGCCGCCGACGGCATGGAGCTTCACGGCTACCTCACCCTGCCGCGCGGCAAGCCCGAGAAGGCGCTGCCGCTGGTGGTGTTTCCGCACGGCGGCCCGGCGGCGCGCGATGGGCCGGGGTTCGACTGGTGGGCCCAGGCCATGGCGTCGCGCGGCTATGCCGTGCTGCAGGTCAACTACCGCGGGTCCAGCGGCCTTGGCCCGGCCCTGTTGGAGGCTGGCTATGGGCAATGGGGCCGCAAGATGCAGAGCGACCTCGCCGACGGCATCGCTTGGCTTGCGAAAGCCGGGACCATCGATCCCAAACGGGTCTGCATCGTCGGCGGCAGCTACGGTGGCTATGCTGCCTTGGCGGGCGTGACGATCGACCAGGGCGTCTACCGCTGCGCCGTGTCTGTGGCCGGCGTGGCCGACCTGCGCCACCAGGTGGTCTTCTCGCGCGAGGGCGGCGGGATGGCGGTTGAACGCTACTGGAGCCGTTTCATGGGGGCCAAGGACGCGGGAGATCCGATCCTGGCCAAGTACTCGCCGTCGGCCCTGGCGGCGTCGGCCTCCGCTCCGGTGTTGCTGGTCCACGGCGAGGACGACACCGTCGTGCCGATCGCGCAGAGCCGGGAGATGGCCGACGCCCTGCGCAAGGCCGGCAAGCCGGTCGAGATGGTGGTCCTGAAGAGCGACGACCACTGGCTGTCGCGCGGCGCCACGCGCCTGCAGATGCTGGAGGCCGCCATGACCTTCGTGGAGAAGAACAACCCAGCGAACTGAGGCTGTCACGGCCTTGTGTGGCGCATCTGCCACACTACATCCCGGGAGCCGGCGTTGCGCTTAATCAAGGCGACGCGGGTCAATCTGCCTATCCGAGGGGACCTATGAACATCGACGTCTATTCCGACCGCGCCAAACAGGCGATCCAGTCGGCGCAAAGCCTGGCCCTCGCCCGGGGCCACCAGCAACTGGCGCCCGAGCACCTGCTGAAGGTGCTGCTGGAAGAAAAGGACGGGCTGTCACGCGCGCTGATCCAGAGCGCGGGCGGACGGCCCGACGAGGCCGACAAGGCCGTCGACGCGGCGCTGTCCAAGCTGCCGAAGGTCGAGGGCGGCTCCGGCCAGCTCTACATGAAGCCCGAGACGGCCCGCGTGTTCGCCGGCGCCGAGCTGGGCGCCAAGGGCGCGGGCGACGCCTTCGTCACCACCGAGCGGCTGCTGATCGCGGTGGGCAAGGACGGCGGCGACGCCGGCAAGATCCTGAAAGACGCCGGCGCCTCGACCAAGGCGCTGGAGGAGGCCGCCAGCGCGATCCGCAAGGGCAAGACTGCCGACTCGGCCTCGGCCGAAGAGGGCTACGATGCACTGAAGCGCTACGCCCGCGACCTGACCCAGGCGGCCCGCGACGGCAAGCTCGACCCGGTGATCGGCCGCGACGAAGAAATCCGCCGCACCATCCAGGTGCTGTCGCGCCGCACCAAGAACAACCCCGTGCTGATCGGCGAACCCGGCGTCGGCAAGACCGCCATCGTCGAGGGCCTGGCCCTGCGCATCGTCAACGGCGACGTGCCCGAGAGCCTGAAGGACAAGAAGCTCCTGTCGCTCGACATGGGCAGCCTGATCGCCGGCGCGAAATACCGCGGCGAGTTCGAGGAGCGGCTGAAGGCGGTGCTCAACGAGGTCACCGCCGCCGAGGGTTCCATCGTCCTGTTCATCGACGAGATGCACACCCTGGTCGGCGCCGGGAAGAGCGAGGGCGCGATGGACGCCTCCAACCTGCTGAAGCCGGCCCTGGCGCGCGGCGAGCTGCACTGCGTGGGCGCTACCACGCTCGATGAGTACCGCAAGAACGTCGAGAAGGACGCCGCCTTGGCGCGCCGCTTCCAGCCGGTGTTCGTGTCGGAGCCGACGGTGGAGGACACCATCTCCATCCTGCGCGGCCTGAAGGAGAAGTATGAGCTGCACCATGGGGTGCGGATCACCGACTCAGCCATCGTGGCCGCCGCGACCCTCTCCAACCGCTACATCGCCGACCGCTTCCTGCCGGACAAGGCCATCGACCTGATGGACGAGGCGGGCAGCCGGGTGCGCATGGCCGTCGATAGCAAGCCCGAGGAGCTGGACGAGATCGACCGGCGCGTCGTGCAGCTGAAGATCGAGCGCGAGGCGCTCACCAAGGAAACCGACCACGCCTCCAAGGCGCGGCTGGAAAAGCTGGAGGACGAGCTCGACGACCTGGAAGGCCAGTCCGCCGAGATGACCGCCCGCTGGCGCTCCGAGAAGGAGAAGATGTCGTCGGCCGCCCAGGCCCGCGAGGCCATCGACCGCCTGCGCGCCGAACTTGTGGTGGCGCAGCGCCGCGGCGACCTGCAGCGCGCCTCGGAGATCGCCTACGGCGAAATCCCGACGCTCGAAAAGCGCCTGGCCGAGGAAGAGTCCAAGGCCGAGCAGGACGCGGTGTCACCCGAGGTGGTCGACGCCGAGCAGATCGCCGCCGTGGTCTCACGCTGGACCGGCGTGCCGGTGGAAAAGATGCTGGAGGGCGAGCGGGAAAAGCTGCTCTCCATGGAGGACGCGCTGCGCGCCCGCGTGGTCGGCCAGGAGGAAGCCCTGCTCGCGGTCTCCGACGCCGTGCGCCGGGCCCGCGCCGGCCTGCAGGACCCCAACCGGCCGATCGGCTCGTTCCTGTTCCTGGGCCCCACGGGCGTGGGCAAGACCGAGCTCACCAAGGCCCTGGCCGAGTTCATGTTCGCCGACGAGCACGCCATCACCCGGATGGACATGAGCGAGTACATGGAGAAGCACTCGGTGAGCCGCATGATCGGCGCGCCTCCCGGCTACGTCGGCTACGATGAGGGCGGGGCGCTGACCGAGGCGGTGCGGCGCCGGCCCTATCAGGTGCTGCTGTTCGACGAGGTGGAGAAGGCCCACCCGGACGTCTTCAACGTGCTGCTGCAGGTGCTGGATGACGGGCGCCTGACCGACGGCCAGGGGCGCACCGTGGACTTCCGCAATACGCTCATCGTCATGACCTCGAACATGGGCTCGGAGTTCCTGGCCACCCTCGAGGACGGCGAGGATGTGGAGAGCGCGCGGGCATCCGTCATGAACGTGGTGCGCCAGCACTTCCGGCCGGAATTCATGAACCGGATCGACGAGATCATCCTCTTCAAGCGGCTGGGCCGCGCGGAGATGGACGGCATCGTCAAGATCCAGCTGGAGCGGGTCGAGAAGCTGCTGGGCGATCGGCGGATGTCGATCTCGCTCGACGCCGGCGCCGTGAACTGGCTGGCCGATCGCGGCTATGACCCGGTCTACGGGGCGCGGCCGCTGAAGCGGGTGATCCAGAAGGAACTGGTCGACCCGATCGCGCGCAAGCTACTGGCGGGCGACCTTGAGGACGGCGCGGTCATCGATGTCCACGCCGGCGGCGACGGCCTGGAGATCGGCCGCGCCAAGATCCACTAAAGGCTGCAGCGCCGGGTGACGCCGGGCCGCACGCGGACCAGGTCGGTGCGCGGGTCGTAGACGCCCGGATAGCTCGCCAGACAGGCGGTCATCCGCCGCGCCTTGGCGCTGTAGCCGACATTGAACGCTGGGCCGTCGTAGATCGCCTTCGTGGCATAGGCCTCGATCGAGGGCGCCTTCGGGGCGGCCTGCGCGCCCGCGCCGGCCAGGGTTGCGGCGGCCAGGGCGGCGCAGAAGATCGTACGCATGGCGGTCACTCCTTGGTGGGGCGCCAAGCCATCGCGCCCCGTTCTTTGAGCAAACCCCCCAACCGGCGAACGGTTCAGCGGGTGCGGCGTTCTGGCGCAAGAAAAAAGGCCCCGGCGTGAGCCGGGGCCCTGTTCGTCGCGAGCGCTGGAACTAGTCGCGGCAGGCGACCCAGCGATGGCCTTCCATGTACATGTCCCGGCGCGCGTCATAGCCGTGATACTTCACCATGCAGTTGTGCACGTGGCCGTACCATTCGGTCTCGTGGCCGCGCCAGTGATGCCATTTGTGCAGGGGGGCCGGCGGGGCGGCGCCCCAGGTCGGATCCCAGTGGCCGTAGCGTTCGACGACCACGGGTTGAGCCTGGGCGACGGTGGCGAACGTGGCGACGCTGCCGGTTACGGCGGTGGCCGCAACGAGGGCGCCGAGCATCAATTTACGCATCGGATTTATCCTTCGTCTGTTGTCCCGACGACAGCAAACGCAGGACGGGAAAACAGGTTCTCAGGATTATTCGGAAGGATTCGTCGCGCGTCGTTAGAGGGCGAACTCGGTGACCCGGCCGCCGCGGGTCACGACCCGCTGCATCAGGGCCAGGCTCGCGCCCGCGCCGCTGACGGGCTTGGCGAGCGTCACCACGAACCAGGCGCCGTCCGGCAGGCCGGTGAAGCTGAAGTGGTCGGTCTGGTCGCAGAGCGCGCGGCGCACGAAGGGCTCGGAATCGCCGGGCGGCGCCAGACTGGCGCGGCTGCGCACGTCGTCGGTGGGCAGGGCCGCGCGTTCGGCGGACCTGTAGAGCACGCTCATCCGGCGGCGCGCCCAGGGCGTCTCGGGCGTCAGCACGACGGTCTGGCCGTTACAGCTGTAACGAACCGCCCCCGGCCGGACCAAAAGGGTGCCGGCCAGAATGTTGCGGCCGGTGACCTTCGACCAGGCGAAGTCGGCGGCGTTGAAGGTGGCGCTCTCGCTGGGCGGCGCGACCACGGTGCGGCCGGGCGGCGGCGGCCCCAGGCTCGGCTCGCAAGCGGCGAGGGGGGTCAGCAGCGCAAGCGCGGCGGCGATCTGGCGGGCACGTACGACCATAGGGCGAGCATATAGGCCAATGCGGCGAAATCGCGCCAGAGGGCTTTCAGGATTCGGCCTCAGAGCTGGGTGAGGCTGAACACCATCAGCGCGGTCAGCAGGACGGCGAACGAAAAGGCCGTGGAGGTCCAGACCAGAAGCGCCTTCAACGCCGCGCCGAGCCGGCTGGAGCCGTAGGCGCCGCGCAGCGTCTGGTAGAGGTTGATCAGGGTCCAGGCCATCAGGCCGGCAAACCACCAGCCCATCACGCTGAACGGCAGCATCAGCCCCAAGGCGCTGGTCAGGAAGCCGAAGGAGAGCAGGTTCATGGCCACCAGCAGGTGGTCGTAGAGGACGATGTCCTTCCGCCGCCGGTAGACTGCCGCCAGGCTCAGCCCGACGATCGGCAGCAGCAGGATCGCCGCCCGGTGCGCCCAGTCGAACAGGACGTTCATGTAGTAGTCCGGATTGGCGGTGGCCTTGCGGACGCCGTCCTTGAACCAGCCGCGATCCTTGGCGGCGTCGGGCGGATCGACCTTGGGCGGCAGGCCCTGGGCGACCCGGTTGGCCCGGTCCAAAGCCGCGGCGTAGCGGGCCTCGGTCTTCGCCGTCTGCCGGGCGAACCGGGCCTCGACCTTGGCGGCGTTATGGTCGGGGTCGCGCAATTCCTCAGCGCGATCCTTGGCTTCCTCCTGCAGTTCCTCGGTCCGCTCCCTGACCGCTTCCTGGCGCAAGCGAGCGGCCTCGGTCGCCCGACCCTGCGGCGTTGACAGTCGCACGGCGCGCGCCTGGACCTCGCGGGCGTTCGCCAGGGTCATCTGATGGGCCGCGTGCTGAGCGGCGAATATCAGCAGCAGCAGGGCCACCAGGAAGGTGCGGAACGGCGGCACATGGCGCGCGATGCGGCCTTCCAGATAGTCGCGCGCCAGCCGTCCCGGCCGGAAGAACAGCGCCGGCACGGTGCGGGCCAGGCGGCCGTCCACCTCGAACATGCCCTCGATCGCTTCCCAGGCCATGTGAAGCAGCGAGCGCTTATGGGTGTCGGCGCTCTGGCCGCAGTTGTGGCAGTAGCGGCCCGCCAGCAACGCGCCGCAATTGGCGCAGGTCTGGCCGGGCTCGGGCGTGTGGCGGCTGGCCACCAGATGGCTCAGGGAGTCCGCCGCCGCGGTTTCCAGCTCTCCGCTCACCTTGTCCCAGCCCTCTAGTCGTCTCGCCCCGGCCGCCCGCGCATCGCCTTCACGCCGGACCGCTTGGACTTGCCCTCCAGCCGTTTCAGTTTCGAGGCGTAGGTCGGCCGGGTCTTCTTACGGGGCTTGGGCCGGATCGTCGCCTGCACGATGAGCTCGATCAACCGGGCCCGCGCATCCTGGCGGTTCATTTCCTGGCTGCGGTGCGATTGGGCGAAGATCACGATCACGCCCTCCTGGTTCATGCGGCTGCCGGCCAGCCGCTCAAGCCGATCTTTCACTTCGTCCGGCAAGGAGGGCGAATTGCGCGCGTCGAACCTTAGTTCAACGGCCGAGGAGGACGTATTGACGTGCTGACCGCCCGGCCCAGAGGCGCGCACGAACTTCTCCGAGAGCTCGTCGTCCTCCAGCGCAATCATGTCGGTGACCGGGATCATTGGCCTGATCTGCCATGGTTCGCGGCCCCGCTCCACGGCCCAGCCGCCCGCGCAACGCCTGTTTCCTCAGGCCCTTCCCTTGACCTTTCGGCAAAAAACCGCTGGAAAGCGCCCGCTTTGCTGCACCTGCGTTGCGCGGGCGCAGCGCTTCTTGACCACCCAGGAGAACAATCATGCGCGTCTACTATGACCGCGACGCCGACATTTCCCGCATCCTGGACAAGAAGATCGCCATCGTAGGCTATGGCTCCCAGGGCCGCGCGCACGCGCTCAACCTCCACGACTCGGGTGCGAAGAACGTCGCCGTGGCGCTGAAGCCCGGCTCGGCCACCGCCAAGAAGGTGGAAGCCGACGGCCTGAAGGTGATGAGCGTCGCCGATGCGGCCAAGTGGGCCGACGTGCTGATGGTGCTGGCGCCGGACGAGCTGCAACGCGGCATCTACAACGCCGAGATCGCGCCCAACATCCGCGATGGCGCGGCCCTGATGTTCGCGCACGGCCTGAACGTCCACTTCAACCTGATCGAGCCGGCGGCCGGCGTCGACGTGCTGATGGTCGCGCCCAAGGGCCCCGGCCACACGGTGCGCGGCGAGTACCAGAAGGGCGGCGGCGTGCCCTGCCTGATCGCCGTCCACCAGGACGCCACCGGCGGCGCCATGGACCTGGGCCTCGCCTATGCCTCCGCCATCGGCGGCGGCCGCTCAGGGATCATCGAGACCAACTTCCGCGAGGAATGCGAGACCGACCTGTTCGGCGAGCAGGCGGTGCTGTGCGGCGGGCTCGTCGAGCTGATCCGCGCGGGCTTCGAAACCCTGGTCGAGGCCGGCTATGCGCCGGAAATGGCCTATTTCGAGTGCCTGCACGAGGTGAAGCTGATCGTCGACCTGATCTACGAAGGCGGCATCGCCAACATGAACTACTCGATCTCCAACACGGCCGAGTACGGCGAGTACGTGTCGGGACCGCGGGTGGTGACGGCGGATACCAAGGCCGAGATGAAGCGCATCCTGGACGACATCCAGTCGGGCCGGTTCGTGCGCGACTTCATGGCCGAGAACGCGGTCGGCGCGCCCAGCTTCAAGGCCATCCGCAAGCGCGGCTCGGAGCATCAGATCGAGGAAGTGGGCCAGCGCCTGCGCGCCATGATGCCCTGGATCACCAAGAACAAGCTGGTGGACACCGCGCGGAACTGACCGAGCGCGAAGCGGCGAGTCATCTCCGCGAAAGCCGGGATCCAGACTCAAGAACCCCGTCGGATCGACCCCGGCGGGGTTTTTCATGTCTGGCGGACGGTAAGTTCCGGACTCTGGGCCAAGGAGGCGGGACGCGCGGTAGGGACAGACGTCCGCCGTCCTCGTGACACTGCGCACCCTGCCAATCCAGAAAATCGAGGGTCCCATGATGAAAGCCAAACTGACGGCGGCCACCGCCGCGATCGCCACCCTGGCCTGCGCCGCGACCGGCGCGAGCGCCCAGGTCCAGGCCGCCAACGTCAAATGGGGCGCCGCCCCGCCGATCTTCCCGAAGGGCGCGCAGATGGCCGTGATGGCCGGCGATCCCGGCAAGTCCGGACTGTTCATCATCCGGCTGAAGCTGCCGGCCGGCTACAAGATCCCCGCCCATCACCACCCGACGGACGAGAACGTCACGGTGATCACCGGGACCTTCAGCCTGGGTATGGGCGACAAGATCGACGCCAAGAAGAGCGCCACCCTGACGCCGGGCGGCTTCGCCGTGGCGATGGCTGGCATGAATCACTTTGGCTTCAGCAAGACCGGCGCGGTGGTCGAGGTGGCCGCGGAGGGCCCGTTCGGCATGACCTACGTCAACCCGGCCGACGATCCCACGCGCCACTAGGCACGACGCGGGGCGCGTCGCGTGCTAGGCTGCCCTCGGGTTCCTCAAGGGCTGTGGTCTGCTTCACGCGACCGCCCGATCGGCGACCGCCAGGCCACGCTCTCAAGATCTGCGATCTGGGAGACAGGAAATGGCGACCGAAAACCAAACCGAGCACCACGTCGAGAACCCCTTCGAGTACGTCCTCGAAAAGCTCGCCTGGAGCGTCGGCGGTGTTGGGCGCGCCCTGCTGCCCAATCCGGCGCGCCACATCGGCCAGGCGGTCCCACAGGTGCGCAGGATCACGGTCGCCGACCTCGGGGATGCACTCCGCAAAGGCCTCGCGGACGTCGGCGCCCTGCGCGACGACATCCTGTTCATCGGGGTGATCTATCCGGTCGCCGGCCTGGCGCTGGCGCGGCTGGCGTTCAGCTATGACCTCCTGCCGATGCTGTTCCCGCTGGCCTCCGGTTTCGCGATCCTGGGGCCGGTGGCCGCCGTGGGGCTCTACGAGATGAGCGGCCGGCGCGAAGCCGGCGAGCATGTCACCTGGGCCACCGCCTTCGACGTCTTCCGTTCGCCGGCGCTCTCTTCGATCCTCGGCGTCGGCGCGATCTTGTCGCTGCTGTTCGTCCTTTGGCTGGCGACGGCGGGTGAGATCTACATCGCCACCCTGGGCCCGGAGCCGCCGCAGACCCTGGCCGCCTTTGAGCGTGGCGTGTTCCAGAGCCCGCAGGGCTGGACCCTGATCGCGGCCGGGCTCGGCGCAGGCTTTGTGTTCGCCATGGCCGCCTTTGTGATCGGAGCGGTGTCGTTCCCGCTGCTGCTCGACCGTGACGTCGGCATGTGGCGCGCGATCGGGACCTCGGTCCGCGCGGTGACCCAGAACCTTGGCGTCATGGCGCTGTGGGGCGTGATCGTGGCGGTCAGCCTGGCGCTGGGCTCACTGCCTGGTCTGGTGGGGCTGATCATCGTCGTGCCGATGCTGGGCCACGCCACCTGGCACCTCTATCGCAAGCTGATCGCCTAAGGGAGAGTCCCGCCGACCGCGCGGGCCGCTTCGAAGATCAGCGCGGTCTGGCGATCCCAGGTGTGGCCGGCGATGGTTTTGGCCTTGGCGGCCCGGGCCTGCTCGAAGCAGCGCGCGGGATCGTCGACCAGCGCCTTGAGGGTCTCCATGCCGGCGGGCAGGTCCTTCCAGTAGAACAGCTCGATGTCGCGGCCGGGTTCGAACGCCTGGGCATAGTAGCGGCTGAAGTCCGACAGGATCGCCGCCCCGGCCAGCGAGCCGGTGAAGGGCCGCTCGTGCGAACCTGCGCCAAAGTTGCCGTTGGTGCTGAGCAGCAGGCGCGACTGTCGCATCAACTCGACCGCGCGCGTCATCTCCACCGGACCCTCGTAGGTGGCGTTCTTGAAGCGGTAGAGCTGCTTTTCCCAACCGCCGCCACAGATCCGCACCGGCACGCCGGACTTGGCCACCGCCTTCAGGAATTCGAAGCGCCGTACCTGGCGCACCTCGATGTCCAACAGGATGGCTGACTCCAGGGCGCCGGCGTAGGCCGGGTGATCAGGGCCCAGACCGCGCTCGGTCAGCACCGCGCCCAGCGCCACGTGCGGCGGCGTCCACTCGGTGGACAGCGCCAGGTCGAGCGCGTCGGACAGCACCTGGCGGGCCGGGCCTTCGACGCCCGCCCACGGCGTGCCGGGCTGCTGAAAAGTGCCCGACCAGAGGACCTCGATCGGTCGGTTGTCGCGGAACTCCGCCGCCGTGGCGTCGTCAGGGGCCGGCTCGCCCACCGCCGGGTGCGGGAAAAAGGCCAGGTGGTCGAACCGGTCAGCGCCCATGACCGCCTTCACCCCGTCGATCTGGGTCGGGTCGACGAACAGCAGCGCGGTGGACTTGGGCGTCTCGCGCAGGCGGGCCAGCTGGCTCAGCGGATAGTCGGTGTGCCACACCACGTGCGGCGCGGCGTAGAGGTCGCGGATGGTGCGCCCGGCGCTGTCGCGGAATTCGCCGGCGATGTTGATCGTGAAGACCAGGTCGACCTTGGCCGTCGTCGCGTGGTTGAGGATCGCCGCGCCGGGCGTGCTGGTTTCTTCCAGATCAAACAGGTCCACTTGGTGGCCCTGGCGCGCGAAAGCCGCCGCGGCGCAGTCGGCGAACAGCCGGGTGCCGCCGTACTGCGACTGGCCTTTCATGATCAGTATGCGCAACCCGGCTCCCCCGACACGGTGGTGCGCGGAACGATAGGCGGATTCGCCGGGGCTCCGCCGGGCGCGCGCAGGGCGCTGGCGAGGTCAGGCCGGACGAAGCGGAAGCCCAGGGAAAGCAGCCGCTCGGGCGCGGCGCGTTGGCTGGCCAGGAACAGGTCGGAGAAGTCGCCGAGGGGGACGCGCAGGGCGAAGGCCGGGATGACCATCCACTGCGGGCGGCGGAGGCTTGCGGCGAGGGTGCGGGCGAACTGGCCCTGGGTGACGTCCTGCGGGGCGGTGAAGTTCAGCGGGCCGTCGCAGGCCGGCTCTTCGATCGCGAAGTCGACCGCTGCGACCACATCGTCCAGGTGGATCCAGGGGAACCGCTGGCGGCCCGATCCCATCACCACGCCCAGCCCAAAGCGGGCCGGCGTGGCCAGCATCGGCAGCGGTCCGCCGGCCCAGTCGAAGACCATGCCGAACCGCAGCAGGGCGACGCGGACGCCGTGGGCGCGGGCGCCAGCGGCTTCGGCCTCCCAGAGGCGGCAGCAGTCGGAGAGGAAGCGGCTGGGTTCGGGAGCTGACGCTTCGGTCAGGGGCTCATCGCCGCGGTCGCCGTAGAAGCCGACGGCGGAGGCGTTGAGCAGGGCGACAGGCTTGCGGTCCAGTCGGCCGATCAGCTTCAGCACCTCGCCGGTCACCGCCAGGCGGCTGCCCAGCAGCTTGCGCTTGCGCGCTCGTGTCCAGAGGCCGCCGATCGTTGAAGCGCCGGCCAGGTTGATCACCGCATCGATGCGCGCCTCTGTCGGAACCTGAGCGAGGTCGTCATAGACGAGCACTTGCGCCCCGAAGCGGGCGCGGGCGGCGAGGATATCACGTGCCAGCACCATCACCCGATCGCCGCGCGCGATGCGGTCGGCGACCAGGGCTGAGCCGATGAAGCCGGTAGCCCCGGTGATCAGCACCGTGCGGCCGCTCGGCGCCGCGGCATCTTGCGCCGGAACTGGCCGGCGCAGGGCGGCCAGACCGTCGCGCACCGCCCAGGTCGCCACGCCGAGCCCAAGCGCGGTGGCGATCCAGGACAGGAGGCCGTGGCCCTCTGCCGTCAATCCGCTGGCCGTTCCACCCCAGCCGATCAGCACCGGTGTGAAGGCCATCAGGATCACCCCGAACAGGATCGCCATCAGGGTGTGCAGCACGCGCTCGGTGGGGGCGAGCCGGCGGGTGCGGTCCTCCTCGACGAAGTCGGTCAGGGTGATCGCCACCTCGGTGGCCAGCAGGCCCGCCAGCACGAGGGCCCAGGCGCCGCGCCAGGCGACCCAGGGCAGGGACAGGAACACCACGGCGTAGATCGCCTCGCGCAGAGCGTGGAGCGCGATCTCGCGGCGCGCCGAGGGCCGTCCCGGCAGGCCGCCCAACTCGTGGTGCCAGAAGGTGTCGAGCGCGCCCATGAGGCCCTGGACGATGAGCAGGATGAGGACCGTGGTCATGCCGGGTCTCCCGGATCTTGGAAGAGGCCGGTCTGGAAGAAGGTCTCGCCAGCCAAGGGGTGAGCGAAGCGCAGCGTGAAGCGGAACCGGCCGCCGCCCTGGTCTTCGTGGATCACGTGGGCTGCGCCGGGGGTGAGGAGGCCGGGGATCGGCATGCGCAACCCGGCGACCTGGAAGAAGTAGCCGATGGAGCGGAAGTGCAGGGCGCCGTCCTCGGCCGTGAGGTTCAGGGTCATGCCGAGCCCGCCGTGGATCACCTCCATCAGCTCACCTCGCCGGCCGAGCATCTTGCGGGAGGTGACCTTCACCTGCCTGTGCCGCTGGAAGGCGTAGGTGCGGTCCCAGACCAGGGCGCCCTTGGCGTCGGTGTAGACATCCACCGCCACCGGCACCGCCTCGCCCGTCCAGGGCGCCAGCGGGGTTCCCAGCAGGCGGCAGGCCTGGGCGATCAGCCAGCCGATGGCGGACGCGCGGACTACCATCTCGCCAGCGTAGCGGACGGGGCTCAGATGGGCGGCGGGGCCGAAGCGGCGCTGGACAGCGTAGGGCAGGCTGCGCCAGGCCGGCCCGCCCAACAGGCGATGGAAATCCACCGGGCGGTGCAGGGTGCGCCGGGCAGGGCTCGTCGCCTGCGGCAGGGGAATGTCGAGGACCAGTCCCATGGCGGCCTCCGTCTCACCGGGTGAGCAGGGCGGTGATCTTCGCGCCCAGGCTCAGAAGGTTGCGTAGGACCGGCTGCGGCACGTCGCGCATCTGCTCGTACCAGCCGGTCAGTTCTTCCATGAAGCCGCGCATGGCGGCCATCTTCGCCTTGACGTGCGCGGGCGTGGCCTTGTCGGTCTCGGCCTCGGCGACGCAGGCCCGCAGCATCTCAAGTGTCGGGTCGATCTCCCGGCGCTTACGGCCCTCGACCACGGTCATCAGCATGTCCCACGGGTCCTGCTTGGCCTCGAAGTGGTCGCGCCGGTCGCCGGGCAGATGGGTCATCCGGATCAGCTCCCATCCCATCAGCTCCTTGAGGCTGGTGGAGACGTTGGAGCGGGCGATCCCAAGCAGCTGGGCGATCTCCTCGGCGTTGAGCGGATGGTCGGCCAGGTACAGCAGGGCGTGGATCTGGGCGACCGAGCGGTTGACCCCCCAGCGCTGGCCCATCTCGCCCCAGTGGAGGACGTACCTTTGCATGACGGGGGTCAGGTCCATGGATTTCTCCAATTTCTGTAATAACAGAAATTACAGAAACCACAGATCGATGCAAGCGAAAAGCGTCGCCGTCAGTCCGATGGCGCGGTCAGTCGTCCGGGCCGCCGCGCTTGGTCTTCATCCAGGCGCGGGCAGCTTTGTGGCGGCCGATCCACATCTTCTTCTGGGCCTGGCGGGCGATCGGGTCCTCCTTGCGCACCTCGTGGGCGACCTCTCGCTGCAGCTTCTGGAAGCTTTGCCAGCGTTCGGCGTCCAGCGTGCCATCAGCCAGCGCCGCGCGGACCGCGCAGCCCGGCTCCTTGCCGTGGGCGCAGTCGCGGAACTTGCAGCCCTCGGCCAGGCGATCGATCTCCGCGGTGGTCTCGGCGAAGGCCGCCGCCACGCCCTCCTCGGCGTCCCATAGCGCCAGTTCACGCATCCCGGGCGTGTCCAGGATCAGGGCGCCGGACGGCAGCAGGATCAGCTCGCGGTGGGTGGTGGTATGGCGTCCGCGCGCGTCGTCTTCGCGGATGTCCTTGGTGGCCATCTTTTCGACGCCAGCCAGCGCATTGACCAGGGTGGACTTGCCGACGCCGGACGAGCCCAGCAGGACGGCGGTCTTGCCCGGCGCCAGCAGGGCGGAGAGCTCGGCCAGCCCCTGGCCGGTCCGCACCGACATGGCGATGACCGGCGCGCCGGCGGCGATGGCGCGGACCTGGTCGATCAGCGGCGCGGGGTCCTCGCAGACATCGGCCTTGGTGAGCAGGATCACCGGGTCGGCGCCGCTCTCGTAGGCGGTGGCCAGGTAGCGCTCCAGCCGGCGCAGGTTGAGGTCGGCGTTCAGCGAGGCGGCGAGGAGAGCCGTATCGACGTTGGCCGCCACCACCTGCATGTCGCGCGCCGTGCCGGCCGCCCGCCGGGTGAAGGCGGTCGCGCGCGGCAGGACGTGCTCGATGATCGCCGCGCCGCCTTTCAACTCGGCCGCCACCCAGTCGCCGGTGACCGGATAGCCGCCGTCGACGGCGGTGTTGGCGAAGCGGCCGGAGATCCGGCCCTCGATCTCGCCGTCGGCTGTGGCCAGTCGCCAGGCGCCGCGCTGCTGGACAGTGACGCGGGCGGGGACCAGGCCCTGGGCCGCGAAGGGTTCGAAGTCGTGCTGGAGTTTCTCGCTCCAGCCATAGGAGGTGAGCAAATCAGGATTCCTTTGAATGGGTCGTTCTGAGATGGGATCGCCCTCGTTAGAGGGATGACGTACCGGCGCGCGAAAGGGCTGCGTGGGCAATGGGCTTCGTCATCACATCCTCCTTCGCGAGTTGCTGGCGTCGATGTTGCGAGCTTGGCGGCGGGAGCGTCCTCGGTCAAGAAGACATCCAACCGTGTGGGAGATGAGCATGGCCGACCTGCCGCCTGTGGTGATGAACGAAACGACCCATCGCTTCGAGGTCACGGTCGAGGGCGAGACGGCGTTCGCCGAGTACCGGCTTGAGCCGGGCGCGATCATCCTGCCGCATACCGTGGTTCCCGAGGCGTTGGGCGGGCGCGGCATCGCCTCGGCGCTGATCAAGGCCGGTCTGGGCTATGCCCGCGACCATGGGCTGAAGGTGAAGCCGATCTGCCCGTTCGTGGCCGGCTACATCAGCAAGCACCCCGAGGTTCAGGATCTGGTCCATCCGGACTTCCGCGAGAAGCTGGGGCTGGCGGACTAGAGCCAGGCGACCGCGGTTTCGCCGCGCAGGATCGCTTCGGCCTCGCGGGTGTGCTTGCCGCCCTCGCGGTCGTGCAGGATCAGCGGCGGCAGCAGGCGGAGCGGCGCCTTGCCGGACTTGATGGCCCGGACCAGCACGCGCTTGGCGGGCTGATCGGCGAACGGGAGCACGGAGAGTACTTGGGCTGAGCTGGCCTTGGGGGCCAGCAGGGCCAGGATGTCGGCCAGGCGGTCGGCGCGGTGGATCAGGGTGATGGTCCCGCCTTCGCGCACGGCCTTCAGCAGGAAGCCGATCCAGGCTTCCAGGCCATCGTCGGCCATCCAGGCGCCACGCCGCTCGGCGGCGGGGCCGCGGATCGCGCCGGCATCGTCGAAGAACGGCGGATTGGCCATGGCCGCGTCGAACGGCTTCAGCCCCAGGCCGGAGAACCGCACGGCCACATTGCCCTCGTAGGCCTCGACCTGGCCGCCCATGCCGTTGGCGGCGATGTTCTCCAGCGCCAGCGCCAGGGCGCGCGGATCGCGCTCGACGCCTACGAACAGGGCTTCAGGCCGCCGCGCCGCCGCCGCCAGCAGGGCCGCGCCGGCCCCGCAGCCCGCCTCGATCACCCGCTCGCCCGGCTTGGCGTCGCAGGCGGCGGCCAGGAGGGCCGCGTCCAGCCCCGCCCTATAGCCGCGGGCCGGCTGGCGCAGGGTCACGCGGCCGTCCAGCACCTTGTCCTGGGTGGTTTCGCCTTGTGCTGGTGAGGACACGTATCTCCCTTCGTCCGTTCCGTTCGCTTGACCGTGCCCTATCGCGTCACCATTGTCCCTCGCAACGGCGGCCGCCTCCCCAGACGCCGCCCCGAAGCCAGGAGCCCGAGGTCCGCTTGGACGTCGCCACACGCCCCGCCGTCGCCGCAGAGCCGCCGTCGCTTGACGCGCTGCTGGCGCTTGCGCGTCCGGATATGGCGGCGGTGGACGCCCTGATCCGGCGGCACATGGACAGCCCCGTGCCGGTGATCCCGGCGCTCGCCGACCACCTGATCGCCGGCTCCGCCAAGCGCCTGCGCCCGCTGCTGACCGTCGCCGCGGCCCGCCTGGCCGGGGCCCGGGACGACGCGTGCCTGAAGCTGGCCGCGGCCGTGGAGTTCATTCACACCGCCACCCTGCTGCACGACGACGTGGTGGACAGCTCGCAGCTGCGCCGGGGCCGGGTGGCCGCGCACCTGATCTGGGGCGCGCCATCGTCGGTGCTGGTCGGCGACTTCCTGTTCGCGCGGGCCTTCGAGCTGATGGTGGGCGCGGGCTCCATGCCGGCGCTGGAGATCCTGGCCCGCGCCAGCCGCGTGATCGCCGAGGGCGAGGTGCTGCAACTGACCCGCGCCCACGACCTCGACCTCTCCCAGGACGTCTACCTGGAGATCATCAAGGCCAAGACGGCCGAGCTGTTCGCCGCCGCCGCCGAGGCGGGCGCGGTCAGTGCGGGGGCCTCGCCCGAACGCTGCCGGGCCCTGCGCAAGTTCGGCCAGGACCTCGGCCTGGCGTTCCAGCTGGTGGACGACGCGCTCGACTATTCCGGCGACAGCGAGACGCTGGGCAAGAACCCGGGCGACGACTTCCGCGAAGGCAAGGCGACCCTGCCGCTGCTGCTGGCCATGGCGCGGACCGGCGCTTCGGAGCGCGACTTCTGGGTCCGCACTGTCGACCGCCGCGACCAGACCGACGCCGATTTCCAACGGGCGCGGGCGCTGATGGAGCAGACCGGCGCGCTGACCGCCACGCTCGACCTGGCGGCAAGCTATGCGGCCAGCGCCAAGGCCGCGCTCGCCGAGTTCGCGCCCAGCAACAGCTGGCGCCCGGCCCTGGAAGACCTCGCCGATTTCGCCGTGATGCGCCGGGCCTAAGCGTCGGCGAACGGGAAGGGCAGCTGCCCGGACTTGAACAGGATCACCGGGTTCTCGTCGTAGTCGCCGAGCTCGGTGTCCGCCGTCGCGGAGAACGCCACCACGCCCAGCCTGAGCGGTGCGAGCCGCTCGGCCTTGCGCCGGGCCTCCTCGGCGGTCTTGCAGCCCACCTGCTGCTCGGCCTTCAGCCCCTTGCCGCGCCCGGCGATGTAGGTCTGCAGGATATAGACGGTTTCGCTGGCCATGCGCCTTCACGCGCCTGTGAGTGAGTCCCGTCAATGGCCGGGACCCTCGATACCTGCCCAGTCCAGGCCGCCGGGAAGTTTGAGGGCAGCATAGTCGACTTGCAGGACCCGCCTGCGCGAAGGGTGGGCCGCTCGATCCGAAGCGTGCAGGATCGGCGTCGCGTAGGCCCACACGTCTCCGGTCTCCGCCAGGCAGATGCGCTGCGGACACTCCTCTGCGCGAACCGCCGCGTCGCGGGCGGCGACATGCCCCAGCAGATGGCTACCAAGGGCGATCTTCAGCGGCGCGTTGTTGGCATCGCAGGGATCGAGATGGATGCGGATCGTTGCCATCCCGGCGAGGATTTCGAATGGCGGCGCGACGTGTTGCAGGCCCTGCTTGCGGGACCACGGACCAAAGCCCGGCGTGTCCCGGCGCTCGCGCACGACGATCGTGCGATCCTGGTGCCAGCCCAAGGCCCAGTTGGTTTCACTAGACTTGTCAAAGAGCACGGCTCGAACAGGCCGGGCGGCGGGTCCGATAAGCGACGCCACGGTTTGCGTCACCGGGGCGATCAGCGATTCCAGGCCTTTAGCCTGAAGCCGGCGGCCTGGGCCCGTCGTGGTCATCGCGACGAGGTCGTCGGTCGCGTGGGACATCAGGCCGGCGAAAAGCAGCGCGCCGTCCTGCTCGAAGATGGCGCGCGGCACGGCGTCAACCCGGATGGATCATGTCCTCCGGCCGGACCCAGGCGTCGAACTCTTCGTTGGTCACATAGCCGCCGCCGACGGCCTCTTCGCGCAGGGTGGTGCCGTTGGCGTGGGCGGTCTTGGCGATCTTGGCGGCCTTGTCGTAGCCGATGTGCTCCTTGAGCGAGGTGACCAGCATCAGCGAGCGCTCGAGGTTGGCCTTGATGTTGTCCTCGCGGGCCTCGATGCCGACCACCATGTTGTCGGTGAAGCTGACGGCGGCGTCGGCCAGCAGGCGGCAAGACTGCAGGAAGTTGTAGGCCATCACCGGGTTGTAGACGTTGAGCTCGAACTGGCCCTGGGAGCCCGCGAAGCCCATGGCCGTCTGGTTTCCCATGACGTGGGCGCAGACCATGGTGAGCGCCTCGGCCTGGGTCGGGTTGACCTTGCCCGGCATGATCGAGGAGCCCGGCTCGTTCTCGGGCAGGGACAGCTCGCCCAGGCCCGCGCGGGGGCCGGAGCCCAGGTAGCGGATGTCGTTGGCGATCTTGAAGAGGGCCGCGGCGGTGGCGGTCAAAGCGCCATGGCTGAACACCATGGCGTCGTGGGCGGCGAGCGCCTCGAACTTGTTGGGGGCAGTGACGAACGGCAGGCCGGTGATCGCGGCGATCCGCTCGGCGACCTTCTCGGCGAAGCCGATGGGGGCGGTCAGGCCCGTGCCCACCGCGGTGCCGCCCTGGGCCAGCTCGTAGAGACCGTAGAGGGTCTCCTTCAGGCGGCGCGCCGACATGGCCGTCTGGTGCGCATAGCCGCCGAACTCCTGGCCGAGCGTCAGCGGGGTCGCGTCCTGGGTGTGGGTGCGGCCGATCTTGATGATGTGGGCGAAGGCCTTGCTCTTGGCGGTGAGCGCGGTGTGCAGGTGGGCGATCGCCGGCATCACGGCGCGCGACACCTCCTCGGCGCAGGCGATGTGCATGGCCGTCGGATAGGTGTCGTTGGACGACTGGCTCATGTTGACGTGGTCGTTGGGGTGGACCGGCGACTTGGAGCCCATGACCCCGCCCATCATCTCGATGGCGCGGTTCGAGATTACCTCGTTGGCGTTCATGTTCGACTGGGTGCCGGAGCCGGTCTGCCAGACGGTCAGCGGGAAGTGGGCGTCGAGCTTGCCGTCGATCACCTCCTGGGCGGCGGCCACGATGACCTCGCCGATCTTGGGGTCGAGCTTGCCCAGGGCCATGTTGGCCTCGGCGGCGGCGCGCTTGACCACGCCCAGCGCGCGGACGATCGGCAGGGGCTGCTTTTCCCAGCCGATCTTGAAGTTCTGCAGCGACCGCTGCGTCTGCGCGCCCCAATACATGTCGGCGGGCACATCGATAGGTCCGAAGGTGTCGGTCTCGGTGCGGGTGGCGGTCATCGAAGGGTCCCCGGTGGGCGGCGTCTGGTCGGCAGTGCTTGGGGCGCGGTCTAGCCGCCGGCCCTTCCGACTGCAACGGCTGGACGATATACGAGGGCGACCCCTTGCTGGAGCGCTGCCATGCTTGTCGCCACCACCAACGACCTGCCCGGATACAAGATCACCGCCCATGTGGGCGTGGTGCGGGGCGTCACCGTCCGATCGCGCAGCGTCATCGGCAATATCGGCGGCGCGATCCAGTCGATCTTCGGCGGCAACATCACGATCTACACCGAGCTCGCCGAGCACGCGCGCCAGGAGGCCTATGACATCATGGCCGAGCACGCCCGCCAGGTGGGCGCCGACGCGGTGATCGCCATGCGCTACGACGCCAACGAGATCATGGACGGCATCACCGAGGTGCTGGCCTACGGCACGGCGGTGAAGGTCCAGAAGCTCTAGCGCGCCGTGGCCATGGCCGTGGACGCCGAGTGGACCCAACACGGCAAGGTCCGCGCCCGCGAAACGCCGGGGACCATGGTGGTCGAGGTCGATGGCCTGACCACCCAGGCCAAGTACTACAAGCCGCTGATCTACGAGTTCTTCCGCAAGGCCTGGCGGGGATCGCGCCCGGCGTGGGGCGAGTTCGCCGTCGAGATCCGCATGGAATATGTGGGCGACCCGCCCTGGCTCGACCTCGACAACCTGGCCAAGGCGATCCTTGACGCGATCAAGGGCTACGCCTTTCACGACGACGCCCAGGTGGCGCGGCTGCTGGTGGAGCGGGCGGCGGGCGAGCGCGAACGGATCACGGTGAGCGTCACGCGGCTGCCGGGCGCGCGGTTCCAGGGGGGCGCATGATCAAGATCCTGGAGAGCGACGACCCCGTCCGGCTGGGCTTCCTGCGCCAGGTGCTGGAACAAGCCGACCTGCATCCGTTCGTCTTCGTCATGTCCGGCTATCCGGGGGTGCAGCCCAGCCGGCTGATGGTGCCGGAAGGCGAGGCGGAGATGGCGCGGCGGCTGATCGCCGAGGTCGAGGGGGATTTGGGGTAGGGCGCATGCACGTCCTCTACCTCCCCCGCGCAGCGGCGGGAGGGGGACCATCGGCCGAAGAGCCGATGGTGGAGGGGGCAGGCGGCGGGCTCTGAGGTTAAATCAGGCTGAATTGAATGTCGGAGGCGGGGCTTTCCCCCTCCACCACTCGCTCTACGGCGAGTGGTCCCCCTCCCGCCATTGCTGCCGCAATGGGGGAGGTAGGGGATCGGCGGGTCCATTGGGGAGGACCGCCAGGATCTCGAAGCCTTTGAGGCCGAGGGTGTTGCAGAGGCGGGTGACCTGAACCGTGAGGTCTTCGGTGAGGAAGGTTTCGGTGAGTTCCTCGAGATCGAGCAGATCATCCAACTCATCGCAGAGGTGTTCGGCGTCGCCGCTTGTTCCGGGATCGTTGCGGATCAGGCGTTCGACCGTGGCGCCGATCTGACGGCGGCGGTCGTGGGTGGCGCCGAGCTCTGCCCATTCGGCGCGGCGCTTGGCTTCACGGATGCCCAGTTCCGCGTCGCGGATCAGCTTGGCTTCCAGGGCCATGGACTGGCGCATCACTCGCGTCGCCTTCTGGAAGGCAGAGGTGGCGGAGGCTTCGATCTTGGGGTCGTCGGTCTCGAGCGCGCGATCGGCGTGCTTCTGGGCCAGGCGCTCAGCCATCTCGGCGACCCTGGCGAGGGCGGCGGCGTGGCGCGCGGTCATTTCATCGACGTCGATCACACGAGAACAAATAGAGAACAAAATGGCCGATGTCAAGGAAATTCCACGCGCCGAAGGCGTGATATCCTGACGCCATGGATGCGAACGCCAAGACCTGTGGGAGCTGCAGCCTGTGCTGCAAGCTGCTGCTCATCGAGGACCTGGACAAGCCCGCGGGCGAGTGGTGCCCGCACGTGGCGATCGGCAAGGGCTGTTCGATCTATGAGACCCGGCCGAGCCCCTGCCGCACGTTCCAGTGCTACTGGCTGCAGCAGCCCAAGCTGGGCCCGGCCTGGCGGCCGGACCGCAGCGGCTTCCTGCTGCGCGAGATGGCCGATGGCCTGATGCTGGTGGAGGTGGAGGCCTCCAAGCCCGAGGCGTGGAAGCGGCAGCCCTACTACGCCCAGTTCAAGCACTGGTCGCAGGCGACGCCGGCCGGGACCGGGATGGTGGTGGTCAAGGTGCGCGGGTCGGCGACCGTGGTGCTGCCCGACGCCGACCTGGCCATCGGCCGGGTGGCCGACAGCGACAACATCTGGGCGGGCTATGAGGTCCACGCGGGCCTGCGCCGCGCGGTGGCCACGGTCACCGCCGCCGACGGCTCGGTGCGACGCGTTACCGGCTAGGCTGCGACGCCGCGATCGCCTCGGCGCGGCGCGCGCCGGCCAGGATGTCGGTGAGGCCGTAGTTGCCCTCGTGACAGGCGAATTCGTAGATCGGGCCGGTGTCGGCCGCCAAGGGCATCTGGGCCCGCCACGGGACGGTGTAGATCGCCGGGTCGTCGACCTCGAACTCATAGAGGACCTGGTCCTTCGCCACGCGGGTGAAGCGTTCAGTGACCCGGGCGTCGGGCGACATCAGGATGATGCCGTGGAACTGCTCCTGCGGGTGGTAGTTGGTGGTCTCCACGACCAGGGTCGCGCCCTCCCAATGGCCGATGCTGTCGCCCATCCAGAGGCGCACGTTCGGCGGCGGATGGCGCCCGTTCAGGCGCACGATGCGCACGTCGTGGTTCATCTCCGACAGGATCGCGACCTCGGTGCGGGTCTGGACGATCTGTTTCACGGCCGAGACCGCCGGCGCCATCATCGGCGGGCTGGAGGAGCCGAAGCCGCCGATCAGGCAGCGGTCGCCCAGCGTGCGCTGCTCGGGGTTGTCGCCGGCCACGCGGTTAGCGGCCGCGTCGAAGGCCTCGAAGCGGGCGACCGCCTCGGGCCGATAGGGCAGGCGGCCGTCGGCCGGGCTGACGATGAAGGAGGTGCGCATCCGCCCCGCGATGTGGGCCATGCGGAACGCGGGATGCCACTCCGAGGCGCCCTGGCCCAGGCCTGACGCCTCACCCTCGGCCTGGGCTTTCATGCGCCGGGCTTCATAGGCGTCTTCCTCCGCGCGGGTGGCGAAGGTGAGCGGGACGCCGGCCGGCCGCTCGAGCTTGGTCAGCGAGGCGTTGGTCCAGAACCCCTGCAGGTCCGGCTGGCCGAAGGCGGTGAGTGGCGCGCGGTAGGGCCGGGCAAGCGCCGGCTGGGCGGCTGAGGCCGCCATCAGCACGGCCGCCGCCAGGGCGGTCAGGATTGCGTGTCGTGTCATGTCGCCCCCGAACAGGGGCGATAGGAGGTCAAGTCGCGCGCGGCGGCAACCGGGCAACGCCGGTCGGCTCCTGGGCGCTCAACGCGAAACGGCCGCCCTGGGGGGCGGCCGCTCGGTTTGCTTAACCTCTCGGGGAAAGGTCGAGAGGCTTTAGCGGTATTGCTGGAGACGCGTGGTCCGCAGGCCAGCCAGGCCATGACGGTCGATCGACCGCTGCCAGGCCAGGAACTCTTCCGAGGTCAGGCGATAACGTTCCAGAGCATCTTCGAGCGAGAGCAGCCCACCGCGCACCGCGGCGACCACCTCGGCCTTGCGGCGGATCACCCACCGTCCGGTATCCGCCGGCGGCAGATCCCGAAGCGTCAACGGCGCGCCCGTGGGGCCGATCACGTAGGATTCCCCGCGGCTGTTCGTGCGCGTCTGCTGTTGCAGCACCATGGCTTTTTACGCCTTTCCCACCATCACTGTTGAGCGGGAATATAGGCCTCGACCGCTAACGACGGCTGAAGCGCTATGGTAAATATCAGGGTAACCATGATTTTTCCGTGTTCTGAATTGATACAGGTAAGATTTCATTTCCGATTAACCTGCGTTAACACTCAAAACTATCGGATAATATTGATAAGCTCATCCAACATCTGATCAGCGGTCGTGATGATCTTAGACGATGCTGAATAGGCCTTCTGAGTAGTGATCAGTCCCGTGAACTCGGAGGACAGATCCACAGTCGAAGCTTCCAGGCTGGAGGGCGAGATCTTGCCGGCCCCGCCCGTGCCCGCCGTCTTCAGCGTCATGGTGCCGGCGTCCAGCGCGCCCGAGTAGGAGTTGCCGCTGGCCGGCGCCAGGCCGTTGGCGTTGGGGAAGGTGGCGATGGCCACCTGGGCGATCTTGCGCACCTGGCTGTTGTCGAAGAGGGCCGAGACCACCCCGTCGGTGGAGACCTGGACGCCGACGATGTTGCCGGCGCCGGCGCCGTTGGTGGTCACCGAGTTCACCGTCGAGGCCGAGGCGAGCTGGGTGAGCTGCTTGACGTCGAAGGTCACCGTGTTGCCGGCGATGCCGAGCGAGGTGGCCCAGGCCGGGGAGGCGCCACCGGAGGCGTTGAGCGTGATCACCTGCGGCGAGGGCGCGGCCGGAGCCACGGTGGCCGGGCCGAACAGGGTCGAGGTGTTGAGGTTGATGGAGCCGTCGGTGTTGAAGTTGATCAGGCCCTTGGCGATCTGGCCCGACGGCAGGGCGGTGGTGTCGCTGGCCGGGACCGAGTAGATTTCCGCGTTCCAGCTGTTCGCCGTGGTGGTGCGGCAGAGCGCCAGCGACAGCTTGTGGGCGCCGCCCACCGAGTCGACGACGGTGAACTCGATCGGCGGGGCGTCCGGGGGCGTGCCGGTGCCGGTGGCGGCGTAGGCGGCCATGGACGCGGTCGCGGCGTTGTAAGTCGAGGCGGCCGGGATCGGGGTCGTCTGGTCGATGTTGGCGCTGACGCCCACGGTGGACGTGGGCTGCACCGCCGCGCCGAGGTTCTTGACGTTGATCGGCTTGAGCAGCGACAGGTCCGATGGATCGACGCCGAAGGTGCCGTTGGCCAGCACCGGCCAGCCCTGCAGGTAGAGGCCGGCGTCATTGACCAGGAAGCCGTTGGCGTCGGGCTGGAAGGCCCCGGCGCGGGTGAAGGACCGCGGGTCGGAGGCGGTGAGGCCGGCGCCCTTGTTGGTCACCACGAAGAAGCCGTCGCCGCTGATCGCCAGGGACGTCGCCGAGGCGGAGCTCTGGATCAGGCCCTGCTGGCTGACGAAGGTCTTGGTCACGCCCTGCACGCCGCCGGCGGAGTACTCGCCCTTGACGGCCTGCGACGTCACCATGGTGGAGAAGTCCACCTGGTTGCGCTTGTAGGCGGTGGTGTTGACGTTGGCGATGTTGTCGGAGATCGCGGCCAGGGCCGAGGAGTTGGCCACCAGGCCGGAGACGCCGGCGAGTAGGGCTGAATTGATGCTCATGGGACTTTCCGTTCTTTCCTAGGTTGCCGCGTGCTGCGGGCGCCGATCGGCATCGCTAGGCCGTCGCTGTTGATGGGATGAGGTGAGAGGCCGGCGCATCAGGAGGCGGCCGGAGGCGTGGTGGTGGTGGAGTTGGTCGCCGTCGTGGTGGCCGGCGGCACGAGCTGGATGCTGGTCACCTTGTCCGCTGTGACCTTGCCGCCGTTGATGGACAGGTAGGTCGAGCCGTTCGACTGCTCGACGCCAGAGACGACGCCCTGGACGTAGTTGATGGGACCGACCGAGGCGCCGGAGGCGTCGGTGGCGGAGACCTTCAAGGTGTAGGGGCCGCCGTCGGCGAGCTGCTTGCCGGTCTGGTCCTTGCCGTTCCAGGTGAAGGGGTGGTCGCCGGCCTTCAGGTCGCCCAGCGATTCCACGTGCAGGACCGCGCCGCTCGAGTCGACGATCTGCACCTTGGCGTCGGTGGCTTCCGCGGGGACATTGATGATCCACTGGGCCTTGCCGCCGGTGATGTTGGCGTCGTCGCTGACCGCCTTGACGTTCTTGCCGATCATGCTGACCGCGGTGGAGATGCCGGTCGCCGTGTTGCCGACCAGCTGCTTCAAGAGGTCGTTGGTGTTGAGCTGCTGCTCGACGCCGGTCATCTGCACCAGCTGCTGGGTGAACTGGTTGGAATCCAGCGGCGACATCGGGTCCTGGTTCTTCAGCTGCGTGGTGAGCAGGCTGAGGAAGGTGTTGAAGTTCTCCGCCAGGCTGGTGCGGCCGAGCGCCGTCTTGTCGGTGGTGGCCGGCGCGGGGGGTGGGGTGGTGGCGGTAACGGTCATGGTCGCCTCAGATCCGGACATCGACGCCGCCGGGAGACCCGCGGCGGAAGGTGAATTGGGTGGCCGCGGCGGCGTCGGACGAGGTGTCCAGCGCCGTCTGGAAGGCGCGGCCGCGGAACTGGGGCGCGGTGTCGGCGCCCTGGTCCTGGCCGCGGCCGCCCTGGCCGCGATCGGTCGCCACGTCGAAGGACATGCCGCCGGTAAGGTCGAAGCCCGCCTGCTCGAGGGCCTTCTGCAGTTCGCCGGCGCGGGCGCGCAGCTCGGCGGCGGCGGCGGGCGTGTCGAAGGTCATAGCCGCGCTCATCTTGCCGCTGGCTGCGATCTCCATGCGCACGTCCACCTTGCCGAGGCCGGCCGGGTCGAGCTGGACGTCGAAGCGGCTCGAGCGGCCCTCCAGCTTCTTGGCGATCTGGGCGGCGAGGTTGGCGACGGTCTGCGGCGATCCGCGCACGGCCACGGCGGCGGCGTGCAGCAGGGTGGCCGGCGTCGTCGTCGACGCGGTGGCGAAGTCGGTGGTCGAGGCCGTGGTGTCGGGGGTCTGCGGCTTGGCCTCGCGGGCGGCCTCCGGCAGGGCGGGCTCCTCGTCGGCGGCGTCCTTGCCGGCCGTGGCGGCCGCGAGCGCGACATTGGTGTCGCCGGCCTTGGCGAGGGCGGGCGCGGCCGGGCCGCCTTCGGTGCGGGCGCCCTCCACGCGAGCGGCCTTGGCGGTGACGGTCTTGTCCTTGGCGCCGGCGGTCTGGGTCGGCTCGGCGGTCTGGGCCTG
>Ga0207711_10000731_pt1 | contig 32250 bp, 36 predicted proteins | sample KBSS34metaG_FD_184401 | JGI IMG/M metagenome (GOLD analysis project Ga0207711, IMG submission 184401) | Switchgrass rhizosphere microbial communities from Kellogg Biological Station, Michigan, USA - KBS S3-4 metaG (SPAdes) (version 2) | ecosystem: Host-associated > Plants > Roots > Rhizosphere... | reverse complement strand
GACGTTATCGACGATGCCCCAGCTCTTGGCTTCCTCGGCGGTCATGAAGCTGTCGCGGTCGAGCACTTCCTCGACTGTCTCGATGCTCTGGCCGGTGTGCTTGGCGTAGAGCTCGTTGAGCCGGCGCTTGGTCTTCAGGATGTCCTCCGCATGGCGCTCGATATCCGAGGCCTTGCCGGAGAAGCCGCCTGACGGCTGGTGGACCATGATCCGCGAATTCGGCAGCGCGATCCGCTGGCCCTTCTCGCCGGCCATCAGCAGGAACGAACCCATCGACGCCGCCATGCCCAGGCACAGCGTGATCACCGGGCTCTTGATGTACTGCATGGTGTCGTAGATCGCGAGGCCGCTGGTCACGATGCCGCCCGGCGAGTTGATGTACATCTGGATCTCTTTTTTCGGGTTCTCGGCCTCCAGGTGCAGCAGCTGCGCACAGATCAGGCTGGCCATGCCGTCCTCGACCGGGCCGGCGAGGAAGACGATCCGGTCCTTCAGGAGGCGGGAGAAGATGTCGTAGGCGCGCTCGCCACGGCTCGTCTGTTCGACGACCATCGGCACGAGGCCAAGCGCGGTGGTGACAGGGTCACGCATAGGGAAGACGTCCTTGCTTTTAAGTCTGTTGGGCGTGCCGTGCGCCCACACCCCCGATATCGCGTGCCGCGAGCGTCGGCGCAAGGTGACCTGAGGCCGCGCCCGGTTTCAGCTTGATCCTGCCCGCGACGCGGCCATGGTGGCGCGAGTTGGTGCTGGGGGACTTCATGAAGCTTGGATTGATCGCCGTCGCGAGCGCCACGGCGCTGTTGGCCGTGTCGGCTGAGGCCGCCCCGAAGGCTCCGGCCAAGGACGCCAAGGTCTGGGCCGCGGCCGAGGCGGCCAGGCCCGACCAGCTCAAGCTGCTGGAGCAGGTGGTGAACATCGATTCCGGCACCGGCGACGTCGAAGGCGGGCGCAAGGTGGCCGCGATCCTGGGCGCCCGACTGAAGGCCCTGGGCTACACGGTCGAGAGCGTGAAAGCCGAGGCCCCGGGTCTGCCGGAGAACACGGTCGCGACCCTGACCGGAACCGGCAAGGGCCGGGTCCTGCTGATCGGCCACATCGATACTGTGTTCGGCCCGGGCACGGTGGCCCGGCGGCCGTTCCGGATGGATGCCGAGAAGGCCTACGGGCCCGGCGTCTCGGACGAGAAGGGCGGCGTGGTCGAGGGCGTCTACGCTCTGCAGCTGCTGCACGACCTGAAGTTCACCGACTTCAAACAGATCGTCTTCCTGATCGAGACCTCCGAAGAGGGCGGATCGACGGGCACGCAGGGCCTGATCGCCAAGCTGGTCGCCGACGCCGATGTGGAGTTGAACATGGAGCCCGGCGACACGCCGGACGCGCTGACGGTCTGGCGCAAGGGCTCAACGACCTTCCGGATCGACGTGAAGGGCCGCGCCGCCCACGCCGGGATCGCGCCACAGGAGGGCCGCAACGCCGCCGCCGAGCTGATTCACCAGATCCAGGCCGACGACGTGTTCCCCAAGTCAGGCGACGGGCTGACCGCCAACCTGACCCTGATGTCGGCCGGCAGCCGCGCCAACATCATCCCCGAGGATGCGTCTGCGCAGATCAACGTCCGCGTTCGCGAGAAGGCCGACTACGACAAGGTGCAGGGCGTGCTGGAGAAGAACGCCAAGACGACTCTGGTCCCGGACACCAAGGTCACCATCAGCCGCATCGGGGAGAAGGTGTTCCCGCCCCTGCCGATCAATCCGGGCACCGACGCGCTGGCGGCGCGGGCCGAGGCCATCTATGCGGGCCTGGGCCTGAAGATTACCCGATCGGGCAACGGCGGGGCCTCGGAGTCGGCCCTGGCAGTGGACAGCGGCATCCCGGCGCTGGACGGCCTGGGCCCGGCCGCAGGCGGCTTCCATGCCGACAGCGAGTATCTGGTCCTGGGTACGGTGACGCCGCGGCTCTACCTGCTCACCAAACTCATCCAGGAGCTGGGGCACGCGCCGCCGCCCAGGCTCAAGTAGGGCCGGCTCAAGTAGCGGTCAAACGCCAGCGGGATTCTCGGCGGCGATGCGGGCCTGCAGCGCCTTTTCTTCGTCGACGATACGCCGGACATTGTCGATGTGGCCTCGGAAGGCGTTGAGATCGGCCGGACGCTCGAACGCGAGCTTGCCGCTCTGGAAGGCCCAGTGACCGCGCGCGCCGCGCAGCAGGTTGGCCGCGCCCCGATACTCATCGACGATCGCCGCCTCATTGTCCCACGCCCTCTTGAGGTCCGCGTCCTGGCGCTGCCGGGCTTCGGCGATCCCGGCCAGGACCGACTTGCGGCCGGCGTCAGATATCGGAAGGCGCGCCGCATCGGCGTCGATCTGGTCGGCGTGCAGGAGGCTCAGCCGGCGGTATTTCTCAACGATGTCGGTCATATCGCGCAGCTTCCCATCAACCCGGCTGAGGTTGTCGCCAGCCCCGAGATTGGCCTCTGAGAAGATCGACTCCAGGCCGGCGGCGCGGATTTCGCCCAGATAGGCCTGATGCAGCGCCAGACTCTTGCTGAGGTTGGTGCGAACAAAGGCCTCGATCACCCCGGCGTCCCCGTGGGCCAGGGGGCGGCTGTCGATGGCGGCTGCGCCGGACTGAAGCTTGCGGTAGCTGTCGACGATGCCTTGCTGGGCCAGGTCTTCCTGACGCGTGTCGCGGGTCAGGGCGCCGTAGACCGGCGCCAGCTCCACCGCCAGATGCGAGAAGGCGGCCAGGCCGATCAGCAGGAAGAAATGCTTCGCCCCCGCGCGGCGATTTCGCTGCCGCACGAGGGTGAAATAGACCACCAGCCAGGTCATCCCGCCCAGCAGCAGACCCGCGAGCGCCGAGGACCAGAGCGCCGACAGGAAGGGTCGCGCCAGGGCGTGGGCGTCGAAGCCCTGCTTCAGTAGCCTGCGCGGATCGGCGGTCAGGGCGCCGACGATGAACATCGCAACCGCCGCCGTGGCCACGACCGGCCAGGTCCGCAAGGCAACCCTCGCCAAGCGCCGCTTGCGGTCGAAATAGCCCTCTTTCTTCTTCTTATTAGGGATGGCGCCGGCCCCCAGCGTCTGACGAAAACGCGGGGAGGCTACAGAGGCATGCTTACGGTTGCGTCAACCGCAGGCCAGATCAGGCGGCGATTCGCTGCAGCCATTCCGTCAGGACGCCCAGCACCTGTTCCGGCGGGGCGTAGCCGCGGGTGACGACACCGTAGACGCCCTCCTCGTTGGGCCCCGCGACCAGGGTCGGGAAGCCGGTCACGCCGGCCCGCTGGGAAATGGCGTAGTCGCGCCAGGTCTCCTGCTTGGCCTCTTCCGCCGCCCAGGCGTCCAGGAACGGTTCGCGGTCGAGGCCCAGTTCCTCGGCGATCTCGCCCAAGACCTCTGGGCGGGTGACGTCGCGGCCCTCGCCGTAGAAGGCCCGCTGGGTGCGGGCCAGAAAGGCCTGAGCCATTTCCTCGCCCTCGCGGCGCGAGACGACCACGGCGCGGGCGGCGGGATCGGTGTCGTAGACGAAGCCCGGCGCCGACATGCCGGCGCCGTTGAATGGCAGGCCGGTCGCCTCATGCACATGGGTCCAGTGGTCCCCGACCTCGAGCTTGGCTTCCTCGGTCATCGGCGTCGTCGTGCCCGGTCGCAGCCCGCCCATCACGACGCGGATGGGAAGCGCCCGCCCGAAGGTGCGGCGAATATCGTCGACGACGGGGGAGAACCCGTAGCACCAGGAGCACATGGGGTCTGAAAAGTAGATCAGGTGGGGCGTGGTCATGGCGAAGAGCCCTCCAGCACGCCGCCAGCATCGCAGGAGATCGGCCGGCGGTCACCTGCCGACCCTTCACACGACGCGAGAACTTCCCCACTTTGCCCGCATGGCGCACGACCACCACGATGACGATCACCACCACGGGCACGGGCATGGGCATGACCACGAGCAGGAGCCGCCGTCGGACATGGCCCTGCGGGTCAAGGCGCTCGAATCGCTGCTGATCGAAAAGGGGCTGGTCGACGCCGCGGCGCTCGACGCGATCGTCGACCATTTCGAGACCCAGGTCGGACCGCGCAACGGCGCACGCGTGGTCGCCCGCGCCTGGACCGATCCGGCGTTCAAGGCCCGGCTGATTGCAGACGCCACCAACGCGATCGCCGAGCTCGGCTACGCCGGCGGCCAGGGCGACCACATGGTGGTGGTGGAGAACACGCCGACCACCCACAACCTCGTCGTCTGCACCCTGTGCTCCTGCTACCCGTGGCCGGTGCTGGGACTGCCGCCGGTCTGGTACAAATCCTCGCCCTACCGCTCGCGCGCGGTGATCGACCCTCGCGGGGTGATCGCGGAGTTTGGGACAAAGCTGGCCGACGACGTCGAGGTCCGGGTCTGGGATTCCACTGCCGAGATCCGCTACCTGGTGCTGCCGCAGCGGCCGGCCGGGACCGACGGCCTGTCGGAGGACGCACTGGCGGCCCTGGTCACCCGCGACGGCATGATCGGGACCGCAACCCTGTGAACGGGGTTCATGACATGGGCGGCATGGTCAACATGGGGCCCCTCGAGCTCGAAGCCGATGAGCCGGTGTTTCATCACGCCTGGGAAAGTCGCGTCCACGCGCTGTCAGTGGCTTCGCCGACCCGAGCCAACATCGACGTCGGACGCCACCAGCGGGAGCGGATCCCCGGCCCGGAATATCTGGCGATGTCCTATTACCAGAAGTGGTTCCGTGGGCTGAGCGAGCTGCTGGTCTCGCTGGGCTTCGTCACGCCCCAGGAATACGCCACCGGCCAGGCCGACCCGAAGGCGGCGAAGGCCACGCCGGTGCTGTTCGCCGCCGACGTGCGGGCGCGGTTCCGCCGCCGTGGCTCGTTCAGTCGGGAGGCCGCGCCGCCGGCCTTCGCGCGGGGTGACACCGTACGCGCGCGCAACCTCAATCCGCCCGGCCACACCCGCCTGCCCCGCTACGCGCGCGGCCATGTGGGCGTTGTTGTCGCCCTGCACGGCGGCCATGTGTTCCCGGACAGCCATGCGCACGGCAAGGGCGAAGACCCGCATCCGCTCTATACCGTACGCTTCACGGCGACGGAGCTGTGGGGCGCGGCCGCCAATCCGCGCGACAGCGTCTGCCTCGACCTGTGGGAGCCCTACCTTGAACGCGCCTGACCCGCTGACCCTGCCCCGCCTGCCGCGCGATGAGGCCGGGCCGGTGTTTGCCGAGCCTTGGCAGGCTCAGGCCTTCGCCCTGGCTCTGCAGTTGCACGCCCAGGGCGCCTTCGCCTGGACGGAGTGGGCCGACACCCTCTCGCGGCGCCTGAAGGCCGCGGGGCCGGAGGACGACGGCTCGCGCTATTACGAGCACTGGCTGGATGCGCTGGAGGACCTGGTCACGGGCAAGCAATTGGCCGGGGCGACAGCGCTCGCGGAGCGCAAGGACGCCTGGGCCGAGGCCTATCGGCGCACGCCGCACGGCAAGCCCGTCGAACTTTAGCGGGAACTTTTCGCACCGCTCCACGCTGAAGCTTCGGAGCCCCGAGGAAGCTTGAGCGCATGGTGAAATACGCGGTGGCGCAGAAGGACGGTGAGTGGACCGTCTTTCGCGATGGCGAGGCTATCGAACGCGACCTCACCCGATCGGCGGCTATCCAGATCGCCAAGATTCTGGCTTTCGAGTCCGAAGAACGCGGCCAGACCGTTGAGCTACTGATCCAAGGCTACTACGGCGACGTGGCCACCAAACTCACCGGCCATCGGCCTGCGGCGGAGGACGAGGCCGAGGTCTAACCTCGGCGCTGGGCCGACTTGGCTTCGCGCTTGGCGCGGGCTTCGGCCTTGGCCTGAGCCTTGCGGTCCTTGCGCTCCTGGCGCTTCAGATCCAGCTGGGCTTCTTCGTTGTTGAGCAGGGCGATCCGAGCGGCTTCCTTCTCGGCCTCAGCCTTCAGGACAGCGGCTTCCTTGTCGGCGGCGCGCTTGGCGCGGACCTCTTCCAGCTCACGAGCCTTGCGCTGGGCGCGGGTCTCGAAGACCTCAGGCTTGACGGTGGGCTTGGGCTTGAATTTCTCGAGCAGGGCTTTGCGGGCTTCGGCCTGGGAGCTCAGACGTTCGCTGAAGCCCCCGATCTTGGACTCTCTCATCATGGCTTTCAAATGGGGTGGACACTTCGGCGGGGAAACCCCCGCCGGGCGAGTTCAGTTGCCTATCAGCCGACGATGTCAGTTTCGTTGAAGAACTGAGCGATCTCGAGTTTGGCGTTGTCGGCGCTGTCGGACCCGTGCACCGAGTTTTCGCCGACGCTTTCGGCATAGAGCTTGCGGATGGTGCCCGGCGCGGCGTCGGCCGGGTTGGTGGCGCCCATCACTTCACGATACTTCGCGATGGCGCCTGGGCCTTCCAGCACCTGCACCACGACCGGCTCGGACATCATGAATTCCACCAGTTCGCCGTAGAACGGGCGCGCGGCGTGGACTTCGTAGAACTTCTTGGCTTGGGCCTCGGTCATGCGGATCCGCCGCTGGGCGACGATGCGCAGGCCGGCGTCCTCGATCACCGCGTTGATCTTGCCGGTCAGATTCCGCCGCGTGGCGTCCGGCTTGATGATCGAGAAGGTGCGTTCGGTCATGAGTACCTGGAGTCTCTTTGCAAAGGGTCGGAAACGCGGCCGCGCCGCGAAGTGGCGGGCTCTATACCCGCACGCGCGGCGCTCGCCAAGGCATGACGCCACGTAGCCGATCTGATATGGACCCGCCCGGTCAGGCGGCGGCGCGGCTCATCACAACCTGACCTCATCCCTTTTCCCCGCTGATCCGGCGACGCCGGTCCGCGCCCGTTTTGCGTATTCCCGATGCTTCAGATCAAAGACCTCACTTTCGACGCCTGGGGCCGCCGGTTCTTCGACCAGGCGACCGTCAGCCTGCCCAAGGACGCCAAGGTCGGCCTGGTGGGCCGCAATGGCGTGGGCAAGTCGACGCTGTTCAAGCTGATCCTGAACCAGCTCCATCTGGGCTCGGGTGAGATCGGCCTGCCGAAGGCCGCCCGGATCGGCTCGGTGGACCAGGAGCACCCGGCGACACCGATCCCCCTGCTGGACACCGTGCTGGCCGCTGATTTCGAGCGCGACAGCCTGCTCGCCAGCCTGGAAACCGCCGAGCCGGAAGACCTGGGCGACATCTATGCCCGGCTGAGCGAGATCGACGCGGACCGCGCGCCCTCCCGCGCCGCGGAAATTCTCGCGGGCCTGGGCTTCTCCAACGCCGACCTGGCGCGGCCGATGGCGGAGTTCTCTGGCGGCTGGCGGATGCGTGTAGCCCTGGCCGCGTCGCTGTTCGCGGCCCCCGACCTGCTGCTCCTCGACGAACCGACCAACTACCTCGACCTGGAAGGCGCCCTGTGGCTCGAGGCGCGGCTGCAAAAGTACCCGCACACTGCAATGGTGATCAGCCACGACCGTGAGCTGCTCGACAATTCCATGGACCACATCCTTCACCTGAAGGACGGCAAGCTCGACCTCTACACCGGCGGCTACGACAGCTTCGAGCGCCAGGTCACCGAGAAGCTCAGGCTTCAGGAGGCCATGCGGACCAAGATCGAGGCCAAGCGCGCCCACATGCAGGCCTTCGTCGACCGCTTCGGCGCCAAGGCGTCCAAGGCCACCCAGGCTCAGTCGCGCATGAAGATGATCGCCAAGCTGCCGCCGGTCTCCAACGTGATCGAGGAGCGGGTCGCGCCCTTCACCCTGCCCTCGCCCGAACGGCCCCTGCCGCCGCCGCTGCTGCGGCTGGAAGGCGCCAGCGTGGGCTATGGCGGCCCGCCGATCCTGCGCGGCATGAACCTGCGCCTCGATATCGACGACCGCATTGGCCTGCTGGGCGTCAACGGCGCGGGCAAGTCGACCTTTGCCAAGCTGGTGGCCGGCGCGCTCGGCGTCGAGCACGGCACGCTGTTGCGGTCCTCGCGGCTGAAGGTGGGCTGGTTCCACCAGCACCAGATCGAGGCGATGGACCCCACGGACACCCCGCTGGAGATCATTCGCCGCGCCATGCCGCAGGCCGCCGAGAGCCAGCGGCGCTCCAAGCTCGCCCAGTTCGGCCTGGGCTTCGAGAAGGTCGAGACCACGGTCGCCAACCTCTCCGGCGGCGAGCGCGCGCGGCTGTTGCTCAACATGGTGGCGATGGAAGCGCCGCACCTGCTGATCCTCGACGAGCCGACCAACCACCTGGACATCGATAGCCGCCGCGCCCTGCTGGACGCGCTGAACGACTACGGGGGCTCGTTGATCCTGATCACCCACGACCGCTCGCTGATGGAGCTGGTGGCTGACCGGCTGTGGCTGGCGGCCGACGGGGGCATCGAGCCCTTTGACGGCGACATGGAGGACTACGCCAAGTTCGTGCTGGACCGGGCCCGGATGGCCGCCCGCGCCCCGAGCCAGATCGCCGCGGAGCCGGTGAATGCCGCCCCGCCGCCTCCGCCGCCGCCACGCGTGAAAGTCCCAACCGGAACGGCCCGTCGGCGCGTCGAGAGCGCGGAGGCCGCCATGACCCGGGCGACCGCCTCGCTGGCTGAGATCGACAAGGCGCTGACCGATCCGGCCGTCTTCGCCAAGGACCCCGCCAAGGCCGCCGACCTCGGCCGCCGGCGGGACGCCGCCCAGGCCGCCGTCGACGCGGCCGAGCAGGAGTGGATGGCCGCCCAGGAGGCCTACGAGGCCTTGACCGGCGCCGGCTGAGCCTGGTCCGTCGCGGCCGTCGGCGTCGTATCGTGGATGCGGGTGATATCGAGCTCGATGAAGCCGCCGGGCAGGTCGCGCAGGATATTGGTGAACAGGTGGCCGAAGCGGATGTCCTCGGGCCGATAGGTCTTGCGATCGTTGATCGGCGACGAGATCGCCTCGTCGAACCCCGAGATCGAGACCATCAGGGTCGGCGCCTCGGCCTGGATCCGCGCGTCGCTCATGCCCCAGAGCGGGCTGTCCTTGTCGATCTTGTGGATCAGCGTCCAGGACAGGCTGAGCACCGGGATGTTGTCGCGGACCAGTTTCAACTCGTCGAAGCGCCGGAAGCGCGTCTCGCCCACGGGCTGGTCGCGCAGGTAGCTGATGCGTCCGCGCGCCTCGCTGATGCCCTGCATGCGTTGACTGGCGACCCGGATCATCAGGGCGTTGGCGTCCTCGTAGGGGGCGATGACCGCGGCGTCGCTGAACACCAGGCGCGACTGCGGCCGGGCGAAGCGGGCGAAGCAGGCTCCGGTGATCAGAGCGGTCAGGAACATGCCGAGGAAGATCTCGCTGGTCGCCACCATGTGGCCGTACAGCGAGGTCGGCGTCATGGCGCCGTACCCGACGGTGGCCAGGGTCTCCACGCTGAAGAAGAAGGCGTCGTAGAACGATCCCGGCCGCGCGTTGGTCACGGAGTTCGGGGCCAGCCAGAACAGTCCCGCGAAGAAGGTGTTCACCGCCAGCAGCACCAGGAAGACCGAGGCGATGAAGGTCGGCCAGCGCATGGCCAGGATCAGATAGTAGGGGTCGCCGAGGCTGAACCGGCTGGCGCCGACCTTCACCGCCCTCAGGCCTCTCAGATCGATACGGGGCGGCGGGAGTTTCACGCCCCAGCCGTAGCACGACCCGCGGATCGGTCGAAGGACCAGGCCGCGGGCCGGCCGTCAGATCAGGTGATGTGCTTGGGACTGATCGGGTCGCTGCTGGGGAAGGTCTCCTCCAGCGCTTCGTCGAGCAGGGCTTCCTGGCGGTCTTCGGCTTTCTTTTCCTTCGCCGCCATGTGGTCGTGCTTCTCGCCTTCCTTCAGCGGCGCGACTTCACGGGCATGCGGCGTCTCGATGTGACGGTCCTCGTGCACCGGGGCGGCCTCGACGGCCATGTCGGCGTTGGCGCCGCCCGAGCCGTGCGTGAACGCGCGGCGGGCTTCGTCTTGCGTCTGTTTGCGGGGCATCGGATGGGCTCCTTGCGACGGAATGTCGGAGGCCAAACCCCTAGGGCAAGGCTTAGGTTGCCTAGAAGAACGTCCAGTGGCCGTTGTCGCGAACCCGCAGATTGTTCTGCACGTGGCGGATACCCTTGATGTCGGCGACGTCTTCGACGCGGCGCTTGTCGGCCTTGTGCCGAACCGTGCCGTCGAGCGTCACCTCGGCGTCGTCCACTGTCACACGGACGTCGCGAAGGTCGAGCCCGCGCTGATCGTCCAGCCGCTCCATGATCACCGCCCAGAGCACGCGGTCGGAGGGGCCGCGGCGCGTGCTGACCGGACGGGCCTCGGGCGGCCGGTGCGAGGGCGAGAAGAACTCGCCGGCCCGGGCCATGAAGGAGCGCGACCGCTCCGGCCCGTGATCGTCCGCCTCGCTCATGCGCCGCGCGTATTCGGGGTCATCGGTCGAATAGCGGCGGTAACCCTGGCGCTGGTCGGCGTCGTAGCCGTAGGTGGTGGAGTAGTCGGCCTGGCCGAAATCATCGGTCGGCGGGCGCACGTCGGCTTCGGCCCGGTAGCCAGCGCGGCGGCGCGGGTCGTAGGCGTAGTCGCCGGAATAGTCGGCCTGGCCGTAGTCTTCCCGCGGGCGCGCCTCGCGGCGGGGGTCTTCCTGGTCTTGCCAGTGTTCGCGGGCCATGGCGGCCTCCTGAGTGAAATGAGGGCTAGTGCGAAGAACCTGCGCCGTGACCTTCGGTTCCACCCGGACAGCCGGCCAGCGCTCACGCCCTGACACCCTCACCCGACTCAACGGAGAGTTCGGCCCGCCGTGACAGCTCCCGAAAAGACCCCTGCCAAGACGCCGGAGCCCGTGCGGGAAGAACTCGCCCGCGACCTGGCGGCGCATCGCTACCCGTTGAGCGCGGGCGTCCGCTGGGCGCTGCGGATCGTGCCTGTCGCGCTGCTGGTCGCGGCGGCCTGGGTGCTGTGGCGCGAGTTCCATCATCTGAGCTTTGCCGCCGTCAGCGCCGCCATGGCCGGCTGGGGGACGGCCGCCATCGCCTGGTCGCTGGCCCTGGCCGTGGCGAGCTTCGTCCTGATGGGCGCGATCGAGTGGGTCGGCCTGCGCTGGACCGGCGCGCGGCTGCCTTGGGGCCCCGTGCTCTGGGGCTCGTTCCTGGCCAACGCCATCGCCCACGCCATCGGGGCGAACCTGCTGATCTCCGGCGCGATCCGGGCCCGGGTCTACGACCGCTATGGCGTCGGCCTGACCCAGGTGGCCGGGACCACCCTGTTCGCCGGCGTGTCCTTCGCCGTGGGAATCTCGGCCCTGTCGGGCCTGGGCCTGTTGCTGGCGTCCAGCCGGGAGCTGGCGGCCACGGCCATCCCACCCATGGTCGGCCACACACTGGGCGCCGCGCTGGTCGCGGGTTCGCTGGGCTATGTCGCGCTCTGCGGCTTGCGGCGCAAACCGATCGTCGCCTTCGGGCGCAGCATCACCCTGCCCAGCCTGTTAGACGCCCTGTCGCAGCTGGTGCTGGGCCTGGTGGACAACGCCATCGCCGCGGCGATCCTGTGGATTCTGCTGCCGCAGGCCGGCCCGAGCTATGTGACGTTCGTGGGCGCCTATGCGGTGGCCTGTATCGCTGGTCTGGCGTCGTCGGTGCCGGGCGGCGCGGGCGTGTTCGAAAGCGCCATGGCGGCCCTGTTGCCAGGCGTGGAGCCGGCGGCGCTGGCCGCGGCGTTCCTGGGCTATCGGTTGAGCTACTATATCCTGCCGCTCATCCTGGCGGCGGCGGGCTTGGGGCTCGAGACCTTCCTGCAGCGGAAGGCCGACTAGCGACCTACTGGGGCTTGGCCGGCTCGATGGTGACGCTCTCGCCGCAACCGCAGGCGTCGGTCTCGTTGGGATTGCGGAACACGAACTTCGCCGACAGGCGGGTCACGTCGTAGTCGATCACGGTGCCGATCAGGAACAGCACCGCCTTGGGATCAATCAGGATTGTGACGCCCTTGTCCTCGACCACCTCGTCCAGCGGATTGGCGCTCTCGGCATACTCCAGGACGTATTCCTGCCCGGCGCAGCCGCCGTTCTTCACCCCCACACGAAGGCCGGCGTAGGGCTTCTCGGCCTTGCCCATGATCTCGCGCACCCGCTCGGCCGCGGCCTCGGAGAGGGTGACCACCTTGGGGCGTTCGCGGCGCGCGCGGGGTGGAGGCGTGATGCTGAGATTGTCCATCAAAACATGTTCAGTTGCAGCTTGGCCTCGTCACTCATCCGCGACGGGTCCCAGGGCGGATCGAACACCAGCTCGACCTTGCAGGACTTCACTTCGGGGATTTCCTTGACCGCGTCTTCCACCCAGCCGGGCATCTCGCCGGCCACCGGGCAGCCGGGCGCGGTCAGTGTCATGTCGATGACCACGTCCTTGTCGTCGCTGACGTCGACTTTGTAGATCAGGCCGAGCTCGTAGATATCGACCGGGATTTCCGGATCGAAGACGGTCTTCAACTGCTCGATCAGCTTGTCCGTCAAGGCGTCGAGCTCCGCCTGCGGCAGCGGGGCCGTCGTCTCGGTCTGCACGGAAGCGGCGTCATCCATCGGGGTCATCTTACGCAAAGAAAGGCATGTTTACGCGAAGAAGGCTTGGGTCTTCGTTAGAGCATCCACGAAGGCGTCGGCCTCCTCGTGGGTGTTATATAGGGCGAAGGAGGCGCGCGCGCTCGACGTGACGCCGAAGCGGGTCATCAGCGGCTCGGCGCAGTGGGTCCCGGCGCGCACTGCGACGCCGTATTTGTCGAGAATCTGGGCGACGTCGTGGGCATGGGCCCCGGCGACGGTGAAGCTGAGGATCGCGCCCTTGCCCGGCGCCTCGCCCAGGACACGCAGCCAGTTCGCGCCGTTCAGGCGCTGGCGCACGTGATCGTAGAGGGCGTGCTCGTGCGCGGCGATGGCGGCGCGGTCGAGCCCTGACAGCCAGTCGATGGCCGCGCCGAGCCCGATGGCTTCCAGGATCGGCGGGGTGCCGGCCTCGAAGCGGTGCGGCGGATCGGCGTAGGTGATGGTGTCGAGCGAGACCTGCCCGATCATCTCGCCACCGCCCTGGTAAGGCGGCAGCGCCATCAGCCGCTCGGGCTTGCCGTAGAGGGCGCCGATGCCGGTGGGGCCATAGAGCTTGTGGCCGGAGAAGACGTAGAAATCGACGTCCAGCGCCTTCACGTCGATCGGCTGGTGGACGATGGCCTGGCAGCCGTCGAGCAGCACCAGGGCGCCCGCGTCATGAGCCAACCGGGTCAGCTCCGCGACCGGATTCACGGTGCCCAGGACGTTGGACATGTGGGTGAGCGCGACCACCCTCGTGCGCTCGGTGAGCAGGGCCTGGAAGGCCTCGATATCCAGACGCCCGTCGTCGGTCACCGGCGTGAACTTCAGAACCACGCCCAGCCGCTCGCGCAGGAAGTGCCAGGGGACGATGTTGGCGTGGTGCTCCATCTCGGAGAGCAGAATCTCGTCGCCGGCCGTCAGGCTCGCGCCCAGGCCCGCGGCCACCAGGTTGATCGCCTCGGTGCCGCCCTTGGTGAAGACGATCTCGGTGGGCTGAGCGCCGATGAACCGCGCGACCGACTTGCGGGCGGTCTCGTAGGCCTCGGTGGTCTCGTTGGCCAGGGTGTGCAGGCCGCGGTGCACATTGGCGTAGCTGTGCTCCATGGCGCGGACCATGGCGTCGATCACCGCCCGGGGCTTCTGGGCCGAGGCCGCCGAGTCCAGATAGACCAACGGGTGGCCGTTCACCTGGCGGGCCAGGATGGGGAAGTCCTTGCGGACGGCTTGAGCGTCGAAGGGCATACTCAGGGTCTCAGCCGTTCGGCCGCCCAGGCGCGGACTACGTCGCGCGCCTCGTCCTGGTCGATGCGGTCGATGACCTGGCCGACGAAGGCCTCGGTGAGCAGGGCGTGGGCCTCGGCGTCGTTCATCCCGCGCTGGCGCGCGTAGAACAGGGCGTCCTCGTCGAGCGCGCCCACCGTGTTGCCGTGCGCGCAGGCCACGTCGTCGGCGTAGATCTCCAGCTCCGGCTTGGCGTCCACCTCGGCCTTGTCGGAGAGGATCAGGGCGTGGTGGCCCATCTTGGCGTCGGTGCGGTCGGCGCCCTCAGCGACCACGATCCGGCCCTGGAAGACCCCGCGCGCCTGGTCGCGGACGACGCCCTTGGTGAGCTGCTCGGTGATCCCGTCGAGACCGTCGTGGGTGACCACGGTGGTCAGGTCCGCGTGGGCCTTGTCGGCCAGCAGATAGACGCCGTCCAGCCGCAGGCTGGCGTGGCCGCCGGGATGGGCGACGCGGGTCTCGATCCGTTGGCGGCGGCCGCCGGAGGTGACGATGGTCTGGGCGAAATCCGCGCGGGGCGCGAGCGACACCGCCGCCTCGCTGACGGAGACGCCGTTGGGGCTATCGCCCGCCAGCACGATCCGCTCGACGGCCGCGCCCTCGCCGAGCGCGAAGCTGAGCGTGGTCTGGGTGACGTAGCCGCCCTCCCCTTCGTAGGTCTCGAAGAGATGCAGGGTCGCGCCGGCGCCGACGCTGATCGTGGCGCGGGCCGCATGGGCGCCGTCGCTCCTGGACACGAAGCGCAGGGCGACCCAGGACGTCTCGCCGGCCGGCACGTCGACCACGGCCTCGCCACGCCCGTTGGCGACCACCACCTTGTGCTGCACCAACTCGTCGAACACGCCTTCGCCGACGTCGCCCTCAATGGCCGACGACGGCGGCGGCAGCATGCGGATCAGGCCGCGCAGGTCCGTCCAGCGCCAGTCCTCGTCACGCCGGGACGGCAGCTGGGCGACGTCGCGGTCGCGTATGGCGGTGAGAAGGCTCAAGCCGCCGCCTTCTCATAGCGTTCGTAGCCGCTGGCCTCGAGCTCGTGGGCCAGTTCCGGGCCGCCGGACGCCACGATGCGGCCGCCGGCCAGCACGTGAACGGCGTCAGGCGTGATGTAGTCGAGCAGGCGCTGATAGTGGGTGATCACCAGCATGGCGCGGTCGGGGCTGCGCAAGGCGTTGACCCCGTCGGCGACGATCCGCAGGGCGTCGATATCGAGCCCGCTATCGGTCTCGTCGAGAATCAGGAAGCGCGGCGAAAGCATCGCCATTTGAAGGATTTCCATCCGCTTCTTCTCACCGCCCGAGAAGCCGACGTTGAGCGCGCGCTTCAGCATGTCGAAGTCGATCTTCAGGTCGGCGGACTTGGCCCGGGCGAGCTTCAGGAATTCCGGCGCAGTGATCTCGGCCTCGCCGCGGGCGCGGCGCTGGGCGTTCAGCGCGGTGCGGATGAAGGTCAGCGCCGGGACGCCGGGGATCTCCAGCGGATACTGGAACGACAGGAAGACGCCGCGCGCGGCGCGCTCGTCGGGGGCGAGCGCCAGCAGGTCCTCGCCGTCCAGCGTCGCCGAGCCCTCAGTGACCTCGTAGCCGTCACGGCCGGTCAGCACGTAGGAGAGCGTCGACTTGCCCGCCCCGTTGGGCCCCATGATGGCGTGGACCTGTCCGGCCGGGACCTCCAGGGTCAGGCCCTTCAGGATCTCCTTGCCGCCGACGGTGGCGTGCAGGTTTTTAACGCTCAGCATCAATGAAACTCGTCAGCCAGGTATTGGGCGATGACGCGAAGGGCGTCGGCGACGCTGCCGACCTCTTCGCGCTTCACGGGCGCAGCGGCCCCGGTGGTGGCGACCTGGCGCTTGTCGCCGATGGCGACGCTGGCCTGGCCGGCCTCGAAATAGGTGCGGATGCGAAAGTCGGCGCCCTCGATCAGCACGGTGTAGCGGCGCCAGTCGACGGTCAGGCCATGGGCCTTCAGGAAGTCCGGATCGCCGATGACGGCGTCATAGAGCTGCTCGGCCCGGGCGAGGTCCTCTTCCTGCTGGCGGCGTTCGGCTTCTTCGCGGGCGTAGCGTTCGGCCTCGCGGCGCGCCTGTTCGACCTCGAAGGCGTGCCTGAGCGACAGGGTGGAGGGCGGGCTCTGGCGGCGGGTCGACGTCATCCGACGCTCCCTTCCAGGCTGATCGCCACCAGCTTCTGGGCCTCGACGGCGAACTCCATAGGGAGCTCCTGCAGCACGTCCTTGACGAAGCCGTTGACCAGCAGCTGGACGGCCTCCTCCTGGCTGAGGCCGCGCTGCATCACGTAGAACAGCTGGTCTTCCGAGAGCCGCGTGGTGGTGGCCTCGTGCTCGAACTTCGCCTGGCCGTTGCGGGCCTCGATGTAGGGCACGGTGTGGGCGGCGCAGTGCTTGCCGATCAGCAGGCTGTCGCACTGGGTGAAGTTGCGTGCGCCCTTGGCCTTGGGGTGCGCCGAGACCAAGCCACGGTAGGTATTGCTGCTACGGCCAGCGCTGATGCCCTTGGAGATGATCCTTGAACGGGTATTGGCGCCCAGGTGGATCATCTTGGTGCCGGTGTCGGCCTGCTGGCGGCCGTTGGTGATGGCGATGGAGTAGAACTCGCCGCTGGAGCCGTCGCCGCGGAGCACGCAGGACGGGTACTTCCAGGTGATCGCCGAGCCGGTCTCGACCTGGGTCCAGGAGACCTTCGAGCGGTCGCCGCGGCAGTCGGCGCGCTTGGTGACGAAGTTGTAGATGCCGCCCTTGCCGGTCTCAGGATCGCCCGGATACCAGTTCTGGACGGTGGAATACTTGATCTCGGCGTCGTCCAGCACCACCAGCTCGACCACGGCGGCGTGGAGCTGGTTCTCGTCGCGCATAGGAGCTGTGCAGCCCTCCAGATACGAAACGTAGGCGCCCTTATCGGCGATGATCAGGGTGCGCTCGAACTGGCCGGAATTCTCGGCGTTGATCCGGAAATAGGTCGACAGCTCCATGGGGCAGCGCACGCCCGGCGGCACATAGACGAAGCTGCCGTCGGAGAAGACCGCCGCGTTCAGGCAGGCGAAGTAGTTGTCGCTGACCGGCACGACCGAGCCCAGGTACTGTTTCACCAGCTCCGGGTGCTCGCGGATCGCCTCGCTCATGGAGCAGAAGATCACGCCGACGGCGGCCAGTTCCTTCTTGAAGGTGGTGACCACGGAGACGCTGTCAAAGACGGCGTCCACGGCGTAACGCGGCGCGCCCTCGACGCCCGCCAGCACCTCCTGCTCGCGCAGGGGAATGCCCAGCTTCTTGTAGGTCTCCAGGATATCCGGATCGACCTCATCCAGGCTCTTCAGGCCGGGCTTCTGGCTGGGGGCGGCGTAGTAGTAGCTGTCCTGGTAGTCGATCTTCGGGAAGGAGACCTTGGCCCAGTCCGGCTCGTCCATGGCCAGCCAACGCTCAAAGGCCTCCAGGCGCCAGTCGAGCATCCACTGCGGCTCGTTCTTCTTGGCCGAGATGAAGCGGACGGTGTCGGCGTTCAGGCCCTTCGGGGCCATGTCCTGCGCGATGTCGGTGACGAAGCCGTGCTTGTACTTCTCCAGGCCGGCGACCTGCTCGACGGTTTTGGTGACAGCGGCCATCAGGCGGCTCCCACCGGCTCAGGATGGCGCGCGGCGTGGCGAGCGCGAGCCTCGCTCCAGGCCTCGACGAAGCGGTCCCAGTCAGCCTCAGTGGTGTTCCAGCCGCCGCTGACCCGGATGGCGCAGCCGGCGAGGTCGCCCTGCCCCATGGCTTCGAGCACCGGCGAGGCCTTCACCTTGCCCGACGAGCAGGCCGAGCCGGCGCTGACCATCACCCCAGCCAGGTCCAGGCCCATGACCTGCACGTCGGCCGGGAAACCGGGCGTGGCGATCGACAGCGTGTTGGGCAGACGCGGCGCGGCCTCGCCCATCACCACGCCGCCATCGGCCTTCAGGCGCTGGGCGACGGCGTCGCGCCAGGCAGCGCGGTCCTGGTACTCCGCCAGACCCTTCAGAGCTTCTGCAGCGGCCGCGCCGAACGAGGTGATGCCGGGCACGTTCTCGGTGCCGCCGCGACGGCCGCGCTCCTGGCCGCCGCCGTGCTGGCGGCGCGACAGGATGGCGCGAGGACCGAAGGTGAGCGCGCCGACGCCCTGCGGCCCACCGATCTTATGGGCGGAGATGCTGAGCGTGTCGGCGCCCAGCGCGCGGCTGTCGACGGCGATCTTGCCGGCGGCCTGGATGGCGTCGACGTGCAGCCAGCCGTCGGCGGCGCGCACCAGGGCGGCGGCCTCGGCGACGGGCTGGATCACCCCGGTCTCGTTGTTGGCGAGCATCAGGGCGACGAACGGCTTGCCGTCGGCGGCGTCCCAATCGGCGAGACGGGTCTTCAGCCAGGCGAGATCGGCCTCGCCGCTGGCGGTCACCGGCAGGGCTTCCACGGCGACACCGAGAACCCGGGAGGTCTCCTGGACGCTGTCGTGCTCGACCGCGGAGACGATCAGCCGCTTCGAGCCGGCGGCGACGGCGCTCTCGATCGCAATGGCGTTCGCCTCGGTGCCGCCGCTCGTGAAGATGATCGTGGAGGCCGGGGCCGCGATAAGCGCCGCGACCTGGTCCCTCGCCTGCTCGACCATGGCGCGCGCCGCGCGGCCCGCGGCGTGGATCGAGGACGGGTTGCCGCCGACGTCCAGGGCGTGCGCCATGGCCGCACGGGCTTCCGGCCGCACCACGGCGGTGGCGTTGTGGTCGAGATAGACCGTCGGCTTGGTCATGCTGCAACCACCCCCGCGGTCTTGGCGGCCCGCAGACGGCCGCCGATCACGTCGGCCAGGCTGACGGAGGCCAGATAGTCCTCGATCCGGTCGCCGAGATCCGCCCACAAATCGTGTGTGAGGCAGCGTTCGCCCTTCAGCATGCAACCCTTGCCCTGGACCGAGCAGCGGGTGGCGCGCAACGGCTCGTCGACGGCGTGGACGATGTCGGCGATGGAGGTCTCAGCCGCGGTCCTGGCCAGGCGGTAGCCACCGCCGGGACCGCGGGCGCTCTGGACCAGCCCCTTGCGGCGCAGTCGCGCGAAGAGCTGTTCGAGGTACGAGAGCGAGATTTCCTGGCGCGCCGCGATCTCGGCCAGCGCCACCGCGCGGCAGGGTTCGGCCTGGCGTCGGGCCAGGTCGGCCATGGCCATGACGGCGTAGCGGCCTTTGGTGGACAGACGCATGCGAGCGGTCCTGTTCAGTTTTCTCGCGTTTTACGACGGCCCTATGTTATTAGCCGCCGCCTTGCGCGGGACCGGTCTGACCGGCGGGTTGCGACTTAGGAAGACCCAGCGCAGTAGTCAAGTATTCCAGGGCCCTCAATCGGGCTCCGATGTGAAGAGGTTCGTATGCCAGAAGTGGTTCTGACCGGCGCTGCCGGGCGGATCGAAGGCCGATATTCCCAGGGCAAGAGCGAGACGGCCCCCGTCGCGCTGATCCTGCACCCGCATCCCAAGGCGGGCGGCCAGATGAACAATCCGGTGACCGTTCAGCTCTTCCACCTGTTCATGAAGCGCGGTTTCTCGGTGCTGCGGTTCAATTTCCGCGGCGTGGGCCGCAGCCAGGGGGAGTTCGACTCGGGCATCGGCGAACTGGCGGATGCCGCCACGGCGCTCGATTGGCTCCAGTCCACCAATCCGGCCGCCTCGCAGTGCTGGGTGGCCGGCTACAGCTTCGGCGCCTGGGTCGGAATGCAGCTGCTGATGCGTCGCCCCGAGACCGATGGCTTCATCTCGGTCTCGCCGCCGACCAACGCCTACGACTTCTCGTTCCTGGCGCCCTGCCCGGCTTCCGGCCTGATCCTGCATGGCGGCAACGACAGCGTGGTGCCGCCGATCGAGGTCGAGCGCGTGGTCTCCAAGCTGCGGACCCAGAAGGGCATCGTCATCGACTACGACGTGGTCGACGGGGCCAGCCACTTCTGGATGGAAAACCTGCCGGACGTGGAACAGCGGGTCGGCGCGTATCTCGACAAGCGCCTGGCGGCCGAGCCCGCCTAGGCAGATGTTGGCAATGGTCGGCCTGGCTGCTGCAGCGCTTGCTGCTGCCGAGGTTCGGCCCCACTCAGCGCCTTCGGTCTTCAACGCTGCCGACTATGCGCTGACCTTCCATGTGCCGAAGGGTGCCACTTATTGCCCGCACCCGCACAATTGGGCCGGAACAAACCATGGGACGCGGATCTTCCTGACGCCCCCCAGCCGCTGCCGTGACGCGGATGATCCGTCGATCGTCCAGGGTTTCGCCCCCAATACGACACCTCGGATTGAGGTCTACTATGGCTATGGGGTCCTGCCGGAAGAGGCGCTTGCGCCCGACCCGCCGTGCAGGCCTATCGCCTCGACCGCGTTTCTTGGACGATCGACGCTCGTCTGTCGGGACGCGAGTTGGGACCTCCCGCCTGGCATGGTCGCCCTGACCGTTCGCGGAAAGTACGAGGCCGATATCGCGGCTGAATCCGCCGTGACACTCATCACGACGCCAGACCGTCAGGAGCGAGACCTCACGACCTTTCGGGCCCTGGTCCGATCCGTCCGACCCTGCCGCCAGACGATGATTGAGAAAGACCACGCGGGCCGCACTGTCCGCACCGACCACGTCGGTCACGGCGCTCCATGCCCGGCTGCCGGACGCTGGTTTTGATGACGCCTCCGCAAGACGCCATCGCGGCGCGCCGGCGTCTGACCAACAAGCTGATCGCGTCGCGTGAGGCTGCGCGCCTGCGCCCCTTCTTCATGGCCGACGCCAAGCTGATCACCGGCGACGGCGGGCTGATCCTGGGCGCCGACGCCATCGTCGAGGCCTTCGCGGCGCAATTCCGCGAGCCCGGTTTCATGCCCTATGTGCGCACGCCGGAACGGATCGAGCCGGACGCGGGCGCCGGACGCGCCGCCGAAACCGGACGCTGGACTGGCGGCGGGGTCTCCGGCGCCTACATGGCCGCCTGGAGCAAGATCACCGGCCAGTGGGTGATCGAGAGCGAGCTGTTCGTGACGTTATCCAGCTAGGGCGCTGCCTTCGGCCTCGGCGATCCGCACGCGGTCCCAGCCACCTCCGCGCCAGATGCCCGTGAACACCAGCCACGTCAGCACCGACAGTCCGACCTGGACGACGACCAGGCCGCGCAGGCCGTAGCCCAGGACCAGGCCGACCCACCACATCGCGGGAAGCTGGATCAGGAACTGGCAGACGAAGGGCGTGAGGCTCGCGGCCCTGGTGGCGCCCGCGCCGCGCAGCGCGAAGCTAAGGATACGCCCAATGGCGTCCAGGCTGACGGTCGCCGCCAACAGGCGGGCGGGCCACAACGCCAGCTCGACGGTCGTCGGATCGGCGATGAACAGGCGCAGTGTAGGGCCGGTGGCCACGAGCACGCCCAGACCGAGGGGAAGCACGACCAGACCGCCCAGTGCGCCGGTCCGCCAGCCCCAGCGGCGGGCCTCGGCCGGGTCGAGGCGCCCAAGCGCCTGGCCGACCAGGGTGGCGGCGGCCACGCCCATGCCGACCGCGATCTGGATCGGCAGCAGCATCAGGTTGGACAGCACATTGACCACGGCGACCTCGGCCGTGCCGATCCTGGCGACGATGGCGTAGGCGACCATCAGCCCGACCTGGGACAGGCTTTGCTGAACGCTGATGGGCCAGCCGATCCGCGCGATGGCGGCGAGCCGCGCGCGGTCCGGCGCTTCGCCCAGCAGGCCGGGGATCGGCCGCCAGCGGGCCGCCAGGAGGGTCTGCGCCGCAAGGCCGATCAAGCCGGCAAAGGTCAGGGCCAGCCCGGCGCCGGCCGCGCCCCGCATCGGCCCCCCGGCGATCAGCAGGACGCTCAGCAGGATCTGGCAGGGTGCAATGAAGGCGGTGACGCGGAAGGCGACGCCTGGCCGGCCGGAGGCGATCCAATAGGCGTTGAAGGGGATGGTGATCCCCTGCAGCAACAGCGCCGGCGCGGCGCAACGCAGGAAGGCCGCGCCGGCGGCCGCCGCGACGGGGTCGTGGATCATGGCCGCGACGAGCCCCGGCCCGAGGAAGGCCGCAATCAGGGCCAGGACAGCGCCCAGCGGCGCGCCGAGGGCCAGGGCGTTGGTCAGCATCCGGCCTGCCAGGGCCGACGCGCCGGCGCCGGCCGCACGGGAGATGCTGGCCTGGGCGCCGGTGTCGATGCCGTAGAGCAGGGCCAGCAGCAGGGTGTAGAGCACGTTTCCGAGCCCCACACCGGCCAGTGCCGCATCGCCGATGCGGCCGACCAGGGCGAGCGCCGCCAGCCCGACCAGATTCTGGATCAGAAAGAACGCCACCAGGGGCGCGGACAGAGCGCGGATGGCGCGAAGCGGACTCAGGTCGTCCATGCGATAGGCTTAGGCTGTTCGCGTATCCTGCAAAACTGAATTGGGCGCGAGCGTGACTTCAACGGCACGCAAGTCGGACGCCGCCACGCCTACACCCTGCCCCGGTCCCGCCCCCGCGTCATCCGCCTAGATCGTTCGGCGCCGCACCCGGGTCAGCGCCGCGAGCGCCAGGGCCACGAAGGCCGCGTCACGCTGGGCGCAGCGCAAACTGGAGGCCTGACCGGCCGCCTGGCCGCCATCGGGGCTGGTCAGCCGCCAGCCGATCACGCCGCCCAGCGTCTGCACCGCGCAGCGATAGCCGGCGGCGGCCAGGATTTCCTCGGCGTCCAGGTCGCGGTCCATTCGGCCACCCTAGGCGCAGCCCGGCCGGGTCCGATGGCGGCGGCGATGGTGATTGCGTGCAGAAACCGTGGAGCCGTCAGTCGGCGGCACGCGGCAGCAGCAGCTCGAAGCGCGCGCCGCCCTCGGTGGGCGCCAGGTCGATGGTCGCCTGGCTGGCGGCCAACAGCGAGCGCGCGATCGACAAACCCAGCCCAGTGCCCCCGGTGGCGCGGCGGCTGGTGAAGAACGGCTCGAACAGCCGCTCGCGATCAGCGGCCGGCACGCCGGGACCATCGTCGGTGACCGTCAGCGCCACCTGATCGTCCAGCAGGGCGGCGGTCACCCTTGCCTGGCCCGCGCCGGCCTGGCGACTGTTCTGCAGCAGGACGGTGATGGCGGTCTCCAGTGTGGCGTCGGGCACGGCGACCCGCGGCAGGCCGGACGGCAGGTCGACGACGACCTTGAAGGCGGGGCTCGCCTCGCCGTCCGCGGCGCGGTGAACCGCGGGGGCGAGGTCGGTGGCGGCCGCGGCGTCCGGCGCGGCCATGTCGGCGCGGGCCAGATCCAGGAGGCGGGTGACCAGCTGCGACAGCCGCTCGCCATCGGCGGCGATGTTGGCGAGGAACCGCTTCCGGTCCTTGGCCGACATGGTCTCGAAGTGGTCCTGCAGCAGCTCCGTGGCCCCGGCGATGCCGGCCAGCGGGGTCTTGAACTCGTGGCTCACCGCGGCGGCGAAATCGCGCAGGTAGCGGCTGCGACGCTCGATCCGCGCGGCCATAGCGCGAAAGTCCTCGTAGAGGGCGCGGATCTCGACGGCGGCGGTAGAGGGCGTCTCGGGCATGACGCCGCCGCCCTCGGCCAGCCCACGCGAGGCCTCGCTGAGCGCCTCGATGGGCCGGGTCACGCCCCGCGAGATCAGGCCGGAGAGGACCACGAGCAGGCCGAAGATGCCGACCACGCCCAGGATGATCTTGCCCCGATCCTCGTAGATCCCGCGGAAGAGGGAGCGCGGCGAGCGCGACAGCAGCAGGACGCCCACCACCTTGTCGCCCACGAGGATCGGGCGGGCGTGATGCAGGCGCAGGTCCGAGGCCCGGCTCAGCCACTCGAAGGCGTAGACCGGGTGGCCATCGCCGTTCACCCGAAACACCGTGCGGGGCGCGCCGCCCAGCGCCGTGCGGACCTCCGGCAGGCTGGAAAGGTCGCCACCCGCCTCCGCGCCTCCGGCGATCAGCCCGGTGCGATCGAGCACCAGGATCGAGGCGAGCGTGGTCCGCGTGGTCCGCGCGATCACCGGCGCCAGCGCGGCGGCGGTGGCGACCGCGTCCGGCTGCACGGGGCGGGCGGCGCGCCGCGGGACCGGGCGCTCGGGCAGCACCGGCGAGGCGCTGAGGTCGATGGTGGTGGGCTCGGGCCGATAGGGCGACGCCGGGCTGGCCGCATAGAAGTCACGCGAGGGCGGCGCCGGGGGCGGCGGCGCGGTGTCGGCGCCTGGGTAGCGCTCAGCGGCGACAGCAGCCAGCGCCGCGCCCTGGGCGACAAGCTCGGCCTCGGTCTGGCGCACCAGGGTGTTCTCGTAGACCCGCAGGAACAGCGCCGAGAGGCCCGGCATGGCAGCGGCGAACAGCAGCACCGAGAACAGGATCGTGCGTAGACGCAACGCCGGCCAATGGCGCTTGGCGAAGGCCTTCAGTGTCCCGATCACGCCCGTTGGCCGACGCAGGCCCCCAGGCGGTAGCCGACGCCCGCGCGGGTCTCGATCACGTCGTGGCCACCGAGCGTGGCGAACTTGGCGCGCAGATTGCGCACATGGCTGTCGACCGTGCGATCGGTGATGGCGAAGCCCGGGCCGTGAAGGTGGTCGATGATCGCGTCGCGGCTGAACACCCGGGTCGGGGCGGCCATCAAGGTACGCAGGATCATGAACTCAGTGACCGTGAGCTGGGCTTCCGCCTCGCCCCAGCGCGCCATCCAGCCTTCCGCGTCGAGGTTCAAGCGGCCGTGGACCAGGGCGTCGGCGGCGGGTGGCGTGGCGAGGCCGCCTCGGGCGCGCCGCAGGATGGCGCTGACCCGGGCCACCACCTCGCGCGGGCTGAACGGCTTGACCACATAGTCGTCGCCGCCGAGTTCGATTCCGAGGACGCGGTCGATCTCGTCGTCGCGGGACGACAGGAACAGGATCGGCAGGTCGGCGGTCGCGCGCAGGCGGCGGCAGACTTCCAGGCCATCCAGCTTGGGCATGTTGATGTCGAGGATGACGAGGTCGGGCGCCTCGGCCGCCACCGAAGCCAGCGCCGCCTCCCCGTCCGCGGCCTCGCGGGCGCTCATCCCGGCCTTCTCCAGGGCGAAGACCAGCAGCTGGCGGATATGAGGATCGTCATCAACGACGAGGACGGCGGGCATGGGCGCATGATCCGGGTTGCGCGGGCGCGGTCAACCGCGGGGCTAGTCTCGCTCAGGGCAGAGTTTTTCGTCCGGGTCGGCGGCGAAGGTCGTCCCGGAGAGGTCAAGATCCGGCCATCCGACCAAGACGTGGAGTCGAGCCAGACGACGCGCGTCGCGCCAGCGCCAACTCCGCCAGTCGCCCTGATGGGCGAAGACCCGGTCGGCCAGCATCCGTCTGGTATAGGTGACACGTACGCGCAGGTCGGCGGGCAACGGTCGCCGCTCGAGTTCGGCGAGGGGAACGACGGCGTCGCCGTCCAGCTGGCGCAGGTAGCAGAGGTCGAGGGCCGCGCCCTGGCCGGTCAGTTCGCGGGCGTGGCGGACGTTCCAGGCCGCGGCGATGGATCCCAGATCGACGAGACTGCAGGCCAACAGCACGGCGCCGGCGGTAAGCGCGTTGGCGTTGATCAGCCAGCTGGCGCTCTTGCCCTTCAGGAGCCGCCAGCAGATCAGCGCCAGGCCGACGGCGACCAGGGCCATCCACATCAGGGCCGCAATCCGCAGGCGGGTCAGCGAGTAGGCCTGCAGGTAGATGAGCGTGCGCCACACCGTCGAGGCGACCAGGAACAGGTTCTGCGCCACCCAGGTGGTCACCAGGATGCGCGGCCAGCGGGCCTGGCCGGTATCCGAGCCGGGGCGCAGGAACACCAGCACGAACAGGCCGGCGAGCAGCGCCGTCGCGATGAGCGGATAGGCGCCGCGGTGGGCGTAGTCGGCCAGGGTCACGCCATGCGGCAACGGCGCGCCGCTCCAGAGGAAAGCGATGTCGAGGCCGTTCTGCAGGGCGAACAGAGCGTTGAAGACCACCAGAGCGGCGGTGACCGAGGCGGTGGTCACGCTGTAGAGGCCGAAGTCCACGGCGGGCCTCGCCCTTGCGACCCGCCAGCGCAGGCCACGGGGCCGCAGGACCGCCCAGGCCGCGCCGCCGATCGCACCCCAGAAGATCAGGCGGCCAAGGTCCGCATCCGGCAGGTTGAAGTCGGCGAAGGCCTTCTCGATCACCGGATTGGCAAGGGCGAACAGCCACAGGAAGAGAAGCCCGCCAACCACGGGCAGGACGGCGGCCAGGACGATGGCGGTGAGCTTGAAGCGACGGGTGCGGGCGCGGGCCTTCAGCAGGCGGCGCAGGTCACTGGCCGGACCCCAGACCGACTTCAGCCCGGCCATGCTCAGACGGATGGCCCAGCGCCAGGCGTCTTCGCGGGCCGCCGCCCGGGGCGCCAGGGTGGCGACGGCGAGCGCCATGGCGAACCCCAGCATCCCGAGCGGCGTGGCGCGCTCGATCTCCAGCAGAGCGAATGCCGAGGCGGCGGCGAGGCCGAAGATTGAGAGGCGATGGCGCAGCAGCAACGGCCGGCCCGCGACCAAGGCTGTGACGGCGGCGAGGCCGGCGAGGCCCAGCCCAGCCCCGGGCCGCGCCTTGAAGAACAGCAGGTCGCTCAGCACGATCAGCCCGAGCGCCAGCGCGGCCTTGATCCAGAAGGTGTGGCGAAGGCTTGGCATGTTCCAGGGCTCCACGAGAACTGTGGGCCCCTGAATAGGGCGCGGGCGTGCAGCCCTGGCGCGGCGCGCTATGCGGCCTGTGATCTCGTCCGGTGCAGGTTCGGTGCAGAGGCCTCAGCCGCCGACCAGGGCCGCCCGTTCGTCAGGGCTCAGCACGCGCCATTTGCCCTCGGGAAGATCGCCCAGGCGCAGAGACCCGATGCGGATGCGCACCAGGTCCATCACATGCAACCCGACCAGCTCGCACATCCGGCGGATCTGGCGGTTGCGGCCCTCCTTGAGGATGAACCGCAGTTCCTGGCCCTGAATGACGCTGACCTTGGCGGGCTTCAGCTGGCGGCCGTCCATGGTCAGGCCATGGCACAGGCGAGCGATCTTCTCTGGCGTGATCCGGCCGGTGACCGTGACCACGTATTCCTTCTCCAGGTCGGACTCCGGCCCGATGATCGCCTTGGCCAGCACCCCGTCGTCGGAGAGCAGCAGCAGACCGCGGCTATCCATGTCCAGGCGGCCGAGTGGCGCGAGCCGGGTGTCGCGGTCGGGGATTTGCGGGCTCTCGCCCACCAGGGCCGCGTGGGTCAGCAGGCGCACAGCCGGGACCTGGCCCTGCTCCGGCTGGGCGGAGACGATGCCCATGGGCTTGTGCAGCACGACGCTGAGCGCGGCGGGACCCTCGGTGTCGGCCAGGGTAAGCGTCTGGCCGGGCAGGATCTTGCGGCCCGTATCGGTGACGGTCTCGCCGTCGATGGAGATCAGGCCCTTCTCGATCAGAGCCTCGGCCTCGCGCCGCGAGCAGACGCCGCTCTGCCCCAGCCACTTGTTGACCCGCTGCGGCTCGGCCTCGTCGTAGCGGCGGGTCCAGGCCATCAGCTTTTCGGCGGGTAGGCGTGGCGGCGGCCGGCCGGGTCTTCCACCGCACCGTCGGAGAGGTAGTCCGGGCCGACTGGGACCTTGCCGTGGCCGCCGGGGATGTCGAGGACGTAGGTCGGCTGGGCGAGGCCGGAGACGGTGCCGCGGATCGCGCGCATCAGGACCTGGCCGGCCTCGATGGACGTCCGCAGGTGGCTGGTGCCCAGCGCCATATCGGGGTGATGAAGATAATAGGGCTTGATCCGCGTCTCGACGAAGGCGCGCATCAGGGTCTCCAGCGCCTCCGGCGTGTCGTTGACGCCGGCCAGCAGCACGGTCTGGCCGAGCATGGGAATGCCAGCGTCGACGATCCGGGCGCAGGCTTCTCGCGCGGCGGGCGTCAGTTCGCGGGCGTGGTTGGCGTGGAGCGCCACATAGACCGTCTTGCCGGGCGCCTTCAGGGCCGCGACCAGCTCGTCGGTGACCATCTCCGGCGCCACGGCCGGCACGCGGGTGTGGAAACGGACGATCTTGACGTGGTCGATGGCGGCCAGCCTGGCCATGACGTCGGTCAGCCGGCGCGGCGACAGGATGAAGGGGTCGCCGCCGGTGACGATCACCTCCCAGATCGCCGGGTGGTCAGCGATGTAGGCGACGGCGGCGTCCAGGGCTGCGGACGAGAGTGGCCGCAGGCCCTCGGGCCCGACCATCTCGCGGCGGAAGCAGAACCGGCAGTAGACCGCGCAGGCGTGGTTGATCTTCAGCAGGCAACGATCGGGATAGCGGTGGACGATCCCCTCGACCGGGGAATGGGTGAAGTCGCCGACCGGGTCGACGGACTCCTCGGGACGGAGCTCGAGCTCGGCCTCGCAGGGGATGAACTGCCGCGCGATAGGGTCGTCAGGGTCCGCCGCGTTGATCAGCTCAGCCATGGCGGGCGTGATAGCCACGGCGTACTGGGCGGCCACCCGCTCGAGTCCAGCGACGCGCTCGGGCGCGACGAGGCCGGCGGCGGCCAGGGCTTTCGGGCTGGTGAGGGTCTTGGCGCTCATGCGGGACGCGGTATGGCCCAAGGCGGCGAGGCGGGCAACGCGCGGCGCGTCAGCCCTCGACCAGCGACAGCGGGTTCGGCGTCGGCTCGGCGACCTTGTGCAGGCTGTTGCGATCGCGGTGCAGGAAGGGCTCGGGCCGCCCGCGGACCACCAGCGTGGTGTCGGAGACATAGCTCCAGCCGCCATCGGCATTGAAGGTCACGTCCAGCTGATAGGCGTCGGTGCGGAAGGCGTATTCGAGGAAGGCCGTCGAGGTGATGCCGAACTCGGTCTCACCGCGCTTGGCGGCCACGATCAGGCCCGAGCCGTCCGCTTTGGCCTTTCCGCCGGCCAGCAGCGACTGGCCCCTGGGGATGGCCAGGGTCTGCATCACCAGGCCGGTCGCCGGTTCCCACAGCCAGTAGCCCACCTGATCGTGGAAGGTGATCGCCTCTTCCGCGGTGTTGATGTGGATGTGATAGCGCAGGCCGTAGAGCAGCTGCGGGCCGTTGGCCTGCGGATCGATGGGCTGCATCTCGATGCGCTCGATATATTCGCGCCGCTCCGGCCCGTCGGCCTTGGGATTGAGGTCGATCCCCTTGCGTCCTTCCCAGACGCCGGCCATGCGGGTCAGCGGGCCGAGGTTGGCCAGGGTGTCCGGATCGACGTCGGACGGCTCGGTGAAGATGTCGTCTGGAAAGGCGCTCATGCCCGAGAGATGCGGCTCGGGCCGGAGGTCGTCAAGGCGTAGCGACAGGCGCCCAAAGCACTTGCTCGATATGCGACGCACCGGTCGCCAGCATCACCAGGCGGTCGAGGCCGAGCGCGCCGCCGCTGGCCGAGGGCATGGTCGCCAGCGCGGCCAGGAAGTCCTCGTCGAGGGGATAGGTCTCGCCGTAGACGCGCGCCTTCTCCGCCATCTCGATCTCGAAGCGGCGGCGTTGTTCGGCCGGGTCGGTGAGTTCGCCGAAGCAGTTGGCCAGCTCGACCCCGCAGGCATAGAGCTCGAAGCGCTCGGCCACCCGCGGATCGGAGGCCTTGGGCCGGGCCAGCGCCGCTTCGCTGGTGGGGTATTCGCACAGGATCGTCGCCCGTTCGCGGCCAAGGTTCGGCTCGATCTTTTCCACCAGCACCCGGCTGAAGACGTCGGCCCAGGTGTCGTCGGCGGCGGTGCGGATTCCCTGCCCGGTCGCCGCGGCGGCCAGGGCGTCGCGATCGTCCAGCGCGGCTAGGAGGTCGATGCCGGCGAACCGGTCAAAAGCCTCGGCCACGGTCACGCGTTCGGGCTCGGCCAAGGGGTCGATGCTGCGGCCCCGGAAGGTGAGCGCGCGCGCCTCGGCCGCCTGCGCCGCGACGGCCAGCAGGCTGGCGCAATCGGTCATCAGGGTCTCGTAGGGCTCCTCCGCCCGATACCACTCCAGCATCGTGAACTCAGGATGGTGCAGCGGCCCGCGCTCGCGGTTGCGCCAGACGCGGGCCAGTTCGAACAGCCGGGGCTCGCCGGCGGCCAGCAGCTTCTTGGCGGCGAACTCCGGCGAGGTGCGCAGGTAGAGGGGCGCCTTCTCACCTCCCAGGCTGAGCGCCTCGGTGGCGAAGGCGTGCAGGTGGGCCTCGTTCCCGGGGGAGACCTGCAGGGCCGGGGTCTCGACCTCGATGAAGGCGCGCGCCTCAAACCAGGCGCGGATCGCGCGGGTGATCGCCGCGCGCTTGACCAGGAACGGGCGGCGGTCGGAGAGCCGGTCGGGGCGCCACCAGGGCGAAGCTGTCGGTTCGGGCAAGGGGTGCGACCGGTTGGGGGGCTGGCGATTTCGCCGCCAATCGCTATAGGGGCGCGACAACAATTTCATCTGCGGAATCGCGGGCGTTCGCCGAGCGGCTCCGTGGGCATCGAAGGAAGACCGCTTGAAAGTAGCCGCCAGCTCGCTCCGCAGGGGCGCCGTAGTCGACATGGAAGGCCGGCTCTACGTCGTGCTGACCGCCGAGAACATCCATCCCGGCAAGGGCACGCCGGTGACCCAGCTCAACATGCGGCGCATCTCCGATGGCGTGAAGGTGTCGGAGCGGTGGCGCACCACCGAACAGGTCGAACGCGCCTTCGTGGACGACCGCAATTTCACCTTCCTCTACCAGGACGCCGAAGGCTTCCACTTCATGAACCCGGAGAACTACGACCAGGTCGTGGCCACGCCGGAAGTTGTAGGCGACGCGGCGCCCTGGCTGCAGGACAACATGGTCGTGACGCTTTCGACCCACGAGGGCGTGCCGATCTCGCTGGAACTGCCGCGCACGGTGACCTTCGAGATCACCGACACCGAGCCCGCGGTGAAGAACCAGACGGCGTCGTCGTCCTACAAGCCCGCGACGCTCTCAAACGGCGCGCGGATCATGGTCCCGCCCTACATCGCCGCCGGCACCCGCGTGGTGATCCTGACGGAAGACGGCTCCTACCAGGAACGCGCCAAGGACTGAGGCGCTATCCCGTCTGGGGTAAGATCAACGCGTGGGGGCGCACAACTCTGGTCGACGGCGGGCTTCCCGCCGTTAAGGCGAAGTCGGAGCATCCCATGCGCACCACCTTGATGGACATCCGCCAGATGAAGGCGGCGGGGCGTCGCATCGCCATGCTGACGGCCTACGACTTCCCTTCGGCGAAGCTGGCCGACGCGGCGGGCGTGCCCATGCTGCTGGTGGGCGACTCGCTGGGCATGGTCGTGCATGGCCACGACACGACCCTGCCCGTGACCCTGGACGACATGGCCCGCCACGCGGCGGCTGTGGTGCGCGGGACCGAGAACGCCCTGGTGGTCGGCGACCTGCCCTTCCTGACCTATGCGAGCAAGGCCGACGCCGTGGCAGCGGCGCGCCGGCTGATGCAGGAGGCCCATGTGCAAGCGGTCAAGCTGGAAGGTGGCCGGGCCGTTGCGCCCATCGTCCAGCACCTGACGACGCTGGGCGTGCCGGTGATGGGCCACCTGGGCTTCACCCCGCAGTCGCAGCATCAGCTCGGCGTGCGCGTGCAGGCCAAGCAGGCAGCCTGCGCCAAGCGGCTGATCGAGGACGCCCTGGCCCTGGAGGCGGCCGGCGCGTTCGCCGTGGTGCTGGAGCTGGTGCCCGCGCCGCTGGCGCAGGCCGTGACCGAGCGGCTGCGGATCCCGACGATCGGCATCGGCGCGGGCGTCGGCTGCGACGGCCAGGTGCAGGTGTGGCACGACCTGCTGGGCCTGTTCGAGAGTTCGCCCCGGCACGCCAAGCGCTACGCTGAAATCGGCGCGGCGATTGAGGGCGCCCTGCGAGCGTACGCCGCGGACGTCGAAAGCGGGGCCTTCCCGACCGGGGCTCAGAGCTCGAAGATGGACGACGACGAACTTGCCCGCGCGCTGGCTTGAGATCAGCCCGCCGTGCAGGTCATCCGCACCATCGCCGATATGCGCGCCGCGCGCGGCGGCCTGACCCGTGTCGGCCTCGTACCGACCATGGGCTTCCTGCATGAGGGCCACATCAGCCTGGTGGCGCGGGCGCGGGCGGAGTGCGCCGCGGTCGCCGTGAGCATCTTCGTCAATCCCACCCAGTTCGGTCCGGCCGAAGACCTCGGCCGGTATCCGCGCGATCTGCCGCGGGACCTTGCCCTGCTGGAAGCGGCGGGCGCGGACTTCGTGTTCACGCCAGAGCCCGCCGAGATCTATCCGCCGGGCTTCGAAACCCAGGTACTGGTCGGCGGGATTACCGAGGTGTTGGAGGGCGCTGCCCGGCCCGGGCACTTCGCCGGCGTCGCGACGGTCGTCGCCAAGCTGTTCAACATCGTCCAGCCCGACATCGCCTACTTCGGCCAGAAGGACGCTCAGCAGAGCGTGGTGATCCGCAAGCTCGTCGCCGACCTCAACCTGCCGGTCGAGATCGTGGTCGCGCCGACGGTGCGCGACGCTGACGGCTT
>Ga0207711_10000724_pt1 | contig 32484 bp, 25 predicted proteins | sample KBSS34metaG_FD_184401 | JGI IMG/M metagenome (GOLD analysis project Ga0207711, IMG submission 184401) | Switchgrass rhizosphere microbial communities from Kellogg Biological Station, Michigan, USA - KBS S3-4 metaG (SPAdes) (version 2) | ecosystem: Host-associated > Plants > Roots > Rhizosphere... | reverse complement strand
GAAGGCGCGATGGACGCCGGCAATCTGCTCAAGCCGGCGCTCGCACGCGGCGAGCTGCATTGCATCGGTGCGACCACACTCGACGAATATCAGAAGCATGTCGAAAAGGACGCGGCACTGCAGCGGCGCTTCCAGCCGGTGTTCGTCGGCGAGCCTACCGTCGAGGACACGATCTCGATCCTGCGCGGATTGAAGGAGAAATACGAGCTGCACCACGGCGTGCGCATCACCGATGCCGCGATCGTGAGCGCGTCGACGCTCTCAAACCGCTATATCTCGGACCGCTTCCTGCCCGACAAGGCCATCGACTTGATGGACGAAGCGGCCTCGCGCATCCGCATGGAAGTCGAGAGCAAGCCCGAAGAGATCGAGAACCTCGACCGCCGCATCATCCAGCTCAAGATCGAGCGCGAGGCCCTCCGGCGCGAAACCGACGCCGCATCGCGCGACCGGCTGGCGACGCTCGAAGAGGATCTCGCCAATCTCGAGCAGCAGTCGGCCGAGCTGACCACGCGCTGGCAGGCCGAAAAGGAGAAGATCAACGCCGAGGCGGAGCTCAAGGCGCAGCTCGATCACGCGCGCGGCGAACTCGAGCAGGCGCAGCGTGCGGGGAATCTCGCGCGCGCCGGCGAGCTCTCCTACGGCGTGATCCCGCAGCTCACGCGCCAGCTCGAGGAGGCCCAGGCGACCACCAAGGGCGCGATGCTGCGCGAGGAAGTCACCGCCGACGATATCGCCGCGGTGGTCAGCCGCTGGACCGGCATCCCGGTCGACCGTATGCTCGAAGGCGAGCGCGAGAAGCTGCTCCATATGGAGGACGCGCTCGGCAAGCGCGTAATCGGACAGGACGCGGCGGTGAAGGCGGTTTCGACCGCGGTGCGCCGCAGCCGCGCCGGGCTACAGGATCCCAACCGGCCGCTCGGCTCGTTCCTGTTCCTGGGACCCACCGGCGTGGGCAAGACCGAGTTGACCAAGGCGCTCGCCGAATTCCTGTTCGACGACGGCAACGCGATGGTGCGCATCGACATGAGCGAGTTCATGGAGAAGCACGCCGTCGCGCGGCTGATCGGCGCGCCTCCCGGCTATGTCGGCTATGAGGAAGGCGGCGTGCTGACCGAGGCGGTGCGGCGGCGGCCGTACCAGGTCGTGCTGTTCGACGAAGTCGAGAAGGCGCACGGCGACGTGTTCAACGTGCTGCTGCAGGTGCTCGACGACGGGCGGCTGACCGATGGCCAGGGCCGCACGGTCGACTTCTCGAACACGATCGTCATCCTGACCTCGAACCTCGGCTCGCAGTTCCTGACCAATCTAAGTGAAGGCCAGTCGGTCGAGAGCGTCGAGCCGCAGGTGATGGAGATCGTGCGCGCGCACTTCCGTCCCGAGTTCCTCAACCGGCTCGACGAGATCATCCTGTTCCACCGGCTGGCTGCCGAGCATATGGCGCCGATCGTCGACATCCAGGTCGGCCGCGTCGCCAAGCTGCTCAAGGACCGCAAGATCACGGTCGAGCTGAGCGATGCCGCGCGCGCCTGGCTGGGCCGGGTGGGCTATGATCCGGTCTATGGCGCGCGCCCGCTCAAGCGTGCGGTACAGCGCTATCTGCAGGATCCGCTCGCCGATCTGATCCTGCGCGGTGAAGTGAAGGACGGGTCGACGGTCAGGATCGACGAAGGCGATGGAGCGTTGCGGCTGAGCGTGGCCTGATCTTCCGACCGTTTCCAAGGACCGGGATCGCGGAGCGATCCCGGTTTCCCTTTTCTCGAAACCGCAATGCCTGCAGACAGAAAAAGGGCGGCCTCCTCGCGGTGGCCGCCCTCTCTTTCAGGTGGCGTCTAGTCTAGAAGTCGACCTTCGCGCCGACGCGGAAGTAGCGCCCGATGAACAGGCGATCAGCCCAAGCGGGATTGAACTGATAGATCGCATAACCCGCGTTTACGTCGAGCGGCGGACGCTTGTTGAGAACGTTCAGCACGTCGAAGTACAGTTTGAACCGCCCTGCGACCTTGACTTCGCCATGCGCGTCGAGATCGAAGGTCGCCTTGACGTGGCACTGGACCGGATCGCCATTGTCATAGACGACCAGCTGGCCGTCGCTTGCGCTCTGCAGACAGTCGCCATAGGTGCCGCCCGAGTCGGTAGCTACGGGCGAGTAGCCGCTGGTGTAATTGGCAGTCAGCGTCAGACTGTAAGTGTCCTGGAAATCGATCGTATTCTGCCAGGTGGCGCGCCACTTGGGAGCGCCGGAACAGGACGTCCAACCGCACGGGCCGAGCGTACCGTCCGCGCGCCAGATCGAACCGTCGTCATTTTCCTGCTGGAGGCGGATCAGGTACGACGCGTTTGCAACGCTGCGCAACGTCAGGTTGTTAGAGATACGCAGCTTGATGTCGCCCGAAAAGTCGATGCCCTCGCCCTTGAACGCATTGGCATTCGAGAACGGAGTCTCGATGAAGCCCAGCAGCGGCAGCGCAGTCGGGTTGAGCGGATCGGCGGCGCCCTGGATAACGGTTACGCCCGGAATGTTCACCGTGCCATTGTTGGTATAATATTGCGTGTAGATGGCACTCGAGGCGGAAGCCGGCACGATCAGGTTCTTGATCTTGGTGTGCCAGTAATCGACCGTGAAGGTCATGTTCCGCGCCGGCTGGAGCACGATGCCGGCCGTATAGGCGGTGGACTTTTCCGGCTTCAGATTGGGATTGCCTGAAGACGTCAGGCCCGGCGAATAGCCGCCCGAATAATAGGTGGGGTTGCTCGCATGTGCCGCGCAGAAAGCGGCATAGGTCGGCGAACTGCAGACGATCGAGGCATTGGTGTAGCCGGTCGCGGGCAACTGGAACGACTCGTTGAAGTTCGGAGCGCGGAAGCCCTTCGACCAGGTGCCGCGCACCTTGAACTCATGAACCGGCTGAAACGACGCTTCGAACTTCGGCGAGAAGGCTTCCTGCCCGGTCGAATAATGATCGAACGAGCCCTCGGCTTTCGTGCGCAAACTGTCGAGGATCGGAACCGAGATTTCATACGACGCCGACCAGATATCGCGCTCGCCCTGCACCGCGACGCCGTTGATGGTGTAATAGCGTGCGTAGGGGTTGGTATCGTTCGCAGGGTTCGCGCTGGGATTGTTGAGCTTCTCGTGGCGGAACTGGCCACCGACGGCAACGTTCAGCTTGCCACCCGGGAGTTCGAACAGGTCCTTCGCAAGCGCCGCCTGAAGCTGATATAGTTCCGATGTCGCCCGCTTTTTCTGCGCCGGGAAGATCTTGTCGATAGTCGCCTGCGTATTCGCCGACGGATTGACAAAATCGTAGGTGCCCTGGGCAACCGCGTTCATCAGGCCCTGCAGATAGACGTAATTGCGGTTCGTAACGTCGAGCGTGACCTTCGAAGCGGTCGCGCCGAGGTTATAGTCCCAACCGCCAGCGAAGCTGCCGTGCGCGCCGATTGCGCCACGATAGACTTTGGCGTCGGTAAACGTCTGGATGCCACGGTTGGGCAGTCCCGACAGCAGTGCGAGATTACCGGCAGCGGCGAACGGATTGTTCGGGTTGAGCGTGCCGTTGCTGGCATTACAGCCCGAGGAGATCATGTCGCCGCTGATGTTTCCGGTGGCCGGGTTGGTGCCGACGACCGCGGTGCCTTGCGGGCAGACGTAGGTCGGGAGGAAGATGCGGCTCACGGTAACGCGGCGGCCACCTGCCGCCGTCGACCCCGTCCAGCCGCGCGGCGTCCCCTCGTTGAAGGTCGTCGTGTTGTAGAAGTTGAACATTGCGAAGACTTCGGAATCGCCGAACATCTTCGTTGCGCGCAGCGTTCCGCCGCGCCGCGTGATCTGGGCATTGTACATCTGATATTCGGCGAGCAGATCTTCCTGGCAGACCGTCGACGGCGAGGAGGCCGTGATCTGGCTGGCCGACAAGGTTACCGAGTTCAGAGAGCCGCAACCATTCAGATACTGAAAGCGGCCTTGCGCTGCCAGCGCGGTTGAATATGGCCGCACCGCGGTCGCGCGAGTCGACTGAAAGCCCAGATAGCTGCCGTCGTACTGGATGCCGTTGCGCACTGCGTTGAACAGGCAGCCCTGCGCCGCTGTGCCGCAGATCTGCCCAAGGTCACCCGTGTTGAACGGATAACCGCGCGCACGCGAATACAGCGGGTCGTTGCGCTGATATTCGCCGCTGATGTAGATGTTGTAGCCGTCGCTCTTGATGTCACCGACGCCGAAGCTGGCACTGATGCGCTGCTCGCCCGCGTCGCCCTGTTGGGAGATGCCGGCCGAACCATTGATGTGCAGGCCCTTGATGTCGCGCTTCGTGATTACGTTGACCACGCCCGCGATCGCATCCGAACCATAGGTCGCCGACGCGCCGTCGAGCAACACGTCAATCGTGCTGATGACCGAATTGGGGATGGTGTTGATGTCGACGATATTGCGCTGCGTGTCGTCCGCCAGCGGATACACCGCCGTGCGCATGCCGTCGAACAGGACCAGCGTATAGGCGTCATTGAAGCCGCGCAGCGACGGGGCGCTCGCGCCCGTGGTGAACCCGAAGGCCGACCAGCTCGGCGGCACCGTGCCGGCATTGTTGGCGGTCAGGGACTGAAGCGCTTCCGTCGCCGTGGCAATGCCGCGCTTCTCGAGATCGTCGGCCGTGATCGAGACCACCGGCGAAGCCGTTGCCGCCGCCGGATTGCGGACGATCGATCCGGTGACGACGATTTCACTTCCAGTCTCTGCGGGTGCCTGGTCCGCCGGCGCCTGTGCGTTTGCCGCCGCGGGCGCGGGCGCATTCTGCGCCTGGGCCGGAACGGCGAACAGCACGATCGCCGCGACGCCCGCCAGGGCGGTCCCGGCTCGAAGCTCGCTGAATTGGTTGTGCTTCACGTGGATATATCCCTCGTCTGACCCTGCGCCGTCGAACGGCCGGGTATGTCCCCGCCTCATCTTGCCGCACGCGCGAAAGCGTACAGCGAGGCATGGGCGTTGGATGGAACCCGACCGTATGACTGTAAAGGTTACATTCAGACTGGGAGGCGCTGATTTACGTGGACTGTAGCGAAAAAGTCACAACAATCGATCGCCCGCCGCAGCCCTTGTTTTACACGCGTATGATAGTTGTGCGGGCGCGAAATAGGCTGAAATTTTATTGCGCAACAGCCGACATCGGTCCCGCGACCAGCAGCGGGTCGATTCGCGCGTCGCGCCACTTGAGACTCCAATGGAGATGCGGACCGGTGGCACGGCCGGTCATGCCGACCCTGCCGATCACCTGGCCGCGGCGAATCGCCTCGCCTGGGCGCACGTCGATTTGCGATAGATGCATGAAGGCGCTGTTGAGGCCCATGCCGTGGTCAATCATCAATAAATTGCCTTCGAGCGTGAAGGGATGGTCCGCCGCAAGCGTCACTACGCCGTCGGCAGGCGCGACCACGATGGTGCCGGCCGGCCGCGCGATGTCGATGCCCGAATGATAGGCGCCCGCTTCGCCGTTCTTGTAGATGCGCTGCGATCCAAACAGCGTCGAGATGCGTCCGGTGATGGGCCAGAGGAACGGCTGGCGCCAGCCCTGGGCATCGCTCACCACGCGCCGTGCGGCGGTGATCTGCGCCAGCTCCACGGGACGGAGCCGATCGAATTCGGGCTGCGGAAGCGGCGTCTTGGGCAGGCTGTTGAGCCGCGAAATGTCCCAGGCGCGCGGCGCGATCATGAGCTGCTTGCGGATGGTGGTGCCGTCGCCCAGCGTCGCGACGAGCACGGCGACCGGCGGCGCGTCGCGATCGAAGGCGATCAGAAAGCGGCGATCGGGCGCAACCGCCACGGCTGCGCCGTCGAACGTCAGTTGGACGGTGTCGCGCGGCACGGTTCCGGCGACGGCGCCGCCCTGTGTCAATACGCCCTCGAGACCAAATGGCGACCCGAGTTCGGGAGAAATCGGCGGCGCGCCGCCGTTGATTTGCGCAGGCGCAGCGACGCTTGCGCCGCCACTCGCCGGGCCCCATCCCAGGCCCGAACCGCCGATCAGCGCGCTTGCCCCAAGGAGCAGGCGCGGGAGATTCACGCCTGCATCGCCTCTGCGGCGAGCGCCGCGCTGGCATAGGGCTCCTGCCGGGCAACGCTCCAGTAGCGCAACGCGTCGAGCGGAATCCGCTGGCCGCTCATCGCGCACACGACATGGTCGCCGGGCGTGAGCACGCGAAAACCATTCGCCATATAATGGAGCCGCGCGGCGCGGGCGGTATTCGACATCAGCATCGCGGGCGTTCCCAACTCCAAACGAATTACAACAGGCTCGGTTGTTCCGGTGCCTCGCCAACATAGGATTTGCCGCCGGGGCGCTCAAGCCGCACATCGACCTGGCCGTCACGGAAATGCAGCGTGAGCGCCGCGACCGCGCGCGCCGCCTCGGCAGTCGCGACGACGCGACCCGAAGGGCGTCCCGCAACCCAGGCATAGCCGCGTTCGAGCGGGCGCTCGGGATGCGCAGCAGCGAGCAGCCGGCCCGCAGCGTCGAGCCGTTGTTGCGCAGCATGCAGCCGCTGGTCGAGCAGCGCGGGGCGCAGCACCGCCGCTGCATGCGTCAGTTCGCTCCGTGCCTGGACGATGCGGCGCTCGAGCGCGCGATCGAGCCGCGCGCCCACTTCGTCGACGCGCTGACGCTGCGGCCCGAGCAACGCGTCGCGCCGCGGCAGCACGCGCACCAGCGCTGCGAGCTTCTCTCCCGCGCGCTCATGATAGCGGCGCGCGCAGCGCTCGGAGCGCAGCGCAAGCGTCGCGACCTGGTTGGTAAGTTCCGCGCGCACCGGCACGGCGATCTCAGCGGCGGCAGTTGGCGTCGGCGCGCGCAGGTCGGCGGCGAAATCGGACAGGCTGGTGTCGGTTTCGTGTCCGAGCGCCGAGATAAGGGGTATCGTGCAGTCGGCGATCGCTCGGACCACGATTTCCTCGTTGAATGCCCAGAGATCCTCGATCGAGCCGCCGCCGCGCGCGACGATCAGCAGGTCGGGGCGCGCTACCGGCCCGCCCGGGCTGAGCGCGTCGAATCCGCGGATCGCCGCAGCGATCTGGCGCGCGGCGCCTTCGCCCTGCACCTGCACTGGCCACAGCACGACATGGGTCGGAAAGCGATCGTCGAGGCGATGCAATATGTCCCGGATCACCGCCCCGGTGGGCGAGGTCACCACGCCGATCGTGCGCGGCAGATAGGGAAGCTTTTTCTTGCGCTCGGCCGCGAACAGCCCTTCGGCAGCCAGGCTGGCCTTCAATTTCTCGAGCAGCGCCATCAGCGCGCCTTCGCCGGCAAGCTCCATGCGATCGATGACGATCTGGTATTTGCTGCGGCCCGGGTAGGTGGTGAGCTTGCCGGTTGCGACGACTTCGATGCCGTCCTGCGGCGAAAACGGCAGCGCCGCGGCCGCGCCGCGCCACATCACGCCGTCGATCACTGCGTCGGCATCCTTGAGGCAGAGATAGACGTGCCCCGAGGCGGCGCGCTTGTACCCGGAGATCTCGCCGCGCAGCCGGACGTGCCCGAATTCGCCTTCGACCATCCGCTTGAGCTTGCCCGAGAGTTCGCTGACGCTCAGCGGCGGCGCATTGTCGCCCGGCACGGCCTCGGCTACGAGCCGGGCCGTATATGGGTCGAAAGGGTCAGCCATGAACGTCCTGCTGGTGGGATCTGGGGGACGCGAACATGCGCTCGCGTGGAAGCTCGCGCAATCGCCGCTGCTCGATAGACTCTATGCGCTGCCTGGCAACCCCGGCATCGCCGAACACGCCGAATGCGCGAACATCGCCGCCACGGACCAGCGCGCGATCATCGATTTCTGCCTGCGCCATTCGATCGGCTTCGTCGTGATCGGCCCCGAGGCTCCGCTGGTCGAGGGCCTCGCCGACAATCTGCGCACGATGGGACTGCCGGTGTTCGGGCCCGGCAAGACCGCCGCGCAGCTCGAAGGTTCGAAAGCGTTCACCAAGGACCTGTGCGCGCGCGAGCACATCCCGACCGCACGCTATGACCATGTCCATTCGAAGGACGGGGCCGAAGCCGCGCTCGCCGATTATGGGCTGCCGGTGGTGATCAAGGCCGACGGGCTGGCCGCGGGCAAGGGAGTCACCGTCGCCACCACCGAGCAGGAAGCACGCGACGCCATTCTCGCCATCTTCGCCGAGGCCGGTGCGACCGCGGTGATCGAGGAATTCCTCGATGGCGAGGAAGTGAGTCTGTTCGTGCTGAGCGACGGGACGCACGTGCTGCCATTCGGATCGGCGCAGGACCATAAGCGTGTCGGCGATGGCGACACCGGGCCCAATACCGGCGGCATGGGCGCGTACAGCCCCGCGCCAGTACTCACCCCCGAACTCGAAGCGCGCGCGATCGCGGAGATCGTCGAGCCGACCGTCGCCGCGCTGGCGCGAATCGGCGCGTCCTATTCGGGCGTGCTTTATGCCGGGCTGATGCTCACCGCCGACGGTCCCAAGCTGATCGAATACAACGTCCGGTTTGGCGACCCCGAGTGCCAGGTGCTGATGTTGCGGCTTGAGGATGATCTGCTGCCGATCCTGCTGGCGACCGCCAAAGGCGCACTGGCCGAGGTCATGCCGCATTTCTCGCGCCAGACCGCATTGACGGTGGTGATGGCGGCGGACGGTTATCCGGGCACGCCCGCGAGCGGCGGCACGATCAGCGGAATCGCCGACGCCGAGGCCAATGGCGCCAAGGTGTTCCAGGCGGGCACGCGCGACGAGGGCGGCACGCTGGTCGCGGCCGGCGGGCGCGTGCTTGCGGTGACTGCACTCGGCGACGACATCGGCGCGGCGCAGGCCGCGGCGTATCGCGCGGTCGATGCACTCGATTTCCCGACCGGCTTCTGCCGGCGCGATATCGGCTGGCGCGAGATCGCGCGCGCCGGCTGACGGGCAATCAGCCCATATCATTGCCGTGAAGTTTCAGCACAACCGGCCGATCGCTCGGCTTTCACTCCGGTAACGTGACGGCGAGCCCCTCTCTTCCTGCGCCCATGGCACCGGCCCGAACTCGGGCAGCGGAGTCGAGCGCCTTGCGCCGATGTCATTGCGATAGTCTCCGCCGACGTCGGTGCGCGCCTGGAGCAGGTCACTGACTTTCGATTGACGAATTGCGCCAGCGCCATGGCCGCCGCCCCACGGTGCGCCAGCGATAATCCGCGCATCGGAGGCGCCGTGCCGCCAAGCGGAGCCAAGGCTATTGGGCCGGCGATCGCCGCTGCGCGGATTCGCTTTCGTGCCCTTACTTCATCCCGGAGCGGCGCAATATTGTCTGATATAATCCTCGTGCCGCGGCATTGCGTCGGCGGCGCGCGCGATGACTTGGCGTGTGTCCGCCAAGATTTGACGATTGGCTTCGGGAGGGATCACGGCGATCAGCGGATCGACCGCTTCCGGCATCACGTTCTGACCGGCCAGTACTGCAATCCAGCTCACCTCGGTGAACAATGAATAACCCGGCCGGAATATGCGCCCGCGACCGCGCCATAGCTCGATTTGCTCGGCGAGACGTTCGGGAATATCCATCGTCCGGCAATAATTCCAGAAATCGGAATCGTCGCGCTGGGTGGCCTTATAGTGGAGGACGATGAAATCGCGAATATATTCATATTCTTCGATTAGCAGCGAATTGAATTTGGCGGTTTCGGCAGGGTTGAACCCCTTGTCCGGGAAAAGGGCCATGAGCCGGAAAACGGCCTGTTGAATGAGATGGATACTGGTGGATTCGAGCGGTTCGATGAATCCGCTCGCGAGACCGATCGCCACGCAATTCCTTTCCCACATCCGCTCACGGCGGCCCGCAGTGAATTTGAGCAGGCGCGGCTCGCCGATTGGCGCGGCGTCGAGGCCGTCGATCAGCTCCCGCAACGCGACGTCCTGGTCGATGTGACTGCTCGAGAACACATGGCCGTTGCCGACCCGGTGCTGCAGCGGGATGCGCCATCGCCACCCGCTCGCCCCCGCCGTGGCACGCGTATAGGGCGTCGGCGGCCCGTTGCTCGCCGTGGGCACGGCGTAAGCGGAATCGCACGGCAACCAATGCTGCCAGTTGCGGTAGGGGACTCCGAGGGTCTGCCCCAGCAACAGGGAGCGAAAACCCGAACAGTCGACGAAGAAGTCCCCTTCGACGCGGCGGCCATCCTCCAGCGCCACCGCGGCGATGTTTCCGTTCAGCGGCTCCTGCTCGACCGTCGCGATCTTGCCTTCGACCCGCTTGACGTTGTGCGCTTCCGCATAGCCCCGAAGGCATTTCGCGTAGAGGCTGGCGTCCATGTGATAGGCATAGGACAGCATCGAAAGCGCCGAATTGCGATCGCCGGCGGGAGGCGAGAACCGGCCTTTCTTCGCGGCGACGACCGCCATCGAATAGTCGTCGAGACTTCCTGGATCGGGAAACGTCGTTGGGTCGAGCTTCTGGCGCAACCAAAGCTGATGGAATTGCATCCCCTGCAACGGGTCTCGATAATTTCCAAACGGGTGGACGTAGCTGTCGCCGACCTGTCCCCAATTGACGAACTGGATGCCAAGCTTGAACGTGCCCTGGGTCGAGGCGAGGAATTCGTCCTCCCTGATCCCCAGCGCGAGATTATATTCCTGGAGCGGAGGGATCGTCGCCTCACCGACGCCGACAATACCAATTTCGTCTGATTCGACCAATGTCACCGAGATGCGATTGCCAACCATGCGACCCAGCGCTGCGGCAGTCATCCAGCCGGCCGAGCCACCTCCGACAATCACCACGCGGCCGATCGGCTCCCCCGCGCGCGATTCGCTCATGCGGCACCTGCCGTTGGTCCGAATGCCGAATCCTGGGCGAAACGCACCAGGTCGCGGTTGCTCGGCAGGTTCCGGGTTGCAAACTCGGCCTGCCTCTGGACTTCCGCAAAAGCCGCCTTTGCTTCCGGCAACAGACGAAAAGCTCCGATCCTGGCCGAAAGATCCGTTTTCCAGCCCATGCCATACAACACATATTGCCAACTGGTGGCGTCAAAGATGTCGATGTTCGGATCTATGTCCAGCTCATTGGGCGGCCGATACCGCCAGCGATCGAGCAGTTCGTGCAGGCTGTCGGGAGTCGAAATCGGGTCCACATTCTCGACCCAAAAGGGGCTGTCGCGTCGCTTGCTGATGCAATAATGGAGCTTGATGAAGTCGAGCGTCCGTACGTAACGCTTCAGCATATTGGCGTTGAACTGACGCGCCGACGTCTCGAAGTCACCGGCCCAGGGATAGAGATTAGCAATCAAGTTCGCGCCCATTTCGGCGAACACGATGCCAGTGGCCTCAAGGGGTTCGAAAAAGCCGCTCGAAAGGCCAACTGCGACGCAGTTCTTATACCAATTGACCTCGCGAAAACCCGGATCGAATTTGAACCTGCGCGCTTCGAGACCCTTTCCCGCGGGCCCGGCATAGGAGCGCAAGATCAATTCGGCCGAATCGGCTTCCATATGGGCCGAGGAATAGACATGACCGAGGCCGCGACGATCATCGACGCCGATGTCCCAGATCCAGCCCGATTCCTGCGCTGTCGAGATCGTGTAAGATGCAATCGGCGCATCTGGTGCGTCATACGGTACCTGCAACGCGATCGCGCTGTCACAGAACAGCACGTCCCGACAGGATTTCCATGGTCGCCCCAGCGCTTTGCCGATCAGCGCCGCCCGGAAGCCGGTGCAATCGATATAAAGATCGGCGGTCAGCACGCGGTCGGCACAGCTTACACCGGCGATCGCGCCCTCGCTGTCCAGGCGCACTTCGTCGACAGTGCCGATGAGGTGCTTGACGCCATTCGCGATAGCCTGTTCGCGCAAGAGCGGCACGAGGCGCGCAACATCAAAATGATAGGCGTAGTTGAGCGGGCCGATGAAATCGGGATGACTGGGCAGTTTCGGCCCACGCTGGGCATCGGCAGCGCGTTTCTGAGGAGTACATGCCTCATCCCACGGAATATCTCCGGCTACGCCAATCAGCCAATATGGCATCAACTCAACCCCGACACGGGAATCGGCGGTCTGAAAGGCATGGAAATAATGGTCCGTGCCAGCCGCCCCTGGCACATCGCGCCAATGGACGAATTTTGCACCCTGTTTGAACGTGGCGCCGCAGCGGCGCACCAATTCGGCCTCGTCGAGACCAATTCTCGAAAGAGTTTTTCGGATGGTGGGGAAGGTTCCCTCCCCCACACCCAAAGTCCCTATGTCGAGCGATTCGACGAGCGTGATCTCGATCGCACCCGGCAAATCCGCCCCCAACAATCGGGCAAGATATCCCGCGGTAAGCCAGCCTGCGGTTCCACCGCCGACAACCAGGATGCGGTGCGGTTTGGCTGTCATCGGATGATCACGCAGCCTGACTCTTCGATCAGAAGTTGACGTTGGCCCCGATGCTGAACCGGCGATCGCTTTGGAACCAGCTGCGAACGTAGAACCGCCCGCCTTCATAGCCCCCCATCAACGTCTTCTGGGTGGCGTTCAAGATATTGGTCCCCTGCAGGTTCACCGAAAGATGTGGGTTCACCTTCACATAGATTCCAGCATCGACCTGACCATAGGCCGAACCATATGTCGGCAATGCGATATGCGTTTGCGTCGCAGGCGATCCCGGTCCGGCGTAATATTGATACGTCGGGTTCGTTCCGTTGGCGTTGGTCGACTGCAGATACCGCGAACGCCAGCTGTAGGCGACACGCAGCGAGAACGGGTCATGCTCGTAGAGCAAGGTCGCATTATAGTTGTGCTTCGAGAGCCCCTGCATCGTGGCATCGTGATGTTCGACCGAATTGATGTCGTAATAGAGGTCGCCGGGGTTCTTGCTGTCGATATAAGTGTAGTTGGCTTCGACGCCCAAGCCCTTCAGAAGTCCGGGCAGGCGATCCAGGAACAATCGACCACCGATTTCGATACCCTTGACCGTCGCAGCCTTGTCGGCGTTCTTGACGTCAGTTGCGCTAGCGATCGCGTTTTCCGTAGTGCCGTCAGCGAAATAGGCCGTCACAGGCTGCTGCGTTTGAGAGTAGATATATAGATTGGTAATATGCTTGTAGAAGGCAGCCATATGAAAGGTCGTGCCGCTACGCGGGTACCATTCGAACGACAAATCATAATTGTTCGACATCACCGGCTTCAGCTTTGGGTTGCCGGTCGTCGTCGTGTAGTTGGCGAAGATGCCCGGCAAGTTTTGCGCCCCCGTCGGGAGGCCGGCGTTCGCGGGGTTCGGAGTCGTCGACACGCCGAGCCCGCCCGAGGCACGCAGCGCTCCAAAGGAGGCATTGTCCATTGTAATGTTGTAGGCCGCGCGGATCTTGACCGATTGTACCGGTGAATAATTGACGTTTATTGCCGGCAAATACTTTGTGAATTCGGCGCCGCCGCCAACAACGTCCGCCTTGTTGGCAAGCGTGTATGTCTTGCCGCCGCGGATAAACAGCGTTTGCCCCTGCTGATAGAAGCCGAAGCTGCTGTTTTCGACCTTGACGACGCGCAAACCCGCGTTGCCGGTGAGACTCGAGGGACCCCACTCCGTGCCGAAGCGAGTCATGATATAACCGGCTTTGGTAACCGTGGTGTAATCGGTCTGGTCCTGCGGAAGGATGAAGCCCGGCGTGCGGCCGGGCGCGCCACCGTACGTGTGGCCCGACAGGGTGCCGGGACAGGTCCCATTGAAGAACTGGGAATTGCTCCAACTGAACGCGCCGCAGAAGCTCACTGGGGGCGCGGTGAAGATCTGGGCGTATTCGGCCGGATGGATGAGCGAACGCGTCAACTCTATGCTTTGCGCGAGCTGAACGCCCGGAAGCACCGCCTGACCGTGAAAGAAGTCCCCGAACGTATGCGCCTCGATGTCGTTCGGCGTATTGGCAAAGCTGATGACCGGCGTCTGGTTCCATCCGGCACCCAGCGCCGTCCAGGCATAGCCGTTGCTGAAATCGCGCTCCGTGCGCCGCGCCCAGCGGCCGCCCACTTCGACACTGCGAATGAAGCTGTTGTCGAACTTCCATTCCGCATCGAGGTTCACGGCATTCATCAGGCCGCGATTATCCTCGTTGTGGGGCATCGCCGCGCTCCACGTGTATCTGGTCGGATCGAGAAAGTTCGCCGCGCTGAAGCTGCTCGGTAACGTCACGGTCGGATATTTGCCACGCAGATCGAGACCGTAGTTGGTCGGCCATGAGAAGTTGCGGAACAGGTTCAGGCCGTCGGATTGCGATGCCGCAAGGATATTATCGAATCCGCCGCGAATCGCCAAATGACCATTGGCAGTCGTCCATTTGAACGTATTCGAAATTTCGCGCGTCTTCGACGTTCCATCGCTTACGCCAGTATTGCCGCCCGCACTGATCGACGCGCCGTTCGGCAGGAACGTGCCCGTATCGCGCTGGAACAGGTTCGGAGAATATAGGAGTCCCTTGCCGCTATCGAAAACGCTTGTCGTCGGGTCGAGTCCCAGCGTCTGGGACGTTACGAACTCGCCAACCCCTTCCGTCGTGCTGTGATAGCGCGATTGGAAGTAATAACTCGTGAATTCCAGATCCGAACTCGGCGACCACTGCACGGCAGCGTAGATACCGCTGCGATTACGCTTGTAGCGATCATCGCCGTAATCGTAACCGCCCGGAATGAAATAGTCGCTGCTGCCGACGTGCGTCCGGTAATAGGGCTCCATGCGAATGAAGTTCGACAGCGACGTCAGCTTGCTGGAGGCAGCGTCGACAAGGACGCCGATACGGCCAATACCCGTATCCCAATTGCCCGTGATCAAGCCGGAAATATCATAGTCGTTTTTCTTGACCAGATCGCCGCGGCTGTAGTTACCAGATGCAGCAAAGTGAACGCCCCGCTTATAATCGAAGGGCATTTTCGTGCGCAGATCGATCGAGCCGCCGGTGCCACCCTCGATCTGATCGGCCGAGGACGACTTGTAAACGTCAACGGCCGCCATGAGTTCGGGCGTTACGTCACCCCACAGCAGGCTGCGCCCGCCATTAGCACCGAAGACTTCACGCCCATTGAGGCGCGATGCCACGCCGGAAAGACCGCGGACCTGAACGCCGGAACCTTCGACCGAGAAGTGGTCTGGATCGCCCAGCGCGGCGAACCGCACGATGGCGACGCCTGAAACGCGCTGCAACACCTCCGTGATCGAATTGTCCGGCAACTTGCCGGCCTCGTCGGCGACCACCGAATCGATGATCACTTCGGCGTTCTTTTTGCGCTGATCGGCCGACTGCAACGCCGCGCGCCGGCCCGTAACGATGATCTCCTTGGTGACGGCGTCCGAGGTTCCGCCCGCTTCTTGCGAAGCATCCTGGCCGGCGCTGGCCGCAGACGGCGCCCCCGCCGTCTGTGCCACCGCGGGCGCCGCAAAGACGCAAAGCGCCGTGATCGACACGCCTTCTTTCAGTACGCGACGCAAACGTTGAGTATCAGCCATCCCTGCTCCCCTACGGCTTATAAACTCGCCCCATTTTTCACATGCGCTTCATTTCACCCGTCACACTGGGCGACAGGCACAACTTTCCACATTTTTTGCGTAATTCTTTACTCGCGCGGTTCGCAGAGCGGCCGTTTGTCGACCACCATCAACGCTTACCCCACCGTCTCCCGAAAATATGTTCTGTTCCCCCGTTGAACGGGGAGGCGTTACTTATATGAGAAGATCGATACGAGTCTATGACGGTTTATAGACTTGAAGATTGTAAGACCGTTATTCCACCGATCATATGGCGTCTTCATCTCCACTTTACGTCGCGCAAATCCGGCTCGCAACGAAACAGTCCGGATAGTAACTTTTTCCGATGAAAGGCGACGAGGCCGCCTTTCCCCCGACGGAGGGATGAGGGAGATTGCCGCGCGGACTCGACTCGCACGCTGCGCGGTGCCGATACTCCGTCCAGCCGCTAATGCCGGTTCGGTGGAAGAATAATCACGATTGACCGGGGGAGCGATGTTCGAAGTTTGGGAACCTTGGCCTGGCAAGGCCTCGCCGGATCGCGCGCATCCGTCGCTTGCAAACGGAGTTCCGCAGCCTGCGCGCTATCCCTTTGGATCGGAGATGGTCGATACCGGTCGTCCGCGACGCCGCTTGCAAATGCGCGCTCCGGACGCATGCGGCACCAGCTCGAACTGCGCTCTTCCGCGCGCTTCTAAACACATTCTAATAATCAGCCCCGCATGATGCCGCCGCCATGCTTGATGTGCGCGAAGACATGACCCTGCTCCGTTCGGATCCGCCGCTTTGGGCGCCTCCGAAAGCTAATCGGCGCCGGCGAATCACGTCAGCGACCGTGACGATCGTGGCATGGACGGCCGTCGGCCTGTTCCAGGCCGTGCCCGATCTTCTTGACGGCCCTCACGGGTACGCCGTGCTTGCGAAGCTTATCGAGGCCTGGGCGTGGGCGCTGCTCACGCCGACGATCCTTCTCGTCGACCGAAAGCTGAAGACGGCCCAGCGAAACGTCGCCCTGCTCTGCCTCATCCACTTTCTGCTGAGCGTGCCATTCAGCTTGGTACATACCTATTTGGCGGGCGTGCTGCTCTACCCATTCCCAGAAATCTTCTGGAGTCCGCTTAGAAACAAGGGTTACGCGAACTATTATTTTCTCGGCAGTTGGATGAGCTATGGCGCCTTCATTGGAATTGTTCAGACATTCAAATTCTATAATCGCTCACTGACCAGCGAGCTCGAGCTGCAACGAGTCGAAAAGAGATTGATCGAAGCTAGACTTAACGCGCTTCGATTACAACTGGAGCCGCATTTCCTGTTCAACGCGCTTAACGCCATTTCATCGGAAGTGGCGACAAATCCTGAGCTGGTCGAGGAGATGATCGAGAATCTCGGCATGCTGCTTCGACAGTCGATGGATTGCCAGGCCAGCACTGAAATCACGCTCGCACAGGAGCTGGCGTTGCTCGACCATTATCTGGCGATCCAGAAGCTGCGCTTCGGGGAGCGGGTCGCATTGCGCTTGGAAGCCGACCCGGCAGCGCTCTCGATCAAGGTTCCGTCGCTGTTGCTCCAACCGCTGGTCGAGAATGCCATTCGTCATGGGATTGAAAAGCGCATCTCCGGAGGCGCGGTCACCGTTTCGGCGCGGCTCGCGGAGAGTCATCTGCAGATTCAAGTGGCCGACGACGGCGTGGGACTTCCTCCCAACTGGCGAATGGAAAGCTCGTCCGGGCTCGGCCTGCGAGTGACGCGGGAGCGTCTGGAGGCGCTCTACCGACCTGCGAGCGATCGTTTCGTGATTTCCCGGCGTCACGGCGGGGGCACGGAGGTGCTCATTCGCATTCCGTTACAAAGGACAGGAGTCGAGATCGATGGAAGTGAAGCCTCAGCCGCTTTGTGCGCTGGTCGTGGACGATGAAGAGCCGGCGCGGCGGCGGCTCGTTGACCGGCTGAAGAAGGATCGAGACGTTGGCCGGATCATGGAAGCGGAAGATGGCGTGACTGCGGTAAAGCTGATCCAGCAGGCCAAGCCCGATATCGTGTTCCTCGACGTGCAAATGCCCGGCGTCGACGGATTTGGCGTTATCGACGCGGTTGGCCTCGACCGCATGCCGCTCACCGTCTTTGTAACCGCGTACGACCATTTCGCGCTCAAGGCCTTCGAAGCGGACGCGGCTGACTATCTGCTGAAGCCCTTCGGCAGCAAGCGTTACGAAGCAACGATGGAGCGGGTCAAACGCCGCTTGCATGACCGGCCTTCCAGGCAGGACAATTCCGAACGCTTCGGCCCGGAATTGGTCAATCTCATCGCGAAGCGCACCAAACCCGGCGAGATCTGGGACTGGATCGTAGTCAGATCTCGCGAAGATGCGCGCTTGATCATGACGCAGGATATCGACTGGGTCCAGGCCTCCGGCGTGTATGTCACGGTGCACACGGCGGGTCAGGAGTTTCTCTACCGTGCGAGCCTTGCCACCGTTGCCAGCAGGCTAGACCCGTTCCGGTTCGTCCGAATCCATCGGTCGAGTCTCGTCAACTTGCGGTCGATTGCGGTCCTCGAGCGCAGATCGCATGGCGAGTTCGGTGTCATGCTCAAAAACGGTACGCAACTGGTAATGAGCCGCAGCTACCGATCGGAGGTCGAATCAATGCTCGGACAGCAATTATAGGCAGCCGACCAGCGCCTGACGTCACGCTTCTTCCTGCACCAGCAGCTTGTCGATCTTGCGCTCGTCCATGTCGACGATCTCGAACCGCCAGCCCTGCTCGACGAAGCTCTCGCCTTCCTTGGGCAGCCGTTTGAGCACTGCGAGCGCGAGCCCGGCGACCGTGGCATAGTCGCGATCCTCGGGCAGGTCGATCCCGATGCGCTCGGCAAGCGCATCGGCCGCCATCGCACCCGATACGAGCAGCGACCCATCGTCGCGGCGGACACAATCGGGATCGCTGCCTGGATCGGCATCCGAAGCGAAATTGCCCGAGATCGCGACGAGCAGATCGTTGGGGGTCACCACGCCTTCGAAATGGCCATATTCGTCGTGCACCAGCCCCATCGGCACGTCCGAGCGCCGCAGGCTCACCAGCGCGTCCATCGCGTCGATCTGGTCGGGAAGCACCGGCGCCACCCGCATCAACCGCCGCAGGTCGAGCGACTGGCCGCGAAACAGCGCCGCCATGATGTCGCGCGCCTGCACCACGCCGATCACGGCATCGACCGACCCCTCGGCGACCGGCAGCCGCGTGTGCGGCGTTTCCGCGAGCGCCGCGCGCACGCCGGCTTCGTCGAGATCGACGTCGAGCCAGTCGACCTCGGTCCGCGGCGTCATCACTTCGCGAACGGGGCGATCGGCGAGCCGCACCACGCCCGAGATGATCGAGCGCTCATGCTCCTCGATCACGCCCGAGCGCGTGGCTTCGGCGACGAGCAAATGAAGTTCCTCGGCCGTCACGCGGTTTTCCGATTCGCGGCTGAGACCGACGAGTCGGAACAGCATCGCGCTGGTCGAATCGAGCAACCACACCAGTGGCGCGGTGGCGCGCGACAGCCACAGCATCGGAATCGCCATCACCGCGGCAATGGGCTCGGGCGAACGGAGCGCGAACTGCTTGGGAACGAGTTCGCCGATGATCAGCGAAGCATAGGTGGTGAGGCCGATCACGACAGTATAGCCGATCGTTTCGGCGCTGCTCGCGGAGAGTCCCAGCAATTCGAGCCGCTTCGCCGTCGGCTGGCCAAGGCTCGCGCCCGAGACCACGCCGGAAATGATTCCGATCAGCGTTATGCCGACCTGGGTGGTGGACAGCAGCTTGCCTGGATCCGCCGCCAGCGCGAGCGCGGTCGTCGCGCCGCGCCGCCCCGTGCGTGCAAGCGCCTCGAGCCGCGCTCTCCGCGACGAGACGATGGCCAGCTCCGCCATCGCGAACACGCCATTGAGCACCACCAGCGCTAGCAGGAGGACGACGTCGAGCCAGGGAAAGGGGGGAAGCCGGTCCATGATCGGTTCACGATGCCATACAGGTGAATCGCTGCGCTTCACAACCGGCTGCAGGGAAATTCTTGCGCGCCGCCGCGCAATGGCTTGTCCTGGGGCCTGTCCTAGCGCCTTGCCGCGAAGAATTCCCGCAGTATCTCCGCGGCTTCGCCCTCGCCGATTCCAGGGTAGATCTCCGGCCGGTGATGGCAGGTTGGCTGGCCGAAGAACCGCGGGCCATGTTCGACGGCGCCGCCCTTGGCATCCTCCGCGCCATAATAGAGCCGTGCGATGCGTGCGTGCGCGATGGCTCCGGCGCACATCGCGCAGGGCTCGAGCGTCACCCACAGGTCGCAGTCGTCGAGCCGGTCGCGGCCGAGTGCATGCGCTGCGGCGCGGATCGCGCGGATTTCGGCATGCGCCGTCGGGTCGCACAGCGTACGCGGCGCGTTGGCAGCAACGGCGATCACTTCGCCGGCGCGCACGACCGCGGCACCTACCGGCACTTCGCCCGCCTCGGCTGCGGCGCGCGCGGCATCGAGCGCGGCGCGCATCGGAACAGGCAAGGGGAACATCGCCCCCCTATGCCGCAACTGTGCGGCTCAGGCCACCGCCGGGCGAGTTTGGTCGAACACTGTCCACAGCGCGAAGGCGACGCCGGGCAGGTAGCCGAACAGAGTAAGCGCGCAGCAAATCGCGAAGTCGCGGCTCGCCCCGCGCGCGAGATACGTGCCGAGCGGCGGCAGCAGCACCGCCGCCACGACCTGGCCCACACTGGCTGGGCCGATTTGGCGACTCATTTGGCTGGGGCGGCGCTGTTGTCCGCCTTCTCGACATTGACGGTCGGAACGCGCACCGTGGCGTTGGTCATCGCCACCGTTGGCACTTGCACGGTCTTGTCGGTCGTGCCGACATTGACCTTGCCGACATCCGCCTTGAACGTCGGCGCCTTGCCGCCCGAAAGGGCGATCGTCGGCAGGCTGCCGGTCGAAGTCTGCTCGACTCGCACCAGGCCCAGCGCCATCAATGCGACGAGCACTACGGCAGCGAGGCCGATGATCACGAGAATCGCACGCATTCCTTGCTCCTAAGACTCGAATCGCACGCGTAACAACGCACGATTGACCCGTTCGGTTGCATCCAGTCAGCCGGACGGGCCAGTTCCGCAGGGCGAATCGGTTGACGTGCGCGCCGGTTCCCGCTATCGGCGCGGCCTTTCCGGGGCCCCCAGGCCCTAACTCAGGATTGTAAGCGATGTCGCGCATTTGCGAGCTGACCGGCAAGGGCCGGCAGGTGGGTAACAACGTTTCCCACGCCAACAACAAGACCAAGCGCACGTTCCTGCCGAACCTGCAGAACGTCACGCTGCTGTCGGACGCGCTGGAGAAGAGCGTGCGCCTGCGCGTCTCGACGCACGGCCTGCGCTCGGTCGAACATGTCGGCGGACTGGACAATTGGCTGCTTAAGACGAGCGACGACGATCTGTCGCTGCGCGCGCGCCGGTTGAAGCGCGACGTGCGCAAGGCGATCGCGGCCAAGGTCGCCGCCTGATCCTCCGCTCGCCTTCGCGGCGAGCGAATGCCTGACAGAAAGCCCGGCATCGACCGGGCTTTCGGCTTTTTCGGGGATGCGCCTGTTCGCGCCCTTAAGCGCGAAACGCTATTCTTCCAGCCGGAACTTCAGGAGCAGCGATCGCTCCCACCATTGCCGGTTGTCGTCCGACGCGATCCACAGAATCGTGGCGCCCCCCTCCCGCGTCGTCGCGAGCGCTTCGAAATTGTCATGCACTACTGGCGAAGCGAAGCGTGCGACCTCGCGACCCGCGACCTCCGCGCCGCGGCGAATCGCGGTGCGATCGACAATCGTGAGTGCTGCAGTGAAACCTTCGCGCAGCTTCCAGCGCCGGTTCAGCACCGCGAGCCGGCCATCGGGCAGTTCGACGGCATCTGTGGGGCTGAAGCCGCTCGGTGGACGATAAAGAAAAGTGAAGCCGCCGCGCGGATCGCGCGTCGGATCGCCTGCGAAGAAGACCGCCGGCCGCGGTGCCAAGTCTCCGCCACCGAAGCGCGTCGTTCGCTCGGCGATCACGATGAACCCGCCACTGCGCAACCGCACCATCGATTCGGGACCAAAATCCGGCTGCCAATCCGCCATAGCCCGGGGCCGCACTTCCGCTTCGGCGGCAGCGAACCCCGGCGCATAGCGATAGATGGCGTTGACTTGCTCGAAGCCGACCCACAGCCGCCCGCTGATCGGGTCGACCGCCAGCGATTCGCTGTCCCGATCATGTTTGTCCCACCCGGTGCCGGGCCCGGCGGGCAGCGCCCCAACCGACACCTCGGCAAGCGTGTGCCGCAGCGTCAGGCGGAAGCGCAGATAATTGCCGCCGTCGCTGAGCAGCAGGAAGTGGTCACCGGCAACGACCATGCTCGAAAAGCCGCCGAACGCCGGATCCCAACTGCTGAGCGCCCATCCGCCGAGATAAGTCAGCCCGCCGAGCCGACGCCGCGCAGGCACCGACGAGTCGAGCGCAACCGGCGCAAGGGCGATTTTCGCGTGCGAATCATACAGCGCCAATCGCTCGGTGCCGGCGAAGGTCGGCACGAACAACAGTAAAAGAAACGCCGAAAACAGCAGCCGCATCGGCCGGTCATAGGCGCTGGCATGCGAAAGCAGAACCGCGCCGGAGAGAATTGCCACCTTCCGCGCATGTTAACCCTAACGCGACGAAATGAATCTGAATCGCGGCTAACCGTTCTGTTCAACAGGTCTTCAAGGGAACCAGCTTATCAGGGAGATCGTTCGACGAACACTCCCTCGCGTGGCGTATCGAGGGAAGGGGCCGGCTCTCCGCGTATCTGGAGGCCGGCCCCTTGTCGTTCTGGTGCTGCGCCTTACCGCGCAGGCGCGGGCTGGTAACGCTTCGGAAATGCGCTCTCCCGCGCATTTCCCAAACAAACTTCAATACATATGCTGGCCGCCGTTGAGCGACAGCGTCGTGCCGGTGATGAATCCGGCATCTTCGGAGCACAGGAACGCCACGCCGCGCGCGATTTCGCTCGCCTGGCCGAGCCGGCCGACGGGGATCTTGGCGACGATCTTGTCGAGCACGTCGGGCGGCACCGCGGCGACCATGTCGGTATCGATATAGCCCGGCGCGATGGCATTGACCGTCACGCCGACGCGCGCGCCTTCCTGCGCCAGGGCCTTGGTGAAACCGTGGATGCCCGATTTGGCGGCGGCATAATTGACCTGGCCATATTGGCCCGCCTGGCCGTTGATCGAGCCGATGTTGACGATGCGGCCATATTTGCGGTCGCGCATGCCCGCGAATACCGCCTTGGCCATGTTGAAGCAGCCGCCGAGGTTGATGCGGATCACATCCTCCCACATCTCTCGAGTCATCTTGAGGATCGTGCCGTCGCGCGTGATGCCCGCGTTGTTGACGAGCACGTCGACCGGGCCCAGCGCGGCCTCGACTTCGGCAACGCCCGCCTGGCAGGCGTCATAGTCCCCGACGTCCCATTTGAACGAAGCAATGCCGGTCGCCTCCGTGAAAGCACGCGCCCTTTCCTCGTTGCCCGCGTAGTTGGCTGCAACCGTCATCCCCGCCTCCTTGAGTGCCAGGCTGATCGCCTCGCCGATACCGCGCGTTCCACCGGTCACGATCGCTACGCGTGCCATGCTTCTCTCCTTGCTGCCGCCATTAGTTCGCCCTCACCCAGCCGGCGAGTTCGCGGCCGATGATTGTTCTGAGCATCGCCATGCCCGCGTCGGTCGCATTGAGGCAAGGCAAATAGGCGAAGTTTGTGCCACCCGACGCAAGAAAAACCTCGCGTCCGCGGATCGCCAATTCTTCGAGCGTCTCGAGACAGTCTGCCGAAAAACCCGGCGCGACCACTGCTACGCGCCTGATTCCTTGTCCCGGCAGCGCCGCCAGCGTGTCGGCGGTGGCCGGCTCGAGCCATTTGGCGCGACCGAAGCGCGACTGGAAAGTGACGGTGAGCGGCAGGCCAAGCGCATCGCCGAGCAGCCGCGCGGTCTTTCGGCAGTGGCAATGATAGGGATCGCCGAGCGCGAGCGTGCGCGCGGGCATGCCGTGAAAGCTTGCGAGCAGCAGATCCGGAGTGAAATCGAGCCCGGCAAGGCTCTCGCGCACGCTCGCCGCCAGCGCAGCGATATAGGCCGATTCGTCGTAGTAGGGCGGCAGCGTGCGCAGCGCCGGCTGCCAGCGCATGCCGGCCAGCGCCGCAAACGCCGCGTCATTGGCGGTCGCGGTCGTCGCCGCGCAATATTGCGGATACAGCGGCGCGAAGAGGATCCGGTCGCAGCCGCGCGCACGCAACGCCTCCAGCGCGGCGCCGATCGCCGGCCGGCCATAGCGCATGGCATGATCGACGATCACACGCTCGCCGAACGCCCCTTCCAGGGCCTTGGCCTGCGCGCGCGTGATCGCGGCAAGCGGCGAACCGTCCTCCGACCAGACCTGGCGATAGGCATGCGCGGATTTGGCCGGGCGTGTGCGCAGCACGATGCCGCGCAAAATCGGCTGCCACAGCAAAGGCGGGATCTCGACCACGCGGCGATCGGACAGGAACTCCGCGAGATAGCGTCGCACCGCGGTCGCGGTCGGTGCGTCGGGCGTGCCGAGATTGACCAGCAGCACGCCGATGCGGCGCGGCGGCAGCGCGACATGGCCATCCGGTTTCTCGGTGTCGGTCATTCGCCGGTCGATAACGGCAGGCTGCGCAAGCGCAATCCGGCGGCCGCCTGGACGGCGTTGGCGATCGCGGGTGCGACTACGGGCACGCCGAGTTCGCCGACGCCGCCGGGATCGCTTTCGGAGCGAATCACTTCGACCGTGACGTCGGGCATATCCTCGAACAGCGGCAGCCCGAGATCGCCGAACGTCTTCACGTCGGTGAGACTGTCAGTGAAGGTCGTGCTGCCGCCGAGCGCCGCGGCCATGCCGAACAACAGTCCGCCCTGCACCTGCTGCTGGACCAGGTCCGGATTGATGACACGGCCGCAATCGACTGCGGCGACGAGCCGCGACACGCGGATGCTTTGATCGCTTCCGACGCTGGCTTCGGCAAGTACCGCGATATGCGATCCGCGGAAGCTGTGGCAGGCGACACCTTGCCCGCTGCCGGCGATGCCGCCTTGCCAGCCACCGAGCGATGCGACGGTCGACAGGCAGCGCGCAAGCCGCGCGTCGCCGCCGAGCATCGAGATGCGGAACGAGATCGCCTCGGTGCCGGCGACATGCGCAAGCTCGTCGACGAAGCATTCATTGAAGAAGGCGGTGTAGCTGTGCGCCCCGCCGCGCCAATGTCCGGTCGGCACCCCGATCGCCGCGGGATGGTGATCGAGCGCCATGTTGGGGATGCGATAGATCGGCACCGCGCCAGCGACTGCGCCGACGTCGCCCGCGCTCGATACCGCCAGCGTCGCTTCGACCGCGGCGTCGCCGCCAATCACGCGTCGCGCAAGCTCTCGGCCGGTCGGCGGTGCGGCGATCTTAGCGAGCCACCCGAGAATCTGCCCGTTCGGCCCGAGCCGTGCGGTCATTCGCGCCGCGGCGGCGGTACGGAAGCGATCGTGCAGGATATCCTCGGCACGCGACCAGGTGAGCTGGACCGGGCGGCCGATGCGATGCGCGATGATCGCCACCTGCTCGATCGCATCATGCTCGAGTTTCCGCCCGAACGATCCGCCGGCCATCATCGGATGCACCAGCACGCGATCCTCGCCGATACCGATTGCGCGCGCGGCGACGCTGCGCGCGAGACCCTGCGCCTGGACCGGCGCCCACAAGGTCAGCCGGCCATCGGCATATTGCGCCGTAGCGGTCATCGGCTCGAGCGCGGCGTGCAGCGCGAGCCCGACCCGATAATCGGCGGCGACGACGCGCGCGTCCTTGAACACCGCCTTCAAATCGCCTTTCTCGGCGAGCCGATAGCCATCGCCGTCGAGCGCCGCGCTCAGCGCTTCCGCGATCGCTTCGTCGTCGACGAGGTCGCCGCGCGTCTGGAAACGCGGCGTCATCGCCTGGAGAGCGCGGTCAGCCGCCCACCAGCTCTCGCCGACGGCTGCGGCCCAGCGCGCATGCGTGACGATCGCATGCACGCCCTGCACCTTGTCCGCCGCCGCGCGATCGATCCAGGAAAGCGTCGTGTCGCCGATCGGCCCCTGGCGGATCGACGCGAACACCATGTTCGGCAGGCGGATATCCGCCGTGAAATTGGCGCTGCCGTCGACTTTCGACGGCGCATCGAGTCGCGGCAGCGGCTGGCCGGAGAGGCGATGGTCCTCACCGGCGCGCATCGGCAACTCGGTCGGCAGCGTCTCGCGCGCGGCGGCGTCGGCAAGCGTGCCGAACCCGAGCTTGTCGCTGCCGTGGACGACATAGCCGTCGGCGGTGCCGCACGCGCGCCAGTCGGTGCCCCATTTGCGCGCCGCGGCCTTGCTGAGCAGCACGCGCGCCGCGGCGCCGGCGCGGCGAAGTTGCTCCTCGAACGCGCGGATCGAGCTCGACCCGCCGGTGATTACCAGCGCCGTGCGCAGCGCATAGGTGCGCTGCAGGCTTTGCGGCAGCGCGCTGAGCGAGCCTTCGAACAGCGCCGCGGCGCCGAGCGGATTGGCGTAGAGCGGATTGAGCGGCGCGGGCTCGACGCCGACCATCTTCCAGTCCGCGCCCAGCTCGTCGGCAATGATCTGCGGCATGGCCGTGTAGACGCCCTGCCCCAGTTCGGCTTGCGGCACTGCGACGATGACACTGCCGTCACGACCGATCTTGAGCCAGGCGCCGAACACCCGCTCGCCTTTCGCCGGCGCGAGATTGGGCGGATAGGTGCGCGGCCACACCGCCCAGGCGACGACCAGCCCGGCACCGACGCCTCCGCCGATCAGCAGCGTGCGGCGATCGATTTCCCGCCCCAGGATTTGCGTGCGTGCGGCCATGTATGCCCGCTCTATCGCGGGTTGGCCGGCGAGGCCAGCCGGCGCTGATTCGCGCGCCGCCCTAACATTCTTGTGCGCTGCAGCATATCGATTGCTTTGGCCGCTGGGCGTGATAGCCTCGCGCACCATGCAGGATTCCGCGACTCTTGCCGCACTGGCCCTGCTGCTCATGGCGGGGCCGCTCGCGGCGCAGACACGCCCCAACGACGCGCCCAAGCCGGCGCCCACTGCCAAGGATTGGGCCGCGGTCGCGGCATTGCCCGACTGGAGTGGCACCTGGGTGCCGCTGATGAGCGACCAGAGCGCGCAGATCCAGACCAATCCGACGCCGTGGAAACCCGAGATCCAAAAGCAGGTCGATTTCTGGAACGCCGAAGAGGAAGCCGGCCGGCCGAACGGGTTGCTGCTCAACTGCCTGCCGCACGGCATGCCGAGCTTCATGCTGATCACGCACAATGCGATCGAAGTGCTGCCGACGCCCGGGCGGGTCACCATCCTCGGCGAATCCGACGGCAATCGCATCCGCCGGATCTGGACCGATGGCCGGGCAATGCCCGACGATCCCGACCCCAGCTTTCACGGCTATTCGGTCGGGCATTGGGAAGGCAAGATTTTGGTCGTGAAGACCAAGGCAATTCTGCCACAAGTCTATATCGCGGTGAGCGAGGCCGTGGGTATTCCCAACGGCGGCGACATGGTGATCGACGAGCGCATCCACCTGCTCGATCCGGAAACGCTCGCGTTCGATTTGATGATCACTGCGCCGCACGTGCTGACCAGGCCGTGGCAGACGCGGCGGATCTTCCACCGCCGCCGCCAGCGCAGCCACGAGATCGTCGAAGGCGTGTGCCGCCAGGGCGATTTTTTCGAAGCCAAGGACAAATGGGGCAACCCGATCTTCGTGCCCGCGACGCAGGAGAATGGGAATGTCCTTCCGCCCGGCAAATAAGGAGGCGTGCGTGCGACTGACATGGAGTTTGGCAGCATTGGCCATCGCCGCGCAGCCGGCCGCTGCGCATCACAGCTTCGCGATGTTCGATGCAAACAAGACGCTCACGCTCAAGGGCACCGTCACCCAGTTCAGCTGGACCAATCCGCACGTCTATCTGTTCGTCGATGTCGACGGCACGACCTGGGGCGTCGAGCTGACCAGCCCGGGCAATCTTACCAAGGTCGGCTGGACCCGCAACGTGGTCAAGCCGGGCGACAAGGTCGAAGTCGAAGTCAATCCTCTACGCGACGGGAAGCATGGCGGCGGCTTTCGCCAGATGACACTCGCCAACGGCCAGGTGCTGCGCGCGCGGTTGTTCGACCTCGAGGGCAAGGCGAGCTGAGAAGATTTTCGTAGCGCGCGCTCCCCGCCAAGGGCGGCGCGTGTCAGAGCTTGTCCTTGATCGCCTGGATCTTGTCGAGATGCGCCTGGACCTTCGGCTTGATCTCGCCCGCCACGGTCTTGAGCGACGCTATGTCGCCATGGTCGGCATAATCGGTCATCAGCGACAGCGCGGACTGATGCGCATCGACCTGCTGGCTGGCGTATTCCTTGTCGAATTCGCCGCCGGCCAGCTTCCTCAGGTCGTCGAGCTTGCCGTTCTGGCTGTCGGTGAGTGTCGGGTCGGGAGTGATCTTGGGCACCGCTTCGCCTGCCGCCTTCTTTACCTTCGCGGTCGAGGCAGTGTGATCGTCGATCATCATCGCCGCGAAGCTCTTGATCTCGGACGACGCCGCCTTGTCGCGCGCGAGCTTTGCGGAAGCGATCTCGAACGCGTCGCTTTTCGCGGCGGTGTCGGCGAACTGCTGCCCGGATGGCGTGGGCGTCAACGCCTCCTTCACGTCGCCGGCGGCGTTGCTGAGCGAATTGCCGGTATCGGACGCGAAATTGCCTGTGTCGGCGATCGCTGAATTCGTCGCCTCCGAGATATTCTGATTTTTGTTGCAACCGGCTATGACCAGTGCGACCGCCAGCGGCGTCGCGGCTCGAGCGAACCTCAACATCTCGATCCTCCGATGGTTTGCGGCGACTCGAACCCGCAAGGCCGCGCGATGTTCCGGCCGTTCGACGCGCGACGGCCGCTCTTCCGCGCTCCGCCAAACCCTTCTAAACACGCCGCGCGCAACGCCTGCCGGAGGATTCATGAACATCGCTGCACTCGTTCAGGCGGGCACGCACCTCCGTTTCGAAGACCTGCACCTCAGTCCGGTGCTGCTGCACATCCATTTGTTCAACCGCGACCTGTTCGACATCAAATGGTATTCGATCGCCTATATCGCGGGCATCCTCATCGGCTGGTGGTATCTGCTCAAGCTGCTCGCGCAGCCGGGCGCGCCGATAGCGCGGCGCCATGCCGACGATCTCGTCTTCTATGCCACGATCGGCATCATCCTCGGTGGGCGGCTCGGCTATGTGATCTTCTACGCGCCAACGATGTTCCTCCATCCCCTCTCCCTGCTCCAGCTGTGGGAAGGCGGCATGTCGTTCCACGGCGGAGTGATGGGCACGACGATCGGGATCATCGTGATGGCGCGACAGCACAAGCTGAACTGGCTGCGCATCCATGATTATGTCGCCTGCTGCGCGCCGTTCGGACTGTTCTTCGGCCGCCTCGCCAATTTCGTGAACGGCGAACTGTGGGGCAAGCCGAGCGACGTGCCCTGGGCAATCATCTTCCCCCACGGTGGCGGCGATGTGCCGCGCCATCCGAGCCAGCTCGACGAGGCCGGGCTCGAGGGCGTCGTACTGTTTGCCCTGCTGTGGTTCTTCTTCTGGAAGACCCGCGCGCGCTATGCACCGGGCAAGCTCGTCGGCATGTTCGTGCTCGGCTATGGTTTGTGCCGCATCTTCATCGAATTCTTCCGCGAGCCCGACGCGCAATTTGCCGACACTATCTTCGCCAGCGTGCACATGGGCCAGCTGCTCAGCCTGCCGATGGTCCTCGGTGGCGCGTGGCTGATCTTGACCGCCAGGTCGCGCCAAGTCGAGCCGCCCGCAGCCGGTCCGAAACTCGAGGCATAAGAGTTTTGTTTTGGAATGCGCCTTTGCGGCGCATTGCACCGCTTGAAAAAGCGCTCTTCCGCGCTTTTTCAAACAGACTCTAACCGACTCGACCTTAAGGAGAATCCCGTTGCGGGCAAATCCGTTGCGGCTTCGCACGGATTTTCCGCGCGATGGTTAACGAGTCAAAAAGGGAGCGTGAAAGGAACGAGTCGATGACTGCTTCGCGCTACGACGATGTTTTCGAGATGTCCGATACGACCGAGTTCCGCCTTGCGTTCCAGCCGGTGGTCGAAGTCGAATGCAGCGCCGTAAGGATCTGGCAGGCGTTGGTGCAGGACGCACGCGGGCAGAGCTTCGAGCATCTGCTCGGTACGCGCCCGATCGCCGAGCGCAACGCGCTGTTGCGCCGTCGCACGTTCGCGGTGATCCGCGCCTCGGTAGACGCCGGGCTGCTCCAGACCGAAGCGCAACTTGCCGTTCCAGTGCATGCCGCGAGCGGCGGCGCCGAGGAGACCGCCACCCACTTGCTGCAGACCGCGGTGGCCCACGGCGTACCGGCCGCGCGGCTGGTCGCCGAGATCAATGCCGACGAATGCGGTCATGTTGGTGCAGCGATCGCGCTGGCCCAGGCCTGCGCCGCGCGCGGCATCGCAGTAGCTCTCGACGCGTTCACTGCGGGCCCGGTGGGAATCAAGCTGCTCGGCGGCTGCCGCCCGGTCTATCTGCGGCTCGCCCCGGCGCTGGTCCACAACCTGCGCACCAGCGCGTCGCGCGTCCACATGATGGCGAGCATCCTGCGGCTGTGCCGCAGCATGAACGTCCGCGTGATCGCGCCGGGGATCCGCTACGCGGCCGAAGCCGCCGAACTCTATGGCGAAGGCATCGCGCTGATGCAGGGCGAATGGATCGCGCCGGCGCGAGTCGTATCGCTCCACCCGCTGGCGCATGCCGATCGCATCCACGCGCCCCGCCGCGAGCCGCGGCCGGGGCTTGCCGGACTGGCGCGCAGCGACGTTGCGGCGACTCATCGCCGGCTAGCGCATCATGTCCGCACGGCGCCGGTCATCATCGCGCCGATGCGCTGAGCGGGTTCGAAGCGCGACGATTGGGCGTGGACTTCCGAGCGAAGCCAGGATTTCGTCCCCTCCCGTCGCCGCCTTCGCGCATTAATTTGTCTGAGCATTTGGATATGCGACGGAAATCGGTACAGACGGCCCCCTGACGAGGGGAGCGTGGATGACGAAACGCCGAGGAACGCTGCGGTGGTGGATAATCGGCCTGGTGATGCTGGGCACGATTCTGAACTATCTTACGCGCAGCATGCTGGGTTTCGCTGCGCCGGTCATGCTCCCCGAACTGGGGATCGACCCCAAGCATTATTCCTGGATCAATAGCGCGTTCCAGATCGGCGTCATGGCGCAGGCGCTTGCTGGCTATTTCCTCGATTCGGTCGGCCTGCGCATCGGATTGGCAGTCTGTACGATCGCCTGGGCAGTGATCGCTGGCGCGCATGCTTTCGCCGGCAATTGGCAGATCCTCGCCGTGCTACGCGGCGCCATGGGCCTTGCCGAAGGGTCCGCCCAACCCGGCGGCATGAAAGTGGTGTCCGAATGGTTCCCGGCACACGAGCGCGGGTTTGCGGGCGGAGTGTACAACATCGGTGCGTCGTTCGGCTCGATGCTTGCGCCGCCGCTGATTCTGTTCGCGGGCCTCTACTTCGGAAGCTGGCGCGCGGCGTTTCTGATCGTGGGCGCTTTCGGCCTCGCCTGGGTCGCCCTGTGGCTCTTCTACTACCGTCCGATGGCCAAACATCCGGCGATGTCGGCCGCCGAGCGCGAGTATATCGTGGCCGGGCAGGAACATGCCGTCGTCGAGCGCGTGCGTGCGCCGCTGCTTTCCTTCCTCGGCCGTCGCAATGTGTGGGGCATTGCGATCCCGCGGTTCCTCGCGGATCCCACCTGGAACACGCTGACCGCGTGGATGCCGCTTTATCTCGCGACGGAACGCGGGTTCGACCTGCCACATATCGCTCTGTTCGGCTGGCTGCCGTTCGTGACCGCCGACCTGGGCTGCCTGTTCGGTCCTGCCATCGCGACGTGGATGCAGCGGCGTGGCGTGACATTGCTCAACGCGCGCCGCATCGCCTTCACGACGGGCGCGCTGATGATGACGTCGATGATGTTCGTCGGCATGGTCGACAGCCCCTATGCCGCAATCGCGCTGCTGTGCATCGGCGGGTTCGCGCACCAGACGCTTTCGATCAGCTGCATCACGATGGCGGCCGACCTGTTCCCGCCGCATGAAGTCGGCACGGTCGCCGGGATCGCCGGCACCTTCGCCAATTTCGGCATCCTGTTGTTCAACGCTACGCTCGGCGCACTGGTGCTCCTGACAGGATATGCGCCGTTCTTCGTCGCGCTGGGCGTGTTCGACCTGATTGCCGCGCTGTGGCTGTGGACAATAGTGCACCAACCCACCGTCGGAGAAGCGACAGCATGACCATTACCAACCCGATCCTGCGCGGTTTCAACCCTGATCCCTCGATCGTGCGCGTCGGTGAGGACTATTACATCGCAGTATCGACGTTCGAATGGTTCCCTGGCGTCCAGATCTTCCACTCGCGCGACCTCGCCAACTGGCGCCTCGTCGCGCGCCCGCTGAACCGTGCCGGCCAGCTCGACATGCGCGGCGATCCCGACAGCTGCGGAGTCTGGGCGCCGTGCCTGAGCTACGCCGACGGGCTCTTCTATCTGATCTACACCGATGTGAAGCGCTATGGCCGCTCCAGCATGCCAGGCGCCGCGGGCGCGTCGCTCCGCGACTTCCACAATTTTCTCGTTACCTGCCCGAGTATTGACGGCGAGTGGTCGGACCCTGTCGCACTCAACAGTAGCGGGTTCGATCCGTCGCTGTTCCATGACGACGACGGCCGCAAATATCTGGTGAACATGTTGTGGGACCACCGGCCGGGCCGCAACCGCTTCGGCGGCGTCGTGCTGCAGGAATATTCACCCACTGAGCAACGCCTGATCGGCGAGCGCCAGAACATATTCCCGGGTACGCCGCTCGGTCTCACCGAGGCGCCA
>Ga0207711_10000722_pt1 | contig 32563 bp, 30 predicted proteins | sample KBSS34metaG_FD_184401 | JGI IMG/M metagenome (GOLD analysis project Ga0207711, IMG submission 184401) | Switchgrass rhizosphere microbial communities from Kellogg Biological Station, Michigan, USA - KBS S3-4 metaG (SPAdes) (version 2) | ecosystem: Host-associated > Plants > Roots > Rhizosphere... | reverse complement strand
CGCCCCTTGGCGGCGATCAGCTGGGGAATGGAGAGGGGTTCGTTCTCCGGAAGGAGATCCATCGTTCGCGCTCCTTTCCTTCGGTCGACGTCCCCACATTCGGGGATCGCCGCCGATCAGGGCGAAGGCGAATTATATCGATCGCTTCGGCGCGGCGCTAAACCCTTGATCTGCAAGAGCCGCCGGTCGGGTCCGGAGGCGCGAGCGCTTTCCAGAGGGTCCTCTCCCGCAGGGGGCAAGGAGGGGCCGCCGTCCAGCGTCCAACGTCCGCCGTCTACCGTGCGCTGCCGGCCGGCACGTAGTACTGCACGCCGCGCTTCGCCTTCTGGATCTGGGAGACGAGGTCGTCGAAGTCGGCGGGACGGTTGACGAAGTCGATCTCGTTGGTGTCGACCACGAGGAGCGGCGTCTCCTCGTAGTGGTAGAAGTAGTAGTTGTAGGCCTCGATCAGCTGCGCGAGGTACTCGGGCGTCACCGCCCTCTCGAGAGACCGCGCCTTCTTCTTGATCCGCTTCAAGCACGTCTCGATCGATCCCTGCAGGAAGATGACGAGGTCGGGTTTGCGGACCGACTCCGAGAGCAGCGTGTAGAGCTTGTCGTAGATCAGGAGCTCCGAGTCGTCGAGATTGAGGCACGCGAAGATCTTGTCCTTGGGGAAGTGGTAGTCGGCGACGACCAGCGTCGAGAACATGTCGATCTGGGCGATCTCCTGCTGCTGCTGGTAGCGCGCGAGCAGGAAGAAGAGCTGCGTCTGGAACGCCGCGCCCTTCTTCTTCTTGTAGAAGTCGGGCAGGAACGGGTTGTCGACGTCCTCGAGGATCTTCGTGCCGTGGAAGCGGCGCGCGAGCATCTCGACGAGGGACGTCTTGCCGACGCCGATCGGGCCGTCCACCGCGACGTGGCGGAGCTTGACGTCGCCTTCCGAGGGAATCACGGGCCGAATTCTAGCCCAGAGCGTCGGCGCGTCAGCGCGTCAGCACGTCGGCGATGCCGCAGACCGCGAGCACGACCGAGACGAAGCCGTTGGCCGTGAAGAACGCCGCGTCGACCCGCGAGAGGTCGCCGGGCCTCACGATCGCATGCTGGTAGAGGAGCGCGAGCAGCGTGGCGGCGACGCCGGCGAGGAAGATCCAGCCGCCGCCGGCCATCCGCCAGACGGCGACGAGCAGGACGACCATGACCGCGTGGAAGAGCGCCGAGAGCACGAGCGCGCCGCGGGCGCCGAAGCGGGCGGGAATGGACTTCAGCCCGACGCGACGGTCGAAGGCCAGATCCTGCAGCGCGTAGATCACGTCGAACCCGGCCGTCCAGAAGAGGACCGCCAGGCCGAGGAGGATCGGAAGCCAGGCGATCGACCCCGTCACCGCGATCCAGGCGCCGACCGGCGCGAGGGCGAGACAGAGTCCCAGGACGAGATGCGAGAACGCCGTGAAGCGCTTCGTATACGCGTACGTGAAGAGGAGAGCGAGGGCGACGGGGGAGAGGAGCAGCGTCAGGCGGTTGAGGCTCGCCGCGGCTCCGACGAAGAGCGCGACCGACGCGATCAGGAATCCCCAGACGTAGCGGACCGAGAGGGCGCCGGCGGGGAGCGCGCGCGAGGCCGTCCGCGGGTTCTGCGCGTCGAGGCGGCGGTCGGCCAGCCGGTTGTGCGCCATGGCCGCGCTGCGGGCGCCCACCATCGCGAGCAGGATCTTGCACAGCGTCGCGAGCGGCGGCCAGCCGCCGGCCGCGAGGACCGCCGAGAGGAGCGCGAAGGGCAGCGCGAAGAGCGTGTGCGAGAACTTGATCATCGTGAGCGTCGTCCGCAGGCGGCCGGCGGCCTGCGGCGAGGCCATGGCGGGGACGGCGCTCACGCCGTCCGCTTTCGTCGCGCCGACGCCGTCCGCTTTCGTCGCGCTCACGGCCGGCGTCGGGTGCGCGCCGCGCCGCGCTTTCCCGGCTCCCAGCGGAACTGCTCGCCTCGGGGCGAGAGGCCGACGAGGCGCGCGACGCGGACGCAGTAGGCGTCCAGGAAGCGGTCGAGCGGCGAGCCGCTCGAAGCCGCCGGCGTCTCGACGTAGAACGCGGGCGACGGCGGCGCCACGATGGCTCCGGCGAGCGTCACGCTCCGCATGTTCTCGATGTGGACGAGCGAGTACGGGGACTCGCGAAACGCCAGCACGAGCGGCCGCCGCTCCTTGAGGCACACGTCGGCGGCGCGCTGGAGAAGGTCGCGGGAGACGCCGTTCGCGATCGAGCCGAGGGTCCCGCCGCTGCACGGGATCACGATCATCGCCGCCGCCGGATAGGAGCCGGAGGCGATCGACGCGCCGATGTCGGCGTTGTCGTGCAGAACGATGCGCCGCGCGGCGGCTCGGGGGAGCCGCAGGTGCGCGACCCACGCCGCCGAAGAGTCGATCTCGGAGGAGAGCTCGCCGCGCGCGACCTCGAGCGCGGAGCCGGTGACGATCAGATGGAGGCGCGGGGCATCCGCCGAGGCGAGAGCGAGCTCGACGAAGCGGACCGCCAGGCGCGCGCCCGACCCGCCGGAGACGCCGACGATGATCTCCCTGCCCGCCACGATCTGGCTGCGCGCCACGGCCGCGAGTCTATACGGGGCGACGCGACCGGAATCTGGACGGGCGCCAAGTCTCTTTGACGGTTCCCGAAGACGCGGCGGGCCCGCGCGTTCTCGTGCGTCGGCCGATCGCGGCGACGAATCTTCTGACGCTTTTCCGACGCGCCGATTTTCGCCTGCGCGCGACTAAGGCGCTGCAGCACGACGACTTGGGCTCCTCCTCCGGAGCGGGCACGGCGTTCGCGAATCGGCCGCTCTCAAGAGAAAGGAGGCGCCGATGGAGAACGCCTGATCCCGCCGACTCGATGAGGACATCCCAAGAACCAACGAATCGTCTCGATCCCGGTCTTTCTGACGCTCGAGAAGGAGTCTTCGATGAAATCCCGATTTCGTGCTTCGGCCCTCGCCGTCCTGCTCGTTCTGGGGACGGCCCTGGTTCTCTACGCGGAGACCAACGAAACCACCGCCTCTTCTCCGAAGGTCAACATCAACACGGCCACGGCCGCCGAGCTCGCCTACCTTCCGCGGCTCGGCTCCAAGGTCGCGGCACGCATCGTCGAGCACCGCAAGGAGAAGCCCTTCACTCGCCCCGAGGAGCTCATGGAGGTCAAGGGGATCGGGGAGAAGCTCTTCGTCTCCCTGAAGCCCTACGTCACCGTGAGCGGCCCCACGACGCTCAACGCCAAGGTTCGCTCGGCCGCCCCTTCTTCTCGCCGATCCGCCCCCACCTCGGCGAAGGAGAAGTCCTCCAACACCGTCCCGTCGGGCAAAGGACGGTGAATCCTTTCGCCCCCCGGGGCCGCCGAGGCCCCGGGTTCCCTTCTTCTCCTCGCCGTCGAGGCCAGAGGCTCCCTTCGGCCGCCGGCCTCACGCTCGTCGAGCTGCTCTTCTGGCTGATGGTGACCTCGTGGATCGCCGTTCTGCTGACGCAGGGCTTCTCCCGGCTCGAGGAGTCGGTCGCGATCCGATCCGCCGTCCACGAGACGACGGTCGCGTTCTACCGCGCACGCTCCTCCGCGATCGCGCGCAACCGCAACGTCGGGCTCAAGTTCCGGATGAACGGCCCGAGGCACGAGTGGACTCTGTATTACGACGGCAACGGCAACGGCGTGCGCTCGGCGGAGATCACGAGCGGCGTGGATCCGGCCCTGGGCGTCTACGTCCCCTGGTCGCGCAACGACGTGCTGCCCGGAATCATGACCGGGATCCGCGTGCCGGATCCCGGGAATCCCGGCGGCTATCTCGATCGGATCGACGATCCGATCCGCTTCAACAACTCGGACATTTGCTCCTTCTCCGGGATCGGGGAGAGCACGCCGGGCTCGGTCTACCTCTGGGACGGCCGCAACCGCATGGCCGTGGTGCGCGTCTTCGGAGGGACGGGCAAGGTGCGCGTTCTCTACTACCGGCGGGGAGAGAGAGGCTGGACACGATGATCGTGACGATCGAGCCCGGAAAGCGGCCAAGCGGAGACCTCGGTGTCGACCGTGGGAGACCAGAGAAGGGCTTTCGCATAGTGGGATCCGGCGGCGACGCGGCCGCGGGCGAGGAGGCAGTCGGTCAGACGAGCGCCCTCCCCGATCGCGGTTCCGTCCCAGACGACGGAGCGCGAGAGCTCGGCCGCGGGCCCGATCCGGCCGCGGCCAAGGACGCAGTCATTGGCCACGAACCCGTCGGGCCGCTCGAGGGCGAGGACGCGCGAGTCGCCGTCGAAGGTCCCGCCGCCGGCGGGAAAGGGTCCGCCGCGCGCGAGCGCTTCGAGCGACGCGCCGAGGAAATCGCCCGGGCGGCCGAGGTCGGCGTACGGGCCATGATGACGGACGAAGCCAAGCTCTTCCCGTCCCTCGTCGAGCAGGGGCTGCCAGAGGTCGCGGACCAGGGCCGTCTCGCCGGGCGGGATCCGGCGCAGCAGCCGCGAGGAGAGGACGCAGACCCCGGTGTAGAGAAGCGGCCGTGGTCCGTGGATCCCGAAGCCCGTGATGCGGTCCCCTTCGGACTGAAGCGGCGTGTACCGATCCGGGTCCCGGTTCTCGGTGACGAGGAGCGTCGCGGCGCGCCGCGAGTCACGGTGTCGGCGGATCAGACCGGGGAAGTCGGGCGTGATCGCGGCATCGGCGTTGACGGCCAGAAAGTCGCCGCCGCCTCCCTCCAGAAACGCGGCCGCGTTGCGGAGGGCGCCGGCAGTGCCCAGGATCTGTGGCTCGTGGAAAAACGCGAGCTTCGGAAGGTCCGCCGTCTGTTGGCCCAGGTCGCGCTCGATCTGGTCCGGGAGGTGATGCAGATTAATCGCTACTTCGCCGAGGCCGGCCTGGTAGAGGCGGCGCAGGTGCGCGCGAGCGAGCGCGACGTTCAGAAACGGTAGGAGCGGCTTGGGCAGCGCGTCGGTGACGGGACGGAAGCGAACCCCCTTGCCGGCGCAGAGAAGGATGGCTCGCATGCCAGGCGCCTCGAGCGGGACCGCGCCGCTCAGCGCTTCTCCGGCCACACCATGTCGGGGGGCAGCCCGGGCTGCTCCTTCCGGCGCCTCTGGTAGAGCTCGGCGTAGGAGTAGGGGATCGCCTCACCGAAGTCGAGGTCCAGGCGGACGAAGACTCTCCGGATGGACACCGGATCGCCCTCGACCTCGACGAAGTTGCCGATCGGGGTCTCGTCGAGCGCAACGGCGCAGTCCTCGAAGCGCCACTCCTCCCGGCGCTTCTCGTAGCGAAACCGCCGCGAGAGGCCGAGTCCCGCGAGGATCCCCTCGGCCTCGCCGCCGTCGGAGACTTCGACCTCGCGCTCCTCGCGCGTCTTGACGCCGCTCTGGAAGCGCGCCTTGCCCTTGTAGGTCAGGATGGCCTTGCCGGCGGCGGTCCTGAGGCGCACGGTGCGTCCGCTGGCGGACAGGCTGCGCGAGGCGTCGTCCGGCGGGAAGTCGTAGAGATCGTTGACCTCGTCGTGTGCGCCTGCGAGGAGCGATGCGCCCTGTTCTCGCAGCCTCTCGCGCAGGGCGCCGAGGTCCTTCGCGGGGAGCTTGACCTCGATTTCCTCATGGAAGCGCGGACCGAGCCCGGCGGAGCCGGAACCGCCGCTCACGGCAGCAGGCGGCGCGCGATCTCCTGGGCCTTGTTGCCGTCCACGCGGCCTCGATGACGCGCCATGACTTCCTTCATCGCCAGGCCGACGTCCTTCGCCGAGGTGAAGCCCTTCTCCTGGATGATGGTGCGGAGCTCGGCTTCGACCTCGGCCTCCGTCAGGCCCTTGGGCAGGTACTCCTCGAGGATCGCCAGCTCCGCGGTCTCGGCGTCGACCAGGTCCTGCCGTCCGCCGCGCGCGTATTGTTCGATCGAGTCGCGCCGCTGCTTGACCGCGCGCCGCAGGACGGCCTCCACTTCCTCTCCGGTCAGATCGCGCTGGGCCTGGATCTTCTCGTTCTTGAGCGCCGAGAGGAGGAGCCGGAGGGTGGCGACCCGGCGCTTGTCGCCGCTCTTCATGGCGGCCTTGAGGTCCTCCTCGATCCGCGGCTGCACGGCCGGAGGCTATCACCCGCTGACCAAAGCGATAGCCTTGCGCCCGTGGAGCGCTTCCTGATCGGCACGGCCGGCCACATCGACCATGGAAAGACCGCCCTGGTCAAGGCGCTGACGGGCATCGACGCGGACCGTCTGCCCGAGGAGAAGCGCCGCGGCATCACGATCGACCTGGGCTTCGCGCATGCGGAGTGGGACGGCGTCCGCGTCTCCTTCGTCGACGTTCCGGGGCACGAGCGGTTCGTCCGCAACATGCTGGCGGGGGCCGGCGGAACGCGCGCCGTCCTCCTCGTCGTGGCGGCCGACGAATCCGTGATGCCGCAGACGCGCGAGCACTTCGAGATCGTCCGGATGCTCGGCCTCTCGCGCGGAGTCGTCGCGGTGACGAAGGTCGACCGCGCGTCGCCCGAGCTGGTCGAGGTCACGCGGTCGGACGTCCGGGACCTGACGCGCGGCTCGTTCCTGGAGAACGCCCCGATCGTCCCGGTGTCGGCGAAGACCGGCGAGGGCCTCGAGACGCTCCGGCGGACGCTGGTCGATCTCGCGCGCACGGTGCGCACGGAGCAGTGGGAGAGCGGAGCGGTGAGGCTGCCGATCGACCGGGCGTTCCTGATCCCGGGGTTCGGCCCCGTCGTCACGGGGAGCCTCGTCTCCGGGACGATCAGCCGGGAGCAGAAGCTCGAGCTGCTCCCGGAGCGCAAGCTCGTGCGAGTGCGGCGCCTCGAGGTCCACGGCCACGAAGAGGCGGTCGCCCACGCCGGAGAGCGTGTCAGCGCGAACCTCGCCGGGGTGGAGCTGCCGGAGCTGCGGCGCGGGCTCGTGCTCGCCTCGCCCGGCGCGCTGCCCGTGACGGCGCGCCTCCTCGTTCGGCTGGACCTCCTGCCCGACGCTCCTCCCCTCGAGAGCGGCGACCGTGTCTCGCTCCACCACTACTCGACCGAGACGCGGGCGCTCGTCCGGCTCCTCGAGGCGGGCGAGTCCGGGAAGCTCGCGCCGGGCTCCTCCTCGCGCGTTCAGCTGCGGCTGGCGGACCGCCTGGCCGCGGCGCCGGGCGATCGGTTCATCGTCCGGCGGCTCTCTCCCGTCCAGACGATCGGCGGCGGCGTCGTTCTCGATCCGCTGCCGGCGGCGCCGCGCGGACGGCCGAGCGAGGCCGAGATCGCCGCGCTCGATCGCCTCGAGTCCGGGACCCTCGCACAGCGGCTGGAGCTGTGGATCGCCTCGGCGCGCGAGCGCGGCGTCGGCGAGGAGGCGCTCGCCCAGCGCGCAGGCGTCTTCGCCACCGACGTCCGCGCCGCGCTCGCCCCGTCGCTCGCGCAGGGACGCATCCACGCGCTCCGGCGCTCGCCGGACCGCTACGTCGCGGAGCCCGCGCTCGCCGCGCTCGGGACGAAGGCCGCGGGCCTCCTCCAGAAGCTGCTCTCGGCCGACGCGGCCGCCGTCGGCGTGCCGCGCCGCACGCTCCTGCAGCGGCTCCTCCCCGGGGCGGACGCTCGCTGGGCGGAGGCCGTCGAGACGGCGCTCGCCGCTCGCGGCGTCCTCGTGATCGCCGGCGAGGAGGCGAGGGCGCCGGGCCGCGAGGACCTGCCGAAGCCGGAGCGCGAGCTTTCCGAGCGCATCGTGGCTATTTTCCGCGAGCGCGGACTGGATCCGCCGTCCCCCTCCGATGTGGCGACCGCGATCGGGCGGCACGTGAAGATCGTCGAGGGGCTGATCGGCTATCTGGTCAAGAAGGGCGACCTCGTGAAGCTGCCCGGCGGGTGGATCGTGGCGCGGGCGGCCGTGGACGACGTCGTGTCGCGCCTGCGCGGGCGGGCGGGCTCGCTCGACGTCGGCGAGTTCAAGACGCTGTTCGGCCTGACGCGCAAGCTCGCGATTCCGTTGCTGGAGCACCTCGACGGCGCGAAGGTGACGCGACGGATCGGGGATCGGCGGGAGATCGTCAGGTAGGCGTTAGTCGTTAGTCGTTAGTCGTTAGTCGTTAGTCGTCGGCTCGTGGATCATAGGTTTTGTACGGCCTACGACCTACCACCTACGACCTTTTACGGCCCGAGCGGCCGCCGTAGCGCGGCGATCTGGCGAAGGTCGATCGAATAGGAGATCTGTCCGCTCAGGCTGAACTCGTTCCAGCTTTCCACGGGCGCGCCGTTCGCCTGCGCGGGGCGCAGGATCATCGCGCTCATCGCCCTCCGGAAGTACGGGATCAGGACCGGGTCGCTCGCCTCGAGCACGACCGAGCGATCGACGTGGCCGGACTTGTCGACGTGGACCCAGAACTTGACCGAGAAGGGGCCCTTGTAGGAATCCGCCGACCAGGGCGTCTTCTGCGGGATCGGCGCGGTGTCCACCTGGTCGATGGGGACCGTCCCGTCGGAGACCGGCGCGGGCTTGCGGGACTCGAGCCAGTCGCTGTCGTTGCCCCACACGAGCGGCTTGGGGATCGCGGTCGACGGCAGGACCGGAGTGAACGCCTGCTGCAGGATCTTGGGCGCGCGGACCTCGACCGAGAGCTCGATCTTGTACGCGCCCCACGTGTCGACCGCCTGCCCGCCGCGCCGTGCCGGCGTGAACGTCCAGCGCGCGAAGGACTTCAGCGCCTCGGCCGAGAGCGATGGGATCGGATCGCGCTCGCGGCGCGCGAGGCCCGCCTTGCCCGTCGGGTCCACGCGCACGGACGCGAAGTACGCGCTCGACACGACCGCGTCGGCGAACGGGAGCTTCGTGGGGAGTGCGGCGGGGACCTGGGCCGTGCTGCCGTAAGGGTTGTCGGCGGGCAGCCGGGCGATCGAGATCACGGCGGTGTCCGTGATCCGCATCGCGGGTGCCAGCGTCGGCGTGGCGGCGGGCGGAGCGGCGGGAGCGCCGGCCGGTTCGGTCCCGGCCGGTGCGCCGGGCGCCGGCGTCGTGACGGGAGCCGGAGCCGCCGGCACCGTGGCGACGGGAGCGGGCGACGTCGGCGCCGGTTCGGGAGCCGGTGACTGCGCGGCCGCCGTCGCGGCAATCCATCCGGCGAACAGTGCCGCCAGCAGCGAGACTCGATTGGCGAACCTCATGGAGTTGCGCGGGAAGTATAGCGAAAGGGACGAAGACGTTTCCGGGCCTCTTCGAGCGGGCTCCTTAACAGGCGGCGGGCGGCGAACGGAACCCTTTCCCGGGTCGGCATCTCGCGAGTTCGTAGAGACCGAGGGCCAGGCAGGCAGTCGAGCCGAATGTGGCGAGCCGCCTGCCGGTGCAGTGCAGGAACCGAGGCGAGCGACGGCGACGGTTATTTCGCGGCGAGCCAATTCGGTCCAGAGCCGACGTCCACGGCGAGCCGCACCTTCAGCTGCGCGGCGCCCTCCATGACCTCCGGGACCAGCCGCAGAAGCTCCGGAACCTCGTCCGCGGGGGCCTCCAGGACGAGCTCGTCGTGGACCTGCAGGACGAGCCGGGCATCGTGAGCGCCCTCCCGCAGCGCGTCGTCGAGGCGGATCATCGCGATCTTGATGACGTCGGCCGCCGTGCCCTGGAACGGCGCGTTCAGGGCCATCCGCTCCGCGTTGCCGCGGACCTGAGGGTTCGACGCGGCGATGTCGGGTATCGGCCGGACCCGGCCGAAGAGCGTCGTCACCTCCCGCGTCCGCCTCGCCTCCTCGACGATGCCGTCGAGCGTGGCGCGGACGCGCGGGAACTGGGCGAAGTACGAATCGACGTAGCTCTTGGCCTCGGAGGTCGACACTCCGAGCTCCTTGCCCAGCGTGAAGGCCGCCATGCCGTAGAGGAGCGCGAAGTTGATCCGCTTCGCGGCGTAGCGCATCTCATGGCTGACGAGGTCCGGCGCGACGCCGAAGATCTTCGCCGCGGTGGCGCGGTGGATGTCCTGCTCCTCCTCGAAGGCCTGGATGAGGGCCTCGTCACCGGACATGTGCGCGAGGATGCGCAGCTCGATCTGCGAATAATCCGCGACGACCAGCAGCCGTCCCGGCGGCGCCACGAACGCCTTGCGGATCTCGCGTCCCGTCTCGGTGCGGATCGGGATGTTCTGCAGGTTCGGATCCGACGAGGACAGGCGGCCGGTGGCCGCGACCGTCTGGCGGAACGAGGTGTGGACGCGGCCGTCCCCGTCGGCGATCAGGGGGAGCGCGTCGACGTAGGTGCCCTTGAGCTTCGAGATCTCGCGGAACTCGAGCACGAGCTTCGGCATCGGGAGGCCTCGCTCGGCGAGCTCGTTCAGGACCTCGAAGCCGGTGGACGACGAGCGCGTCTTGGCCGTCTTCTTGAGGACCGGGTAGCCGAGCTTCTCGAACAGGATCTGCCCGAGCTTGACGGGCGAATTGATGTTGAACTCCTCGCCGGCCTCGGCCCAGATCTTCTGTTCCAGCTCGCGCAGCGTCTTCTCCATGCGCGTCGAGATCACGGAAAGGAGGGGCCGGTCGATCGCGACTCCGGCGAGCTCCATCCGGGCGAGCACGGGGGTCAGGGGGCGCTCGATCTCGCGATAGATCCGATCCAGCTGCGGGCGCGCCGCGAGCTCGGCGGCGAGCGGCTCCGCGAGAGCCAGCGCCGACGACGCGCGCTCCGCGAGCCAGCGGTCGGCGTGCGCGATCTCGTAGGCGTCGGGCAGGGCGCAGCCGGTGACCCCGGCGTCCTTGTCGGGAAGGAGCTGCTGGCCGAGCCGCTGGAACGCCATGGGCTCGAGCTCCGAGCTTCCGACGCCCGGAGAGAGCACGTACTGCGCGAGGCAGACGTCGAACAGGTCGCCGGCGACCGCCGCGCCCTCCCGCGCGAGCAGCGTCTCGATCGGCTTGGCGTCGGCCATCGCGAACCGGGCGCCGGGTCGGTCGAGATCCCGCCAGCGGCGGAGGATCGCGGCCGAGGGCTCCTCGGCGATCTGGGTCGTGTCCGCATCCGCGACGGCCAACAGGGCCTGGTCGCCCCGCGTCAGGAGCGCGACTCCCATACGCTCCCGCCCCGGCGCGAACGCCTCGCCCGCGGCGAGGCGCCGCGAGACGAGCTCGGGGGGACGCGCCGACTCTCCCTGGATCTCGGCCGCGAGCGAGTGAAACTCGAGCCGGACGAAGATCTCCTTCAGGCGTCCGTAGTCGGGCTCGGAGAGCCGCAGCGCGTTGGGGTCGTAGTCGACGGAAAGATCCGTCGGGATCTCGACGAGCCGCCGCGAGAGACGCGCCGCCTCCACGTTGTCCCGGAGGCTCTCGCCGACCTTCCCCTTGATCTCGGCGGCTCGCTCCAGCAGCGCGGGGAGGCTCCCGTACTGCGCGATCCACTTCTTGGCCGTGACCTGCCCGACGCCGGGAACTCCCGGAACGTTGTCCACGCTGTCGCCCATCAGCGCCAGGACGTCGGCGACCTGGCCGGGCCGCACGCCGAAGAACGCCTCGACGCCGGACTCATCGAGGAAGATCTCCTTCCCCGTGTGGAACACGCGGATGTGCGGGCCGACCAGCTGCAGCATGTCCTTGTCGGCCGTCACGATCACGACGTCCGAGCCGGCCGCGGCGGCCTTCGTCGCCAGAGTGCCGATGACGTCGTCCGCCTCGTACCCGGGCAGCTCGAGGACCGGGATCCGGTACGCGTCGAGGAGCTCCCGGATGTCCGGGATCTGCGACGCCAGGTCGTCCGCCATCGGCTTGCGGTTCGCCTTGTACTCGGCGTATGCCTCGTGGCGCTGCGTGCGGTGAGGGCCGTCCCAGGCCGCCGCGACGAGGTCCGGACCGTGCTCGCGCAACAGCTTGCGCAGCATCGTGACGAAGCCGTAGACCGCGTTGGTCGGCTTGCCCGCAGAGGTCGAGAGGCGCTGGATCGCGTGGTACGCGCGGTGGATGTTCGACATGGAGTCCACCAGGTAGAGCGTCGGGCGGTGCGCCTGCGGCGGAGACTTCTTTTGCGGGGCTTCCGGCATGAGATCCGGATTCTATGGCGCGGGTCCGCGCGATTCAGGCTCCTTCCCGAGGCGGACGAAACGGGCCATTGGCGCGGCGATTCGCGCGCGCCGCGCATTGGCGCAGCGCGAAAGGCCCGATGCGGAATCCGCGAAGTGAAAACGGCTGTGGGGGTTGGGAGAGGAGAGGAGGGCTCAGAAACAAAAACGCGCGACCCGTTGCCGGTGTCGCGCGACTCAATAAAGACAGACTACCAAACGGGCACGGTCGTGTCAAGGAAATTTCGCATCGAAGCGCATCATCGGATAAACGAAATAGGGTGAGTCAGATGCGGCGCCGGCGAGGGAGCGCTAGAAGCTCTTGCGGACGAGGGAAACCACCTGGGAGCGCACTCTCTGGGACTCGACCTGCAGATCCGCCGTCTCGCGCTGCATCTTCGCCACGAAATCCGCGTCCTCGATCCCCGGGAGGTTGATGCCGACGTTCAGGAGAGCCGCCTCGACGCAGGCGTCGAGGAGGAGCGCCGCGGCGCCGGCGTCCGAGACGGCGTTGGGATTTCCCTTCGCGGCGAGGTCCGGCAGTGCCGACAGGAGCCGCACCGCCGCCCGGGCGGTCCGCATCGGGACCTCCGCGGCGTGCTTGTTCGCGGCCGCGATCTTCTGTGCGCGGGCCGCCTTCTGCTCCTCGGTCTCCTTGGGGAGCCGGCGCGCGGCCACGACGGACTCGTAGGCCTCGGAGTCCTCGCGCGCGAGGCTCAGGAGCTCCTCGCGGGCGAGCCGCGCCGCTTCGGCGATCGGGCGCATGGCCTCGTGCGACGCGGCGTATTTCTCCTTCGAGAGAGTCAGCGCGGCGACCATCTCGGCGAGCGAGGCGCCCATGGCGCCGCCGACCGCCGCGGCGGTCCCGCCGCCGGGCGTGGGGGCGTTCGACGCGAGCGCGTCGAGGAACTGTTCGAGCGAGAGCTTGCCAAAGTCCGTCATGCGCGGGTCCAGGCCACGCGGCCGCGGGAAACGACGGCGGCCGCGAGGTTGACGCCCCAATGATAGATGAGGTGCCGATCGTCGGGCGCGTGGAGAAGGACGAGATCCGCCGATTTGCCGGCCTCGAGCGAGCCGACGTCCTCTGCCAGTCCCAACGAGGCCGCGGCGTTGAGCGTCATCCCGGTCAGGGTCTCCTCGACCGTGAGCGAGGAGTCGAGGCACGCGTGGACCGCCACCGCGGCGAGCGACTCCGTGAAGCACGTGCCCGGGTTCGCGTCCGAGGCCACCGCGACCGGGACGCCGGCCTCGATCAGGGCGCGGGCGGGGGCGCGTCGCGACCGCATCCACCACGCGGTCCCCGGCAGGATGACCGCCACCGTGCCGGCGGCCGCGAGCGCGGCGATCTCTCCGGCCTCGATGAAGAGCAGGTGATCGGCGGACGCGGCGCCGAGCTCCGCCGCCAGGCGCGCGCCGCCCGAGAGGGCGAGCTCGTCGGCGTGGACGCGTAGGCCCAGGCCGGCCCGCCGCGCGGCCTCCAGGATGCGCCGCGACTCCTCGACGGTGAAGACGCCCTTCTCGCAGAAGACGTCGCCGTAGCGCGCGAGCCCCTCCCGTGCCGCCGCCGGGACGATCCGCTCGGCGATGAGACGGATCCATTCGCCGCGGTCGTTCTGGAATTCCGGCGGGATCTCGTGGGCGGCGAGGAGGGTCGGGACGATCCGGGGAAGCCGCGCGTTCGAAGCGAGCGACCGCAGCAGGCGCAGCGCGGCGAGCTCGTCCTTCTCGGTCAGCCCGTAGCCGGACTTCGCCTCGACGGTCGTCGTCCCGTGGGCGAGCATCGCCGCCAGACGGGCGGTCACGGCCTCGCGGAGCGCCGCGTCGCTGCCCGCCCGCGTGGCCCGAACGGTGGCGTTGATGCCGCCGCCCTCCGCGGCGATCGTGGCGTAGGGGACTCCGGCCAGCCGCCGGCCGATCTCGGCGCCCCGGTCGCCCAGCCAGACCGGGTGCGTGTGCGCGTCCACGAGCCCCGGGATGACGGCGCGCCCCGCCGCGTCGAGCTCCTCGTCGGCGTCTCTGCCCGAGAATTCGCGCCGGTAGTCGGCCTCGGTTCCGACGAAGACGAGCCGCCCGCTCTCGGAGCGGATCGCGGCGTCGCGGAGGCGGAGGATCTCGCCCTGGGCCTTGCCGCGCCGGGCGGATTTCCCGAGCGGCGTCGCGAGAGTGCCGATGTTGCGGATCGCGAGCGTAGACATGCCTGGCTCTACGCCCGATCAAATCACGGACCCGCCGCTAGGCCGACGACGTGTCCCCCTTGCGGGTGATGTACGCCATCGGCTTGTCCTTCTCGTCCTCCTCCCGGTCGAAGTCGAGGACCTGCTGGAAGAGCTCGAGGGACTTCTGCAGCGTCAGCCGGAAGTTCTTGCGCTGGATCTTCAGCTCGTGGATCGCCTTCTCGATCTCCGCCGACCGCTGGAGGGCGTGGTGCGTCAGCTGCTCGGAGGAGTCGTGGGCCTCGCGCACGACGACCTCGGCCTCGCGCCGCGCCGCGTTGCGGATGTCCTCGGATGCCTGCTGGGCGGAGAGCAGCGTCTGCTTGAGGATGCGCTCTCTCTCGCGGTGCTCGTCGTTCTCCTGCTCGAGCGCCCGGATGCGGGTCGCGAGGTCGGCGTTCTCGCGGGCCAGGATCTCCATGTCCTCAGCGACGTCGGAGAGGAACGTCTGCACCTCCACGGGGTCGAGGCCCTTCCACGAGCGCGAGAACTCGCGCTTCTGAATCTCGAGCGGGGTCGTTCTGGGTCGCATGGAACCTCCTGAGTGGGTCAGACGGTCAAACGGTCATGAGTCCACGGGTCAGAGTCCGGCTGCCAGCCGTACGAGAAACCGAGAGAGCAGGAAGATGATCAGGATCACGAAGAGCGGGGAGAAGTCGATGTTTCCCGTCCGATAGGGCGGGATGAGCTTGCGAAACGGACGGAAGAGCGGCTCGGTCACGGCGTGGAGGAACCGCACGATCGGGTTGCGCGGATCCGGGTTGACCCAGGAGATCAGCGCCGCGATGATCACGATCCACTGAAGCCCCTGGAGCGCATAGAGGATCACGTCGAGGATTGCCCCGGCCGCCGAGCCTCCGACGTTCACGGCCGGGTCTCTCGTGCGCCGAAGAGCGCCGTCCCGACGCGGACCTCGGTCGCGCCCTCCTCGACGGCGACTGCGTAGTCGTGGCTCATCCCCATCGAGAGCTCGGGAAGCGCAACCCCGAAGCGCGCCGACAGCTCCTCGCGCAGGCGCGCGAGCGCGCGGAAGTGGGGGCGCGAGGCCTCGGGGTCCTCGTCAAACGGCGGCACCGCCATGAGGCCGCGAACCGAGAGGTGCGGGCAGGACAGGGTCGCCTCGAGGAGGCGCGGGGCGTCCGGGACGGCCACGCCGGACTTCGTCGCCTCGCCCCCGACGTTGACCTCGAGGAGGACCGGCCAAACCCGGCCGGGATCCTCCCCGGCGAGCACGGACTCCAGCCGCGTCGCAAGTCTTTCCCGATCTAGGCTTTCCAGCACTTGGAAGTATTGTAGCGCCGTCCTGGCCTTATTGGTCTGGAGAGGACCGATCAGGCGCCACTCGAGGTGGGGCCAGGCGGACCGGAGCCGCTCGATCTTCGAGCTGCCCTCCTGGACGCGGTTTTCGCCGAAGAGGACGAGCCCCGCCTCGGCGCCATGAGCGACGGTTTGCGCCGGCTGCCCCTTCGTCACCGCCATCAGTGCGACGCCGGCGGGATCGCGACCGGTCTTCGCCGCGGCACGGGCAATGTCTTCCAGAATGGCCGCGCGGCGCTTTCCGATCTCCTCCGCGAGAACACTCGTCATGGCGCGCCGAACGGGGGCGCGGGGCAGGCGCTCATGACCCGTTCGTGTTTGCGTCCGCCCCGAGGTTGGCCAGCCGGTCGGCCTCGACGTTCTGCTCGCGGCGGACGTGCTGAATCGAGAAGCGCGAAAACGCCTTCGCGCGCAGGAGCGCCTCCGCGAAGAGCGGCTGGAGGTGCGCCGCCTTGACCTTGTAGCGCCCGCGCATCTGCTCGACGAGGAGGAGGCTGTCGGAGCGGATCGCGACGTCCGACGCGCCGCGTTCCTGTGCGCGGCGGAGGGCCAGGAGGAGCGCGCGGTACTCGGCAACGTTGTTGGTCGCGCGCCCGAGGGCCTCGAAATGCTCCTCCGCCGGGAGGTTGTCCTCCGCCTCGGCCTCCACGAAGACGCCCGCTCCGGCGGGACCCGGATTACCGCGCGCGGCGCCGTCGATGTGCGCGCGGAACCTCATGGGAGCCCCATTCCCTCACGACGACTGCGGGTCGTAATAGAGGATCCGCTTGCAGGTATCGCAGTAGACGATCTCGCGCCCGTTCTTGAGAATCTGCATGGCGGCGGGGCGGATGCGCACGTGGCACGCCGAGCAGGATCCGCCGACGACGAGCGCCACCGCGAGCCCCTGCTTCTTCTCGATCAGCCGGCGGAACTCGGCGCGCTCTCGCGGAGCGATCGCGGACTCGAGCTGGCCGATCTCTTCGCGCGCCCCGACGAGCTCGTCGTTGATCTCCCGCTGCTCCTTGCGCCAGTCCTTGAGGCGTTCCTCGTGCTGCTCGGTCTCCGCGGGAAGGCTCGCCTCGCGCGACTCGAGGTCCTTCTTGGCCGTCTCGATCTCCTCTTCGAGATCGAGGAAGCGGTCCTCGGTCGCGCGGATCGCCTTCTCGACGGCGTCGATCTCGTTCAGCGCGGCGCTGTACTCGCGGCTGGACTGCACGCTGCGCAGCTGCGTCTGGTACTTCTTGAGCTTCTCGCGGTGGTCGGCGAGCTCGCCCTCGGCCTTGCGCTTCTCGAGCTCGGCCTCGGTCAGGCGCTGCTTCAGGGCCGCGACGGCCTGGACCTTCTCCTGGAACTCCCGGTCGACCTCGACGAGCTCGGACGGAACGGTATCGCGCTTGCGCTCGCGTTCCTGGACGAACCGTATCCGGCTCTGGAGGCGGTAGAGCTGAGCGAGCAGGTCGCTCAACCCCTGTCCCCGGAGATGGAAAAGGGTGTTCCGGTTGTGGAACACCCTGGTTTCAGGTCGAATTTTCGAAGTCGGGTTCGGATCAGAAGCCTCAAATCAACCTCTCGCCTGGTGGGTCCACCCGGATTCGAACCGGGGTCTGACCGGTTATGAGCCGGTGGCTCTGGACCGCTGAGCTATGGACCCCTCTGAATATAACAAACGGGGCACAAACGCCAGTAGGGGCGGCCCTTGTGGCCGCCCGGAAGAAGCAGGGCGGGGGCGAGCCCCGCCCCTACGCCGCCTCACCGTATCGTCTCGAGAAACGGCTTGAGCTTCTTCGCGCGCGAGGGGTGCCGGAGCTTCCGAAGCGCCTTGCTCTCGATCTGGCGGATCCGCTCTCGGGTCACGTTGAAGGAGCGGCCGACCTCCTCGAGGGTGTGCTCGGAGCCGTCCCCCACGCCAAAGCGCATCTTGAGGACCTGCTCCTCGCGGGGCGTCAGGGACTTCAGGACCCGGCGCGTCTGGTCCTGCAGGTTCGACACCAGGACCGCGTCGATCGGCGAAAGAACCTGGCGATCCTCGATGAAGTCGCCCAGATGCGAATCCTCTTCCTCCCCGATGGGCGTCTCGAGCGAGATCGGCTCCTGCGCGATCTTCATGATCTTGCGCACCTTCGAGACCGGCATGTCCATCCGCTTCGCGATCTCCTCGGCGTTGGGCTCGCGGCCGAGCTCCTGCACGAGGGACCGGGACGTGCGGGTGAGCTTGTTGATCGTCTCGATCATGTGGACCGGGATGCGGATCGTGCGGGCCTGGTCCGCGATCGCGCGCGTGATCGCCTGGCGGATCCACCACGTCGCGTAGGTCGAGAACTTGTAGCCGCGCCGGTGCTCGAACTTCTCGACGGCCTTCATCAGGCCGATGTTGCCCTCCTGGATCAGGTCCAGGAACTGCAGACCACGGTTGGTGTACTTCTTCGCGATCGAGACGACCAGGCGGAGGTTGGCCACGATCAGCTCGTGCTTGGCCTGATCGGCCTCCTCCTCGCCTTCGCGGACCATGCGGAGCGTCTTCTTCACGTCCTCGTGCGAGACGCCGAACTTCTGCTCGAGCTCGCGCAGCGACTTCTTGTACTTGGTGATCCGACGCTTGTAGAAGTCGACGCGGGTCGGGTTCGTCTCCTTCTTCAGGGTGTTCGTGTCCTGCCGGATGGTGACCTCGGGAACCGCCATCTGGCGGTCGATGTCCTTGAGGATGCCGATCGCGCGGTTCAGAACCGCGGGGGTGAAGTCGGCCGCGCGGATGAGCTTGGCCATCTCCGCGATCTTGCGGTCGATCGAGGCCTCGATGCGCGCGAGGGTCTTGGTGCCCTTCTTGATCGTGCGCGCCTTGAACTTCATCCGCTTGATGTCCTTGTCGAGCGCGCCGATCTTGCGGAAGCTTCCGAGGATCCCCTCGATCCGCCGCGTCGCGCGGTCGTCGAGGTTCTCCCGCTCCTCCAACTCGTCGTCGTCCTCCTCGGAGACGTTGACGATCTCCTGGACGATGCGCGAGTCGCGGCCGGCGTTCTCGAGCAGCTTGAGGATCTCCTCGAGGACGACCGGGTTGTTGGCGAGGGCCTGGTAGATCTTGGCCTCGCCCTGCTCGATGCGCTTCGCGATGCGGACCTCGCCCTCGCGGTCGAGCAGCTTGACCGTGCCCATCTCGCGCAGGTACATGCGCACGGGGTCGTTGGTCTTCTCGACGGCGTCGCGCGCCTCTTCCGCGGACTCGGCGGCGTCGGCCGCGCGGCGGCGGGCCGCCCGGTCGGGATCCGTGACGATTTCGATGCCCAGCTCGAAGAACCGCTCGTAGATGAGCTCGAGTTCCTTGGGAACGGCCGTCGCCTCGTCCGAGAGGATCGTGTGGATCTCCTCGTAGAGCAGATAGCCCTTCTCCCGACCGCCCTTCACCAGCAGCTGGACTTCGGGAAACTTTTCCTCAATCGTCGCCAAGTTCTTCATCCTTTCCTCGACCGTAGGTGCGCGATGCGTTTGTCGATGCCCTGTTTCTGCCGTACCAGCTCGTCGACTCCGGAGCCCTCGTCCTCCGCGCGCTTGATGGCCTGCTGGAGCGCAGCGCTCTCTCCCTTCAAGTGGCTGATTTCGAGGTCCTTGAGGAGCTGATCGACGCCCTTCTCGGTCGGCTCAGGAGATTCATCCAGCGCGATGCCAGAGAGAAACGTCCGCTCTTCCTCCGTAAGGTCTGCGATTTGGCCTTGAAAATCAACCACTTCCGACGTCCCGGAGGACCCCCGAAAAGCGGCGACGACCCTCCGGACCCTCGGGTCGGTGAGGAACTCATCGTTCAAATTACTGAGAATGAAGGAGATGTGCTCGCCACCGGCCGTCAGGGCCCGGAGGAGCCGTTTTTCCGCCGACGGCGCCTCCGGAGCAGTTAACGCACCGGAATTCCCGGCCGTTCCCACACCTGAAGAACGCGGTTTCGGGGCGTCGAGATTCGCCTTGTCGGCCCCCCAGAGCACGTCCACCGGTACGGAGACGGCCGCCGAGACCTTTCGGTACTCCTCGTAGCGGAGGATCCGGTCGGGGATCGCCGACAGGACGGTCAGGATCGCGCCCACGCGCTCGCGCTTCTCGGTCGACGAGAGCCCGGCTTCCTGCGGCCGGATGTCCTCCAGCAGCCACGTCAGAGAGTCCGGCGCCTCCTCGATCGCCCTCGCGAGCGCCGCCGGTCCCTCTCTCTGGAGGACATCGTCGGGGTCCTCGCCGGCGGGCAGCCTCGCGACGGCCGCCTCGAACCCGAGGGAGAGCAGGTGCGACAGCGCGCCCTGCGTCGCGTTGCGGCCGGCCGGGTCCCCGTCGTAGCAGACGATGGCGCGCGGGCACAGCCGCCGCAACCGCTCCGACTGCTCCGGCGTCAGCGCGGTGCCCATCGACGCCACGGTCTCCTGGATGCCGGCACTCAGGAGCGCGAGGTGATCGAAGTAGCCCTCGACGAGAACCACGCGGTCGTTCTTGCGGATCGCCTCGCGCGCCTCGAAGAGGCCGTAGAGCAGGCGCTTCTTGGAGAAGATCGGCGACTCGGGGGAGTTCAGGTACTTGGGTTCGCTCTCCGGAGAGAGCGCGCGGCCGCCGAAGCCGACCGGCCGCCCGCGCTCGTCCTTGACGACGAAGAGGAGACGGTCGCGGAAGCGGTCGTAGGCGCCTTTCCCCTCCGCGCGGGGCTGGAGCAGTCCCGCCTCGATCAGCAGGTCCTCCGGAAAGGCGCCGGAGAGCGTCTTCGCGAGCGTGTCCCACGCGTCCGGCGCGTGTCCGAGGCCGAGCGACTGGCGCAGCGGAGCCGGGACCTTTCGCGCGTCGAGATACTTCGCGGCGGCGTTGCCGGGCCGCGCGAGTCTCTCGGCGTAGAGGCGCTGCGCCGCCGCGACGGCCTCGAAGAGGCGATCCCGCCGCTCCTGGCGCGGCCCGAGGCGAACGCGCCGCGGGATCGTGACGCCGAAGCGCGACGCGAGGGCCTCGACGGCCTCCGGGAAGTCGAGGCGGTCGATCTGGCGCACGAAGTGGATGACGTCGCCGCCGACCCCGCAGCCGAAGCAGTGGTACAGGCCCTTGTCCCGGTCCACCGTGAACGACGGCGTGCGCTCGTTGTGGAACGGGCAGAGTCCCTTCCAGGAGCGGCCCGCCTTCCGGAGCTTCGTGTGATCGCCGATGACCGCGACGATGTCGGCCGCGGACCGGAGCTCCGCGAGGACGTGATCGTTGATGTCGAGGTCGGAGGCCAAAGGCGAAAGCTATCGCAGTTCGAGGACCGTGGCCCCGTTGCCGCCCTCGGTCCGATCGCCCGCGCGGAGGCGCTCGACCGCGCGGTGCTCGCGGAACTGTTTGCGGATCCCATCGCGCAGCCGCCCGGTGCCGTGCCCGTGCACGACCCGGAGGCTCGACGCACCCGCGAGGATCGCCTGGTCGAGCGCCTTCTCGACGGCCTCGATGGCCTCCTCCAGACGCTGGCCGATGACGTGGACCTCGGCGATCTCGCCGGAGAGATCCCGCGCCGGGGCCGACACGGTGCCCTTCGACGGGGACTTTGCCTTCCCGGGTTTGCCGGCGCTGCCCGCCGCGGGTCGCGCCGGCTCGAGCTCCGCGCGCCGCACCCGCAGCTTCTTGCCCTGGATCTCCATCTGGGCCCAGTCGCCGTCGAAGGAGAGGACCCGGCCCTCGACGCCGAGTCCCCGCACGCGCGCGGGATGCCCGGGCTCGACTTTCTGGGCTCGGAGCTCCCGCGCCTCGCGCGCGTCGGCGAGCGCCCTCTCCTCGGCGACGGCGCGCTCGGCGTCCTCGAGGACCCGCGCCGCGGAAGCCTGCGCCATCCGCGCCGTCTCCGCGCGCGCCTCGTCGAGCTCCTGCTGGACGCGCCGCGCGAGCTCCGCCCGCGCCCGCTCGAAGCTCGCCAGCCCGTCCGCCAGCATCCGGGAGCGCTCGCCCTCGAGCCGGCGCCGCTCCTCCTCGAGCGACGCCGCCTCCCTCCGCGCCGCGGCGCGCTCTGTGGCGAGGTCGCGCTCGGCCTGCCGCAGCCGCTCGAGGGCCTGTTCGGCCTCGGTCTCCGCCTGCTCGCGCCGCTGCCAGGCCTCTCCAAGGAGGGCGCGCGCCCGATCGAGGACCCGCGGAGGGAGGCCGCGGTCCTCCGCGACGGAGAGCGCGCGGCTTCGTCCGGCGAGGCCCGCATGCAGGCGATAATTCGGACGTCCCGTCTCCTCGTCGAACTCCATCGCCGCGCAGAGCGCGTCCGGCCGGTCGGAGGCGAACGTCTTGACCGCGCCGAGGTGCGTCGTCGCGATCGCGCGGCCGCCGCTCTCGAGATACGCCTCGAGGAAGGCCACTGCAATCGCGCTGCCCTCCTCGGGATCCGTCGCGCCGCCGATCTCGTCGATCAGCGCGAGCGCCCCGGGCCGCGCCCCGGAGAGGATGCTCGCCAGGATCTCCATCGACGACGAGAACGTCGAGCGATCCGTGAGGATCGCCTGCGCGTCCCCGATCTCGGTGCGGATCGAGCGGAAGACCGGCACGCGCGTGCCCGCGCCCGCGGGGAGCGGGATGCCGCACTGGGCGAGCATCGCGAAGAGGCCGGCGGTCTTGAGCACGACGGTCTTGCCGCCGGCGTTGGGGCCCGACACGACGAGGAGTATCCGGTCGGCGGGCAGCTCCAGGTCGAGCGGCACGGCGTCGCGTCCGGCCCGCGCGGACTCCAGCACGCGGAGCCGCACGGCCTCGAACCGGCGGTCGAGCAGGGGATGCCGGGCGGCCACGAGCGTCCAGCTCCCGTCCTCGGAGATCTCGGGCAGCCGGCCCTCGCCCATCTCGCCGAACGCGACCCTCGCCTCGAGCGCGTCGAGCTCGGCGAGCTCGTGCGAGGCGGCGCGGAGCTCCTCCTCCCGCGAGAGCACGAGGTCGCCGAACTTCCGCAGCAATCGCTCGATTTCGCGCCGCTCCTCGGCGGCGAGCAGCGCCAGGTCGTTGTTGGGCTCGATGACCTCCATCGGCTCGACGAACACCGTCTGGCCCGAGCCCGAACGGTCGTGGACGATCCCGGGGACGCGGCCGCGCGCGGACGCGAGGACCGGCAGGCAGTAGCGGTCGTTCCGCAGGACGACCACGGCGTCGCCGAACGCGTCGCGCCGCGAGTCGAGGAGCCTCTCGAGCGTGCGCGAGACCTCGCCGCGGCGTCGCCGAAGCCGGCCGCGGATCGCCGTGAGCTCGGGCGACGCGTCGTCGCGGAGGAGGCCGTCGGCGCCGAAGAGCTTCGCGGCCTCGGCGAGCAGCGCATCCAGAGCGGGCAGGCGCGACCGGCGATCGGCGAGGTGAGGCCCCTCCGCGCGCTCGAGACTCCGCCGCACGGCCTGCGTCGCGCGCGCGGCGCGTACGATCGGACGAAACTGCTCGGGTGAGCCGACTCCCCCCTGGCGCGCGAGCTCGTCGAGAACGGGAGAGAGCTCCTCGAGCCCGGCGAGCGGGAGGCGTCCGTGGCGAATCTGGAACGCGGTCGCCTCGCCCGTTTCCTCGAGGCGCCGCCGCACCTCGGGCTCTTCGAACGAGGGCTCCAGAGACAGAACCGCCGCCCTTCCGGGCGGCGTTCGAGCCAGGGATGCGATGAGCCGGAGGACGAGGGGAAGCTCGAGAGCTTCGCGATCGCCGCCGTCTCCAGGTGCGGAGGTTACGGCGTCGCCCGACGCTCCTCCGAGAGCTTCCGGAGCATTTTCTTGCGAGCCTGAATCATCTTGCGCTTGCGCTTCGCGCTCGGCTTCTCGTAGTGCTGTCTCTTCTTCAGCTCGGAAAGGATTCCGGATTTCTCGCACTTGCGTTTGAAACGCCGCATGGCGTTTTCGAAAGATTCGTCTTCCTTGACGTGGACCAGAGGCACTGAGACTCACCCCCTTACCCGGCAACTTTCCAGAGAGCATTACATCTTAGATAGGCCCCGGTGGGGGTGTCAACGGTTTCGAGCGTATCTCCAATCGCGACAGTCTCTTAACATCGCAGGCGACTTAAGAATTCGCTACGGGCGCGACCCCGGGTCACAGCGGTTCTAACCCGGATTTCTCAGCGTGTGCTGCGGCGCGGAAGGCTGCAATTCGAATGCTTTACGTCTCGCACGACACCCCCGATAATGGAACTCATGGCCGATTCCGAGGCGGAGGATCGCCTCCGTCTCCTCGAGACCGAAATCGAACGTCGCCTCGCGGAGCGGTTCGCCGCTCTCCGGGACGAGTTCGACCGCCTGCGGCTGGAGACCGACCGGCGCTGGTTCGGCTTTCTCGAGCGCTTCAACCAGGACCTGAAGGGCGTCGTCCCCGGCGAGCTCCTCACTCCCACGGGGGAGAAGCCCCCGGGGCCGCCCAAGGGATCCCTCCCCGTCGCCGTGGTGCGTGCGCTCGATCAGGCCGGAAGCCAGGTCGACGTTCTCCATCGTTTCCTGGACGAGTGCCGCCGCTACTGTTCGCGCGCCGCGCTCCTCGTCGCCCGCGGAGGCACGATCGGCGCGTGGAAGGCCGCCGGTTTCTCGGACCACGGGGGGGACGACGAGGCCGTGCGTCGGATCGCGCTGCCGCAGAGCGACGGCGGCGTCCTCGCGAAGGTCATGAGCGGTACGGCGTTCCGGCTGACGAGCGGGAACGAGATCAGCTCTCTGCTTCACGCGAACCGCGTGGCCGAGGCCGTGGTCATTCCGATGGTGGTGCGCGAGAAGATCTCGGGCACGCTCTACGCCGACTGCGTGCTCGGCGAGGAGAATCGTTTCGATCCGGACGCCCTCGGCCTCCTGACCTTCCTCGCCGGGCTGGTCGTCGACCGCCTCGCGGCGCGCAAGCTCAAGCCCGCGCCCGCGCTCAAGTCGCTCGAGGTCCTGAAGAAGCCCGAGCCGGCCGGGATGTGGATGGAGGACTCCGCCGCTGGCGTCGAGGAGGCGGCCGAGGCATCGGCGCCCGCCGAGGCCCCCTCGGCCGAAACGGCGCCGCCGGGCGCTTCCGCGGCGGAGATCGCCCCGCGCGACGGCGACGAGGCCGCGGCCGAGCCGGGACCCGAGTGGAGACCGATCCGGCCGACGCCTGCACCCTCGACGACCGCGCCGGCGCCCTCCGTCGAATCGACGGGGAGCGGGATCGCGTTCGAGTCGCGGCGCCTCACCGGGCCGCTCGCGATCGGGACGGGAGACGAGCGCCGCGAGGAGGCGCGCCGGTTCGCGCGGCTGCTGGTCTCCGAGATCAAGCTCTACAACGAGCGCGCCGTCCTCGAGGGGCGCGAGGGCGGAAACCTCTACGCGCGGCTCAAGGAAGACATCGACCGCAGCCGGCAGATGTACAACGACCGGATTCCGGAAGACGTGCGCAGCTCGAGCAACTTCTTCTACGAGGAGCTGGTGCGCATCCTGGCCGAGGGGCGCGCCGAGGCCCTGGGTCTCTGATCTCCCCGTCGCCGCTCCGATCCCGAACGCCCTCGTCCTCGCGCGCGCCTCGGGTGCCCGGCGTGAGCCGCCGGCGCCTCGCGGTCGCGTGGGCTCTCGCTCTCGTGTTCGCGGCGGGGCCGGCCGCCGGCGACCTCGGCAAGGTCGAGGTCTCCGCGGACTACGACGCCGAGTTCGCGCGCGCCGCGGATCTCCTCGAGGACGGCAAGCGCGCCGAAGGGGAGGCGATCCTCGACACGATCCGTAAGGCCGCACAGCGGCCCGCGTGGGACGCCCGCGTCGCGCTGATCCTCGCGGCGGACGACGCACGGCGCGGCGACGATGCCGGCTCGGCGGCGCGGCTGCGCGACGTCTCCGCGGCGCCGATCGGCCTCGAGCCCTACCGGCTGCTTCTGCGCGCCCGGTCGCTCGAGCGCGCGGGAGACCTGCCCGAGGCGATCGTCGCGGCGCGGTCCGCCTTCGCGTGGGACGGCCCCTTCGCGTTCCGCCTGCACGCGGGGCTGATTCTCGCGAGTCTCCTCGAGAAGACGCGGCAGCCTCGCGAGGCGCTGCACGTACTGGGGCAGGCGGCCGTCTCCGCGGCCACGCAGTCCGAGATTGCCGAGGTCGCCTTCGAGCGGATTCGTCTCGGGACGCCCGCGGGCGACTCGGCCGCGGTGCGGAGCGCCGCGCGCGATCTGATCCTCAAGGCGCCCACCTTCGATGCGTCGAAGTCGGCCTCGGCGGCGGCGAAGGCCGCGGCGAAGCAGGCGGAGGCCGCGCTCGCTCCCGCCGAGCGCGCCGCGCGCGGACGCGCGCTCGTGGCCGCCGGAGACGCCCGGCGCGGAGTGGCGCTCCTCTCGCGCGACCGGCCGGAGTCCTGGCCCGCGGCCGAGCGGGGGACGAACCTGCTCGCCCTGGCCCGCGGCCAGCTCGCGCTGAAGCGGGAGAAGGACGCGGAGGCGACCGCCGCGCGCGTTCCCGACGACGGTCTCCCCTCGGCATGGGAAGCGCGTCTCTTCCGCTGCGACCGCGTTCTCGCCCGCCTTCGCGGAAAGACCGGGCAGGCCACCGACACGGACTCTCCGCGCTTCGAGCCCGTGCGCCGAGCCCTCGAGGCGCTGACCGACGCGGACGCTCCCGCAAACGTGCGCCGCGACGCGCACGGCCGGCTGCTGCGCCTGGACGCGGAGGCCGACCGGTTCGAGGCGGCGCTCCCGCACGCCCGCGAGATCAGTCGCATCGCGCCCGGATCCACGGAGGGCTTCGAGCCGCTCTGGAAGATGGCCTGGAGCCGCTACGCCGTCGGCGACTACGCCGGCGCGCGAGTTCGCTTCGACGCGATCGCGCCGCTCTACGACGACGTCTCGCGGTCCCGCCGCCTGCGGTACTGGCGCGCGCGCTGCCTCGAGGCGGAGGGACAGAAGAAGGAGGCGCGCGAGGCCTTCGGGGCGCTGGCGCAGGCATCGACCCCGGACCTCTATGCCCGCTTCGCGCGCGCCTGGGCGCCGGGCCCGCCCGCGAAGGAGGGGCCGCCGCTCGCCGATCCGTCGACGGCGACGGCGGCCTTCGCGCGCGTCGACGAGCTGCTGCGGCTGCGGCTCTTCGAGGAAGCCTCCGCCGAGGGACGCGCTCTTCCGCCCTCGCGCGGGCGAGACCTGCGCCTCGCCCAGTCCGACTTCGCTCTCGGCCGGTTCTTGCCCGCGGCGGCCGCGATCAAGCGGGCGCTGCCCGAGATCGGCACCGTCGAGGAGGGACGCGTCCCGGACGCCTGGCGCCGGCTCTACTACCCGATCGAGGAGGGCGGCTTCCTGGCCGCGCGCGCGAAGGAGTTCGATCTGGACACCGGCATCCTGCGCGGCCTCGTCCGGCAGGAGAGCGTGTTCGACGCGACCGCGAAGTCGCGAGCCGGCGCGATGGGGCTGACGCAGTTGATGCCGGCGACGGCGAAGAGCCTCGCGAAGTCCGTCCTGCGACAGCGATATCGCCGCGCGTTCCTCTACGATCCGGGCGTCAACGCGCAGCTCGGCGCGGCGTACCTGCGCCGGTTGCTGGATCAGTTCGGCAACTCGCCGGTCCTCGCGCTCGCGGCCTACAACGGAGGCCCGACGCGCATCGCGCGCCTCGTGCGGGAGAACCCCGGCAAGCAGGAGGACGAGGTCTTCGAGTCGATCCCGCTGTACGAGACGCGCGACTACGTGAGGAGAGTGTTGTTGTACGCCGAGTCGTACAGAGAGCTCTATCCGTAGGGGTTGTTAGTTGTTAGTTGTTAGTCGTTAGTCGTTAGTCGACTCGCCTTTTCACCACGTCCCCGCCGGCACCACCAGGATCGAGCATCCCGCCCGGCGCACGATCGCCTGCGTGATCGAGACGCTGCGGATCGGCGTCCGGGCGAGCGGAGGCGGGGCGCCGGTGACGACCAGGTCGTACGGCTCGCTGCGAAGCTCGGCCAGGATCCCCTCGAGGGGCGTCGCGGCCTCGCGTAGCGACGGGCGGCCCTTGACCTCGAGCTCGCGCAGCGTGGCGACGCCGCGCGTCAGGTGCGCGTGGACGAGGGCCGGCATGGTTCGTCCGGAGATCGTCACGTGCAGGAGCGTCACCGTCGCGTTCAGACGCCGGGCGAGCCAGCCTCCGGCCCGGATGTCCGCCTTGCCGGGCTCGCCGACCGCCGTGCAGATCAGGATGCGCTCGAAGCGCCGCGGGCGTCCGCGCACGAGCAGCAGGGGCGTCTTGATCCTGGGGAGCAGCTCCTCGTAGAGGTTCGTGTGCCGCAGGGCGGGGCGCGGGTCGGAATCGCCCGCTCCGACGATCACGAAGTCATAGGGCGCCTCCCGCTCCTCGAGTGCGATCTGCTCGGCGAGGTCGCCGCGGCGCACCCGGATCGCGGGCTGGGCGAGCCCGGCGGCCGCGGCGCGCTCGGTCAGCGCCTCGCGGAGCGCGTCCTGCCGCCGCGCGTCGGGCGAGACGCCGAGGACCGTCGCGATGGCGTCGAGCGCGTCGACGAGCGGCTTGGCGAGCTCGAGCGCGGGCGCGATGCCCTCGCCCTCGTCGCAGACGAGGAGCCGCGGGGTCGGCTGACGGAGGATGTGCCAGGCCTCGAGCGTGACCCACGGCGCGGGCGGCGTCGGCGGATCGTGCGCCGGCACCACGGCGTCGAGAATGGGGTTCTCCTCTCCGAAGGGCAGCGGCGGCACGACCTGGCGCACGCCGGCCAGGGGAGGCAGCCGGACGCGCGTGCGGCGCGTCGCGCCCGAGAAGTTCTGTTCGACGACCTCGCCCTGCCCGAGAACGGGAGCTCCGGGCCTGGGCCGTTCCGCCGTCAGCCGGACCTGCTCGGGCCGGATCAGCACGCGCACGCGGTCGCCCTCGTCGTGCGGGACCTCGGCGGGAATCGGGAGGCTCAGTCCGCCCAGCGCGACCTTGTGATCCTGGCAGCGGCCCACGAGGATCGTGCCGCCCCCGAGGAAGGTCGCGACGAAGAGCGAGCGCGGCTGGGCGTAGAGCTTCTCCGGCGTGTTGACCTCGAGGAGCCGGCCGCGTTCCATGACCGCGATCCGCTGGCCGAGCTCGAATGCCTCCTCCTGATCGTGCGTCACGAGGACGGTCGTGACGCCCAGGGTCTTATGGATCTCCTTCAAGTTCTGGCGCAGCTGCGTGCGGATCTTGACGTCGAGCGCGCCGAACGGCTCGTCGAGCAGCAGCACCGCGGGCTTGTAGGCGAGAGCGCGCGCGAGGGCGACCCTCTGCCGCTGGCCGCCGGAGAGCTGGCTGTCGTATCGCGCCGCGAGCCCGCCGAGCCCGACGAGCTCGAGGAGCTCCTCGCGCCTCTGCTCCCGCTCCACCGCGGGGACGCCGCGGATGCGCAGGCCGAACTCGATGTTCTCGCCGACGGTCATGTGCCGAAAGATCGAGTAGTTCTGGAAGACGAGTCCCACGTCGCGCTTCTGCGGCGGCACGAGCGTCACGTCGCGGTCGGCGAACCGGATGACGCCCTCGTCGGGCGCGGTGAGCCCGGCGAGCATGCGGAGGATCGTGCTCTTGCCGCTGCCCGAGGCGCCGAGGAGGACGAAGAGCTCGCCGGTCTGGACGTCGAGCGAGACGCGGTCGACCACGACCTGGCCGCCGCCGTAATGCTTCGTGACGTTTTCCAGCGTGACGGACATCAGTCGCCCTCGCGCCCGGTGTAGCGCAGCAGCACGAAGAAGATGAAGAAGGAGAGGAGCGCGAGGACCGCGGCGACCGCGTTGGCCGCCTCGATGTTGCCCGCCTCGAACTGCGCGAAGATGTAGAGGGGAGCCGTCTGCGTCTTGAGACGCAGGTTCCCCGAGACCATCACCGTCGCGCCGAACTCGCCGAGCGAGTGCGCGAACGTCAAGAGCGCGCCGGCGAAGAGTCCTCCCTTGAGCGTCGGCAGGATGACGTAGCGAAACGTCTGCCACGTCGTCGCGCCGATCGTGTACGCCGCCTCTTCGTACGTCTCTTCCATTTCGTCCATGACCGGCTTGACCGCGCCGAGCATGTAGGGAAACGTCACGAAGAGGTGCGCGAGGAGGACGCCGGCGGGCGCGAACATGGGCTGAAGCCCGAGTGGTCCGAGCGCGCGGCCCAGGAGGCCGATCGGTCCCCAGAGGAGCAGGAGCGAGGTGCCGACGACGACGGTCGGAATCGCGACCGGGAGGTTCACGACGATGCCGAGGATGCGCTGTCCGCGGAAGCGGTAGCGCGACAGGACGTAGGCCGTGAAGGTGCCGAGCACGGTGTTGACCGCGGCGGTCGCGAACGCCACGAGGAGCGAGAAGCGCAGCGCGAACTGCGCCTCGGGCGTCTTGAGCCCGTTCCAGAAGGCGAGCGGCCCGCCGCGGAACGCGAAGAGGAAGACCGCCGCGAGCGGCATCAGGATGAGCGGCAGGAGGAACAGCACGACGAGGCTCGCCGGCACGGCGGCGCGTCTTCCGGCCCGGGTCACGGCGTACGCTCGGGTGCTCATGGCTTCGCGGTGATCTTCATCACGCGCCGCTTCCAGACGTCCTCGACGATCTCCTTCTTCGCGCGGCGCCAGCCGCCGAAGTCCGCGATCCGGAACGGATCCTCGATGGCTCCGAGCTCGGGGTGTCCGGCGTTCAGGTCGTCACGCACGCTGCGGAAACCGTACTGCACGAAGATCCGCTGCGCCGGCTCGCTCCAGAGGAACCGGACGAAGCCGTCGACGAGCGCCCGGTCCCTCTTGGGAACGTTGCGGTCGATGACGACGAGCGTGTGCTCGGAGAGGATGGTGCGCCGCGGGAGGACGACGTCGGCCTTCAGGCGGCCGCGGCTCTTGTCGTACACGGCCTCCTGCTCGTAGGTGATGAGCGCGTCGCCGAAGCCGTTCTCGAACTGCGTGCGGGCGGCGCGCGCCGACGCCGCCTGCGACGCGACGTTTCTCCAGACGCCCGCGAGCAGCGCCTCGCCCGCGGCCGCGTCACCCCCCGCCTCGCGGAAGCCCGCCCCGTACTCGGCGACGATCGCCCAGTTCGCCCCGCCCGAGGTCAGCGGATCCGGATGCACGATCCGGACGCCGTCGCGCGTCAGGTCCGCGAAGTCGGCGATCCTGAGCGGGTTCCCCGGGCGCACGAAGATGACGAACGGCGTCCGGTTCACGACGCCGCCCTCGGGCAGCCGCTTCCAGCTTCCGGCGGGAATCACGCCGGCGTCCGCGAGCCGGTCCGCATCGCTCTCGAGCGACAGCAGAGCGAGCTCTGCCGGCGCGCCGAGAACGATCTGGTTCGTGATGGTGCCGGATCCGGCGAACGCGCTGCGGAACGCGACGTCGCCGTGTCCCTGCGCGGCCCACTGTTTCCGGAACTCCGGGAAGACGCCCTTGTTCATGGCGTCGCCGAGGATGCTGAAGCCGTAGAAGACGATCGTCGGCGTCGCCGGGGGCCGCCCGAATGGCAGCCAGGGCCATGCCGAGTAGAGCAGAAGCGCTCCGAAAAACACCACGGGAATCAACCCGCGGGGAAGGACGCGGCCGCCTCGTCTCATGGATGGGCGAAGGATATCGTCCTACGGCCTACGGATTAGACTGACGCGATGGCTTCGGCGCACGAGTTCCGCGTGAAGACCACCCGGAAGATCGAGCGCGTCGACATCACCGATCGTGTGCGCAAGGCGTCGGAGGCCATCGGGACGAAGGAGGGCGCCCTGATCGTTTCGGTGCCTCACACCACGGCCGCCGTGGTGGTCGGCGAGGCCTGGGATCCCGACGTCACCGGCGACGTCGAGCGGGCGCTCGCGGCCTGGGTTCCGGACGTCCGCTTCGATCATGCGGAAGGCAATTCGGCTGCGCACTTTCTCTCCGAGGCGATGGGCACTGCACGGCTCGTGCCGCTCTCGCGCGGCGAGCCGCTCCTGGGGCGCTGGCAGGGGATCTTCCTGATCGAGCTCGACGGGCCGCGAGAGCGAACCGTGCGGGTCGCGGCGCTCTCCGGGAAGACGTAAGGGGCGGCGCTCGTCTTCGCCCTACGAAAGCTCGCCGAGGATCTTCTCCTCGCGGGCCGTGTGCGCGTCCCAGCGGCGGGCCAGGTTCGCGGCGATTCGCTCGGCTCCCGGAAGCTCGCCCTTCCCGAGGAGATTTCGCAGCATCGCCGCGAGCTCGCGGATCTGCACGTGCTCGAGCCGCAGCTCACGCCCGAGACGCTCGCGATCCGATTCCTCCTCCCCGGGGAGGAGCTTGCGGCCCGCGGCCGCCGGCAGGAGCCGCTGCTCCTCGTCCGCCGTGTGGCGCCGCAGCTCCTCGTCGAACGCACGCGCGGCGTCGCACGCGGCCTCGAGCGCCCCGGCGTGGGCGGCGCCGAAGACGCGGCCGAGGAGCTCGTCGAGCCGGCCGTGCTCGCGGCGAAGGAAATCGGCGAGAGGCGGATCGGACACGGCTGCATCCTCTCAGGAATGGGCGCGTCGCGGGGGCGCGAAGAGAGTCCACAATGGAGGCATGCGCCGATTCGCGATTGCGCTCCTCGCCGCCGCCGCGGTGTCGATGGCCTTTCTCGCGGGGTGCGGCCCCGCCGGGGATCCCGTGCGGTCGACGCTCGACCGGATCGCCGCGGCGGCTCACGCACGCGATGCGGCCGCGGTGATGGCGAATCTCACGGCGGATTTCCAGGGCGGCGACGGAAGCTCGCGCGCCGACGACGAGGCGCTCCTGCGGCAGTACTTCGCCGCGTACGAGAGCCTCGACGTGCGGCTCGAAGACGTGCGCATCGAGCGATCGGACAGCACGGCGCGCGTGCGGCTGCGGGCCGTCATGACGGGCCGTCCGAGAGAGGTCGCGGGGCTCGCCGGCCTGCTTCCCTCCTCCGCGAAGTACGCCTTCGATTTCCGGATGAGCAGGGACCGCACGGGCTGGAAGGTCGCGTGGGCATCGTGGGCGCCGGCGGGGTAGAGCGCCGAAGCGCGTCAACCCATGGATTCCGCAAGGGTTGTGACGAGGGGTTGAAGCAGCTCCTATATTTAGACTAATGTCTAAATAACGAAATGCGGCGCTCCGAGCAGGTCTTCCGCGCGCTGGCCGATCCGAATCGCCGGCGGATCCTCACGATCCTCAAGAAAGGCTCCCGGTCGGCGGGCGAGATCGCCGCGCGGTTTCCGATCTCGATGGCGTCGCTGTCGCACCACTATGGCGTTCTCAAGGCGGCCGACCTGATTCGC
>Ga0207711_10000721_pt1 | contig 32580 bp, 30 predicted proteins | sample KBSS34metaG_FD_184401 | JGI IMG/M metagenome (GOLD analysis project Ga0207711, IMG submission 184401) | Switchgrass rhizosphere microbial communities from Kellogg Biological Station, Michigan, USA - KBS S3-4 metaG (SPAdes) (version 2) | ecosystem: Host-associated > Plants > Roots > Rhizosphere... | reverse complement strand
ATATTTGCTCGCGCGGGTCTTGGCCTCCACCTCAAAATTTGGGATATTTGGACCAAATCTTATAATACACCAACTGACCGGGAGCCAACTGCCATGCGTATTTCTGATGACCGTTACAACCGCGACCGGCTGCGGATCGATGTGGCCATGCGCTTTATCCGCCATGAGGCCCGTACCCGGACGATTCGCCAATGGACCGGGCTAAGCGACGATAGGATCCGCAAGCTCTATCATTCCTACCTGCAAAGCGGCGCCCGCAGCACGCGCCACCGCGGCCGATCACCTCGCCAGGCATCTTATTTCCTGCGTAGTGCGCAGATACGGGACGAAGCCAGCGCGCTGGCGAGCCTGTGCTGCCTAGTGGGCGTATTCGACGCCTTGCCCCGCCCCTCCATGTCGCGACTGGTTGCCGACGTGGATCGGGGCGCCTGCCTGTGCCGCGCGTATGAAGGTTATCGGGACGCGGTTGAATCACCGGTCATTGGCTTCGAGCACGCCGTGCTGCTGGTCAATGCGCTCTCACGCGGCAGCGAACTGCGGTTCGGCGAGTGCCGGGACTGTGGCGCCCTGCTGGTGGTCGATACGCTGGGGTTGCGCGCGCCACTGTGCGCACTGTGCTCCAGCGATCCCCCGAAGGCCGCACGCTCCAGCAAGTCGAATACGCCGGCCCTTATGGCTGCGCAGGCTCCAACGGCTTAAGGCTCGCAGACGGCCAACTGATAATATCGGGCCATGCACTCGGTGGCCCGATGACAGAATTTCCAAGCCAAAATCCGTTTTCGGGCGCGTGGCTGGACCGCCGCTCCGAGACCCGCACCGAGGAAGACTGGATCGCCACGGCGCTGGCCGAGCCCGGCACGCGGTTCATTGTCTCAACCGGCACCCAGCACCTGGTGAATGATGGCGGGCGCACCGCCATTGCCTATCTTGCCGCCTCGCACCCGCTGGTGCGCGCGGCCAGTCCCGAGCAGCTGATCCAGCTGGGCTGGTACCAGGATACGCGTTGCGTGTTGGTCAGCGCCTCGCCGGATGCTACCGAGTGGCCCGCCGGAACCCGGCTCGAAGAGCTGCGGCCTCTGCTCAACGAGCTGCCGGCGCCGGAGGCGGCGGTACTCGCTTGCGCCCGCGGCCTGCTGATCTGGCGCGCCCGGCACCGCCATTGCGGCGTATGCGGTGCGCCCACACGCTCGCGCCTGGCCGGACACTGCCTGCAATGTACCAGCACGGAATGTGGCAGCGAATTTTTCCCGCGCCTTGATCCTGCGGTCATTGTCGTGGTGAGCGACGGCGATCATGTGCTGCTCGGCCGTCAATCTACCTGGCCGCGCGGCCGTTACTCGGCGCTGGCGGGTTTCGTGGAGGTGGGCGAGAGCCTCGAGGATGCAGTGCTGCGCGAGGTGCGTGAAGAGACCGGCGTGCGCGCCCGCAACGTCAGCTATTTTGCCTCGCAGCCCTGGCCGTTCCCGTCCTCGTTGATGTTGGGCTTCGAGGCGACGGCGGATCGGTCAGATTCGCTGCACCTGGATGGCGAGCTCGAAGATGCGCGCTGGTTTACAGCCGCGGAACTCGCATCCTCCGGAATCCCCTTGCTGCCACCTGCCTACTCAATCGCCCGGCGTTTGATCGAAGTATGGTATTCGCGAGCCACGGGCTCTGCGCTCCCCTCCTCGCCGTGACCCGGGAACCTTGGCTTGAAGCCAGTACTCCTACATCAATGACGCCGCGCGTGAAGCTTGCTTGGTTGACTATGGGGCTGCGCGCGCTGCCGCTGCTTTGTCTGTGCGCGTTCACATCCCCAGCGCGGTCCGCGATTCGCGTGGAGGTCAACGGGGTGGACAGCACGCTGCGCAAGAACGTGCTGGCGCTGCTCAGCCTGGAACGCTACAAGGACCGCGACCGCATCGAGCCCGACGCGGTCGCACGGCTGTTCCGCAGGGTCAACGATGAAGTGTCCGATGCCCTCAAGCCCTACGGCTACTACGAACCGACCATACAGCCCCACCTCACCTCGGAGGACAACGGGCGAAACTGGCGTGTGCAGATCGACATCAAGCTGGGCGAGCCGGTGCTGCTCGACACCATCAGCGTGATCGTACGCGGCTCCGGGGCGACCGATCCGGTGTTCGAGCGCGTGACCGGATCGCGCACGCTCGTTAAGGGCAGGCGCCTGGAGCACGCGGCCTATGAAAAAATGAAGTCGGATCTGCAGCTGGCGGCGGCCACCTATGGCTACCTGGACGCACGCCTGCTGCGCAATGAACTGCAGGTCGACCCGGCCGCCCATCGCGCCAACGTGTTTCTGGAACTCGAATCCGGCGAGCGTTACTTCTTCGGGGCCACGACTGTGGATCAGTCGGCGATCTACGAATCACAGCTGCGGCGCTACCTGCGCTACCAGCAGGGCGACCCTTACGACGCGGCCAAACTGCTGCGCACCCAGTTCGCGCTCGATGACAGCCAGTTCTTCACCGACGTGGAGGTTACGCAGGGCGCACGTGACCCGGTGACGCATACGGTGCCAATCAGCATCACCGCCAAGACGGCCCGCAATACCTACCAGCTCGCGGCCGGCTATGGCACCGACGACGGAGTACGCGCATCTATCAGTTGGCTCAATCCGCTGGTCAACCGGCACGGGCACCGTCTGCGCGTGCAATGGCAGATATCGCAGCGAAAAGACTACGTCAATGCGCGTTACGATGTCCCCATTGGCGATCCGGTGCTCGACAAGTTCTCGCTGCAGGCCCTGGATCAGTCTCAGGAAGTCAGCACCGGCGTCGACACCCGGGAGCAATCCCTCACTCCAAGCGTGACGCAGAGCTTTGGGCGCTGGCAACGCGTGTTATCGCTCAGCGCCATGCATACGATCAGCACTGATGCGATCAATGGCAAGTTGGTGGACGATTTGATTGTGCCCGGCATCACCTACGCCTCGGTCCCGGAGGGCTACCTCGGCGAGGAATTGTTTTCGCGCACCCTGTACGCCGAGCTAATTGGTTCGAGCACTGGGCTTGGCTCAAACGCCAATTTTCTGCGCCTCGACCTCAGGTCCGAGCGCGTGCTCAACATCGCTGCGCGCTGGCATCTGCTGTTGCGAGGCGAGGCCGGCGCCAGCGCGATCGACAATTTCCAGGACCTGCCAATCACCTTCCGGTTCTATGCCGGAGGCGATCGCAGCGTGCGCGGTTTTGCCTACAATGCACTATCCCCCGTGCAGATCGTTCCCAGCGGTCCCGAAGCCGGCACCGAAGTGAAGACCGGTGGTCGCTATCTGCTGACTGGTACCGTAGAAGTGGTGCGCGATCTCCCCCACCTTTTTGGGCTGGCAGTGTTCTCGGACTTCGGCAATGCCTTCAACCGGATCGGCGATCCGCTGGCCGTTTCGGTGGGCGTGGGTTTCCGCTGGCGCCTGCCAGTGGTGACCGTGGGAATTGATTTGGCCCAGGCCCTCCGCGCGCCGGGATTTGATCCACGCCCCGGTCCCCGCTTGCACCTCAATATTTCGCCGCAACTCTGATGCGCCGCCTGCTGCACACTTCCTGGATCTCGCTGCTGGCACTGGTGCTGCTGGTTATCGGCGCCATCTACTACCTGGGCTGGACCGAGTCGGGCCTACAGCATCTGGTATCGCTCGCAAACCGCCGCATCGGACCGGTTGCGCTGTCCATCACGGGCGCGCGCGGCACGCTGCACCGGGGACTGCATGCCGACCGGGTCGAGGTCGATCATGCGCGCGTGCAGATCATTGCCAATCGCGTGGATGCCCGCGTGGCATTGCTGCCATTGCTGTGGCAGACCATAAAGGTGCGGCACCTGGACATCGGCGATGTGACCATCCATGTGCTTCCGCACGTGAGTCAGTCCGACGAATACTGGGAACCGCATTTCCTGGTGGGGCTACTCAACATCGACGCCGTGAGACTGCGCGTCGGCCATGCCAAGTTGATCGCACCGAGCGGCACAACGCTCGAAGCCGATCAGGTGAACACTTCGGCGCAGATCGGCGCGCGCGACATCCGCGTATTTGAAGGCGCTCTGCACTATGGCGGTTTCGAGGTACACGCCAGCGGCACCGTGCGCGCGGCGCAGTCCATGGGGCTCCATGGACAGGTGCGGCTGAGCAAAGCAGCGACGGCGGACGAGGCCGCGTGGCTCATTGACGGACAGTTCGGGGGCAATCTGGACAACGTCAGAGTCGGCGCCGTAGTGTTGGCTCCCTTCACCGCCGATTTTCACGGCAATGCACTGGCGCTGACCGGCGACTGGCATTGGCGCGGGGATCTGCAGGTGCGCAGCCTGGACCTGCGCGCCTTCGGCGCCGGTAATGCGCTGGGCATGATCAGCGGTCCGCTGGCGATAAGCGGAGGTCACCAGGGCTTTGCCGCCCGCGGCACGCTCGATCCGGAGGGCCTCCACGCCGGAGCGCTGGCGGTCGATTTCGCGGGCAACTACGGCTCGCGCATCTTTTCGATTTCGCACTTCAATCTCGGGCATCGCGCCTCGGGCGCGCAGCTCAGCAGCGCCGGGCAGATTGAATTTGCCGACGACGGGGCGCGTATGAACCTGCACGGTCAGTGGCAATCATTCCGCTGGCCGCTCACTGGCGCGGAGACCATCGTTCGCAGCGCGAACGGCGAGTACACGCTCAATGGCGCGAAGCCGTTCGCATTCACGGCCAACGGCGATCTGCAGGCGCTCCAGCAACCGGTCATGCAGGTGCGCGCCTCCGGGCGGTTGGCGCACGATGGCTTGGACATTCCCGCCGCCACGGTCGAGGCCTTCGGCGGGCGGGCGCAGCTGAACGGCGCACTGAGCTGGTCGCCGGAAGTGCGCTGGTCGGCGAGCGGTGCAATGCACGGCCTTAATGTCGCCAGCCTGCGCCCGACGGTCAGCGGGCACCTCAACTTTGGATTTTCCGCCAGCGGTCGGGGCATGGGTGCGGGCCGCACGCTGCAGGCGGGTGTCACCGACATCAGCGGACAGGTTCGCGGTCAGGCAGCGGGCGGCCATGGCGCGATCGCCCTGGATGGCGATGACTGGACGCTGCAGCAGGTGCGGGTGCAGCTGGGCGCCACTCATCTGGAGGCCGACGGGCAGATCGCGCCCAAGCCCGATTTGCATTTTGCGGTCGATGTTGCCGACCTGGCGCTGCTGCAAACGGGGGCGCACGGTCGCGTGCGCGCCAGCGGCCGGCTGCGAGGCGATGCGCACAACCCGGTGATCCTGGCGCGCGTGACGGGCTCGGATCTTGCGTTCGGGCGCGCCACCCTGCACGAGGTCGAGGCACACGTTGACTTCGATCCCCAGGGGAGCGGTCATGCGGCGGTCAACCTGCAGCTTGACCGGCTGCGTCTGGGCAACCGCGAAATCGGCCACGCCAGCTTTATCACCAGCGGCACGGCTCCGAGCCATCGCTTCAACCTGCAGGTCAGCGCCACGCCCCTCATCGTGCGCGCCGGGGGCACCGGCAACTTCGCAGGCGGTGTGTGGCGCGCCGCCATCAGCGAGTTCACGGCCACTGACAACGCCGACATGCACCTCGTACTGGCCGCGCCCACGACGCTGCTTGCCGCCCTGGACGGCAGCGAGCTGCAGCTCGAGCGCTTGTGCCTGCACGATGTCGCCGCGGCACTTTGCCTGACGGCGGCCAACGCCAACGATCACGGCCGGCTGAGCTTCAGTGCCGCGCGCGTGCCCTTGAGCGCGCTGACCGCAGGCGTGTCCGGCGAGACCGTGTATGAGGGCCAGGTGTCACTGGATATACGCGCCGAGTCACTGCCGGGAGCACCCTGGACGGGCGCCTTGAACGGCGCGCTGGCCGATGCGCTGCTGCGCCACCATCTTAGCGGCGGACGCGTGGAGTCCTTCAGTCTCGGCAACGGCAATGTCCAGGCGACGCTGGACCCCAGCGGTCTGGCCGCCAGCGTGCTGCTGGATGCGGGCACCGCCGGCAACATCTCCGGCCACGCGGCCGCGCGCGGCAGCGGCACCGTCAATGCGACTTGGCCGCTGAATGGCGAGATCAAGCTGCAGACACAATCCCTCGGCTTTATAGACTCTTACGTTGGACAGGTCGACCGAGTCAGCGGCCAGCTGGACGCCAACCTGCAGCTGGCGGGCACGCTGGGCGCGCCGCTCTTCAACGGCGAACTCAAGGTGAGCAAGGGGGAGGTGGATGCTTACCAGATCAACCTGGCGCTGCGCGAGCTCTGGCTCAATGCGCAGCTCAAGGACACTGAACTCAGACTTGAGGGCGAAGCCAAAACGGGCGCCGACGGTCACGGCCGAATTAAGGGCGCGATCAACTGGCGCAATGGTCTGCCGTATGGGGGTCTGCACTTTGCGGGCCAGAACCTTAGGGTCGTCAACATTCCAGAAGCGCGCGTGCAGGCATCGCCGAACGTGTACATGAAGCTCGATGGCCGCCGGATCGATATCACCGGCGACGTCGTACTACCGTATGCGCGCCTGCTGCGGCCGGACACCCTGACCAGCGCGCAGCGCGCCTCGAGTGACGAGGTCATCGTCAGCGCCAACCAGGCGCCACCCGGCGAAAGTTTTCACGTGTTCAGCGACCTGACGCTGCGCCTCGGTGAGCGCGTCACCATTGATACACTGGGGCTGGTCGGGCGCCTCAGCGGGAGCCTGCGCACCGTCGCGGATGATTCGGGATTCAATCGCGGCACCGGCGAGCTGCAAGTCGAGGAAGGCAGCTACACCGCCTATGGCCGCAAGCTCGAGGTGGAGCGCGGCCGGCTGCAGTTCAAGGACGGACCCTTGAATGACCCGATCATCGACCTGCGCGCGATCAAGAAATTCACCGATATAATCGCCGGGGTCAATGTACGCGGCACGCTGCGGCAGCCGCGGCTGACATTCTTTTCGGATCCGCCGATATCTCAATCGCAGATCGCCTCGCTGCTGATCGCCGGCGGCTCGCTGGACTCGCTGCAAAACACCTCCGAGTCGCGGGGCAGAGCTGCGGCACTGCAAGGCAGCGCCATGCTGTTCCAGCAGTTCGGCAGCAAGGTCGGTTTGGATGATGTCAGTGTCGAGACTGACACCAACAACGACACCTCGCTCGTGCTCGGTCGCTACCTGTCACCGCGCCTGTACGTGAGTTACGGGGTCAGCCTCGTGGAATCCATCAACACCATCAAGGCGCACTACTCGCTCGGCGATCACTGGGCGATCCGCACTGAGGCCGGCACCAATCAGAGCGCCGACCTCGTCTACACTATCGAGCGCTAGGACTTATCAGCTTCTCGATGCGGCGGTCGGGCACCAGCCAGATGACCGAGACCACGCCATAGAGCACGCCGGCCAGCCACGGCCAGAAAAACGCAACACCGATGCCGATCAAATAGAGCCAGATCGAAATGCGGCCCTTGAAATCGCTCCCCATCGCCCGCGCCAGCAGCGAGTCGTTAGCATGGCTCGCCAGCAGCAGCCGCACCATGATGTAGTAGGCGCAGCCCGAGCCCAGCAGCACCACTCCATAGAGAGCCACCGGCGCGGCCGCGAACTGATTCTCGCCCATCCACGCGGTGACGAACGGCACCAGCGACAGCCAGAACAGCAAATGCAGGTTGGCCCACAGCACGCTGCCCTTGACGTGCTCGACCACCTGCCAGAGATGATGATGGTTGTTCCAGTAGATGCCGATAACCACGAAGCTCATCAGATAGCTCAGGATTTTCGGCCATAGCGGCCACAGCGCGCTTAAGGTCGGCTCGTGCGGCCCTTTCAGCTCCAGCACCATGATCGTGATGATGATGGCGAGTACGCCATCGCTGAAAGCTTCCAGCCGCGACTTCTTCATGACTGGCCCCGCACCGTCGCCGTCATTTCAGGCTCAGCGGCAATTTCGAGCGCTGCGCCTGCCACTGCGCGCGCGACTGCCCCCACACATCGACAGCCATGTGCGCGAAGGGCGCGGGCAGGTAGGTTGAACCGAGCCGGGTCGACCCAAGGCGGCGCGCCAGCGCCTGTGAGTTCAGATTTTCAGGAGCGATCGTGTGAATCACTTCGGTCCATCCAAGCTTTTCAAACGCCCAGTCGATCGAGGCGATCGACCCCTCGACGGCATAGCCGCGTCCCCAGTACTCGCGCCGGATTCCCCAGCCGACTTCGGTGCCGGGCCAGCCATCCGGCTGCCAGGGTCCAAGGCGCCCGATCCACTCGCCGCTCGCCTTCTCGATGACCGAGAACATCCCAAAGCCTGCGATAGCCCACGAACCGGCCATGGCCGCGAGCGCGCGCCAGGCCACCGGCTTCGGCTGCGCCCCGCCGATGTAGTTCGATGCCTCGGCATCGGCCATGAATTCGGCCCAGCGGTCAAAATCGCTTAAGCGCGGTTGCCGCAGGATCAGGCGCGAAGTCTCAAGCTGCATCTGCGGGTCGTACATGCATGCATCCTAAAGCGGATCGGCAACGGTAGCGCAGTTAGAAGTGAGCGCTGCTAGGTATGCTTGCCGCGCCCGCCCGGAAATTGCTGTTCCCAGTTGCGTCCGTCGCAGGGAAGCGTGCGCATCGCGGTGACCGTGCCCGCATCGAGGCAGCGCGCGTTGACGCTGTAGCCGTCGGGGTGCGAGCGCGGCACGTAAAATGATTTGATGCCGCACACCGAGCAGAACAGATGGCGTGCCGCTCCGGTATTAAAAGTGTAATTCGTCAGCGGTGCTGCCGGATCGAGCAGCCGGAACTGCGCGGCCGGGACGATCAGGTGCAGGTAGCCGGTCTTGGTGCAGATCGAGCAGTTGCAGTCGAGCACCTCGATCTCGGCCGGCGCCTGCACTTCAAAGCGCACGCGTCCGCAATGACAACCACCCTTGTGAGTTACCACGACAGCTCCCAAAAATTCCCGCGTGCATACTAGCAGAGGCGTTCGCATGCGCCGTACTGTGACGGAGCTAACACCGATCGCCCGCGAGCCTCTGCGACACTGGGCGGATGGATGCCCCGATTCCCGAAGTGCCGGTGGCGGCGGACAACTACCGGATCACCTCCGAGGATGTGGTGCTGTGTGCCGAGCTGCAAAGCTCGCTGGTGGTCTGCCTGTACGACGGCGTCGAGGAGCAAGGGGCGCTGCTGCATCTGCACCTGGCCGCACCGGGTCACTCCCGTGATCCGAATCTGACCGACAACACCCTCTCAAGCGACCTGGCACTGCTCGATCGCGCGCTGCAGGAGCTCTCTGCCGCAAGTCCCAGGTCTCAGCACCTGCAGGCCAAACTCGTGGCGCACACGGAAGACCAGATATCGGCGCGGGCGCGGTGTGACGGACTGCAGTCGCTGATCTGCGCCTTCCTGGAAGACGCACAAATCAAGGTCGTGAGCATCGCGGCGCACGTGGAGAGCACCGTCAGCGTGCGATTCCGGCCCGCGATGGGACAGCTGCGCACCCAGACGGGGCCGCTTTCCTAGCCAATTGGCCGATTAGCCGGTTAAAGCGCGCCCTCGATGCGCAGTAGCCGGAACTTGGTACCGACACCCCCGTGGGCAGAAAAGCCGCCCGCCCATCCTTGCGCACCGGTAACCCGATGGCAGGGAACGATCAGCGGAAACGGGTTGCGTGCCATGGCCTGCCCCACGGCGCGTGCTGCCTTCGGGCGTCCGGCGCGCGCCGCGAGCTTGCCGTAGGTCCAGGTTTCTCCCACCGGAATTCTGCGCGTCACTTCATAAACGCGCCGATGGAAGCGGCTGCATTTGCTGAAGTCAAGCCTAATGCCGGCGAGCGAGTCGCGCCCGCCGCCAAGGAGCCGCCGGATCGCGGCGATGGCGCGACGCACCTGAAGCGGCGGTGCGGCTGACCGTGCGCCGGGAAACCGGCGCTGCAGCCGTGCGCGACTCACCGCCACACTGGCTTCCGGGAGCTGCACGGCGATGATGCCTTGCTCATTCCAGGCCAGAGCGCAGCGACCCACCGGAGTGGCAAACAGCGCGAAAAAAATCTCGTTCATGGCAAGCCTTAATGATACGCCGGTATTGCAGCGCCGGCAGTCGGCGCCAGGTGGGCGCGCCACACATACACGAGTGCCACGGCGATGCCCAGCAGCACCACGACCCGCCTCAGCCATTGAGGCGAGAGTCTTCCGGCCAGCGTGCCGCCACACATTCCGCCCAGCAGCGCGCTGATCGCCAGCACCCCGACCACTTTCCAGTCCACCGGAGCACGCAGCGCGAGCAACAGGGCCGCGGCGCAGCTCACGGTCATGGAAATAGGTTGCTTGAGCGCGTTCAGACGCGTGAGCGAATCATCGAATGCGAGGCCGAGCACCGCCAGCACCATCACGCTCATGCCGGGCCCGAAAAATCCGCCGTAGATTGCGGCAACTCCGATCACAAGCATCAGCCACAGCGGCACGTGAGCACTGGCGTCTGCCGCTCTCGAGTTGCCGGCGGATCGGGCGGCGAGCACGCGGCGGATGTGCTCCTGCGAGGCCAGCAATGCGCACGCGCCCAGCAGCAGCCAGGGCACGGACTCGGTGAACTTGCGCTCGCCCGTCTTCAGCAGCAGGGCCGCACCCAGCACGCCGCCAATGAGGCCGCAGGGCAGCAGCAGATACAAGCGCTTGCGCTGGCCGCGCAGGTCAGAGCGCTGCGAATAGGTGGCGCCAAGGAATCCCGGGCACAGGGCAATGGTACTGGTGATGTTGGCCGCCAGGGGCGAGAGGCCCACGGCGACCAGCGCCGGAAAACTGATCAGCGTGCCGCCGCCGGCGAGCGCGTTGACGGCGCCGGCCGCGAAGCCGGCCAGCGCGATCAGCGCGAGCTGCGCGTTGGGCATGTCCGACTCAATGGCGTCGTTGAAACTTCGGCATGACCACCAGCTCGAGCCAGTTATGCAGTTCGGCGAGCTTGAGCCGCTCATCCTGCATGGCCGCGCCAAGTCCGTGCTTCCAGGCAAGGTAGCGGTCCTGCGGATGCTGCTGCAACTGTTTGAGGTCGGCGATAAAGGAATCCAGTGCGGCGCGGTCCGCAAACCACTGCTCACGCAGCAATGACTCGGCATAGCGCAGCGCGGTCGCGGCAATCTCGGTGTAGCTGTACTCGGGGTGGTACTGCACGCCCCAGAACAGCCCACCGCCGTGCTGCATTTCCACCGCCTGCAGTCCCATGTCGCTGCTGGCCAGCACCAGGGCGCCGGCCGGGAGCTGTTCGATGTCGTCGCGATGCACCGTGATCGCCTCGAACACCGCGGGCTTTTCGCGGTACATCGGATGCGCCCGGCCCGCCTCGGTCAGCGCGATGCGGCGTGCAAACCCGAACTCGCGGCCCAGGGGATTGGGGCGCACGCGGCCGCCGAGCGCCGTCACTCCCACCTGCAGGCCCCAGCAGCTGCCGAAACACGGCACGCCGCTGTCGAGGACCGCGCGCGTAAGCTCGATCTGCCGCTCGATGTGCGCGCCCCCGTCGTAGACATTCAGCGCTGAGCCGGTGATCGTCGCCCCGTCGTAGTCGGCAAGGCCGACGCCCGAGGGCCATTGCACCTCGCCGTCCGCCGGCCGCACGATGTCGCAGTCAAGTGGCGCGAGCCTTCCGAGCACGCTCACGTAGCCCTCACCGCTCCCCTGCCCGCCGGCGGCGATCTGCTGCTCGCGCGTCGAGGCGCGATTGCCGTCAATCACCAGAATGCGTGGCTTGCCCATCAGCCCTTGAGGCCCAGATCGCCCTTGACCGCGGAGCGGAACAGCCGCGCATAGGTAGCGGCATCGGTCGGTAGCGGATTGCCGCTTGCCGATGGATCGAGTGAGGCCTCATGGCCGATGGTGTCGGGATCGCTCAAGTTCACGCCGATCTCGGCCAGCGTGTGCGGGATGCGCAGCTGCTTGCGCAACGCCAGCACCCAGTCGTAAACCGCAGCGAACGGCTCGCCGGAAAGATTCAGCAGGCGCGCGATCACCTTGAGCTGCGGTTCGATCGCCGGGCGGTTGTGGACGATGATGTACGGCAGCAGGACCGCATTCGTCAGGCCGTGATGTGTGTTGAAGAAGGCGCCGACCGGATGCGCGATCGCGTGCACCGCGCCCAAGCCCTTCTGGAAGGCGGTCGCGCCCATGCTGGCCGCCGCCAGCATCCGCGATCGAGCCTCGAGGTCGTGGCCATTCTCGCAGGCGCGCGGCAGGTAGGTCTGAATCAGCCGCATGCCCTCGAGCGCGATGCCATCGGCCAGCGGGTGGAATCCGGGCGAGCAGTAGGCCTCGAAGCAGTGGACGAAGGCGTCGATGCCGGTTGCCGCGGTCACACCGGGCGGCAGGCCCACGGTGAGCTCCGGATCGCTGATGACCACACCGGGCATCATGCGCGGATGGAAAATGATCTTCTTCTGATGGGTCGCCTCGTTGATCACGACGCCCGCACGGCCCACCTCGGAGCCGGTGCCGGCGGTAGTCGGCACTGCCACGATCGGCGCAATGCCGCGCTCATCGGCTCGGGTCCACCAGTCGCCCACGTCCTCGAAATCCCATAGCGGTCGCGTCTGGCCCGACATGAACGCAATGACCTTGCCCGCATCGAGCGCCGAGCCGCCGCCAAAGGCGATAACGCCATCATGGCCACCGGCGCGGTATGCGGAAAGGCCCGCCTCGATGTTTGCCGCCACCGGATTGCCGCGCACCTCGGCGAACAGGCCGGTCCTTGGCACGAGCGCGAGCGCGCTGCGCACCATGGGCGCATCACGCAGACCCTCGTCGGTCACCAGCAGCGGGCGCTTGATGCCAAGCGCGGCGCAGGCGGCCGGCAACTCCGCAATCCGTCCGGGGCCGGCCCAGATGCGCGTCGGGTAATTCCAGTTCGCTTTCAGTACTGCGCTCACGTGGTCACCCTGAGGTGAAAGGACTTGGGTCGGGTCAGGTGCTCGTAACCGATCTCGGACAAGGTGCAGCCGCGCCCGGAATCTTTCACGCCCACCCAGGCCAGCGCCGGATCCAGATAATCACAGCGGTTCATGAACCAGGTGCCGGTCTGCACCGCATCGCCGAGCGCCACCGCCGCGGCCTCATCGCGCGTCCACACGGCCGCGGTCAGGCCGTAGGCATTGTCATTCATCAGCGCCACCGCCTGCTCGTCCGAGCTCACCTTCATCATGCCCGCTACCGGGCCGAAGATCTCCTCGCGCATGACGAGCGAGGCGGGCGGTGCATCGAGCAGCAGCTGCGGGGCCAGGTACGCCGATCCCGGCCGGCTCTGCGGAAAGGCGCGCTCATCGATCATTGCGCGCGCGCCGGCCTGGACCGAGGCTTGGATCTGCGCGCGGATTGCATCGGCCGCGCTGCTGCGCACCACCGGCCCTAAGGTGGTCTCGGGATCAAGCGGATTGCCCAGTTGATAGCGTTGCACCAGTTCGGCAGCGCCCTTGGCGAATGCATCGTAGATGCTCTCGTGCACATAGATGCGCTGCATGCCGCAGCAGGACTGGCCAGAATTAAAGTACGCGCCATCGACAATATTCTCGATGGCGTGCGCGAGGTCCGCGTCGTGGCGCACGTACACCGGATCGCACCCACCCAGTTCCAGGCCGACGCCGATAAAGCGCTCGGCCGCCACGCGCTGCACGGCGTGTCCGCCGGCCACCGAGCCCGTGAAGGCCACAAAATCAATGCGTGGATCGCGTATCACGCGCTCGGTGTCCGCATGCTCCAGGTGCAGTACCTGGAACACACTGGCCGGGAGTCCCGCGGCCGCAAAGCACTCCGCGAAACGTTCCGCGCAGCGCGGAGTCTGTGCTGAGTGCTTGAGCAGCACCGCGTTGCCGGCCATCAGTGCCGGAACCACGCTGTTGACCGCGATCAGGTAGGGAAAATTCCAGGCCGCCACCGTGAACACCACGCCCAGCGGCTCGCGGCGCAGGAAACGCTGGAAGCCTGGCTTGGGTCCCACGTCGATGTCTGCCAGCTTGCGCTGCGCGATGCTGACCATGTAGCGGGCGCGCTCCACTGTGCTGCGCACTTCGTTGGGCGCGTAGCGCAGCGGCCGGCCCATCTGCCAGCTCAGCTCGGGCGCGAGATCGGCGCTGCGCGCTTCGAAGGCGGCGCAGAAGCGCTCCATGATCGCGGCCCGCTCGGCGATGGGCACGCTGCGCCAGGAGAGCTGCGCCCGCCGCGCGCGCTCGAGCGCCGCTTCGATCTCGGCCGCGGTGGCAGTGGGACGCTCGAGGTATACGCGCCCGTCGACCGGGCTGATGGTCTGCATCTCTTTGGCTCTAAATGATTTCGAAGTAACGCGCGAGTTCCCAGTCGGTCACGGCGCGACGGAACTCACGTTCCTCCCACTCGCGACTGGCGGCAAAATGTTCGACGAAGGGCGCCCCGAACAGTTCCTGAGCGGCCTTGGAGCGTGCCAGCGAAGCTGCGGCCTCCGTCAGTGTGCGCGGCAACTGGCGCTTGGCCGGGAGCTTGCGTTCGTAGGCGTTGCCGACCATCGGCTCGTCAGGCTCGATGCGGTGCTCAATGCCCCACAGCCCCGAGCCGATCGCCACCGCGATAGCGAGGTAAGGATTGATGTCGGCCGCGGCGATCCGGTACTCGACGCGCTGACTCTTGGCGCCGCCCTGAATAACGCGCAGCGCGCAGGTCCGGTTCTCGACGCCCCAGGTCGCGGAGGTCGGGGCCCAGAAACCCGGCACCAGCCGCGAGTAGCTGTTGACGGTCGAGGCGACCATCGCAAGCAACTCCGGCATCAGCGCCTGCTGCCCGCCGACGAACCAGCGCAACTCGTCCGACATCGTGTGGGGTTTGCCGGCATCGTAGAACACCGGCGATCCGTCCTGGCGCGTCATCGAGATGTGCAGGTGGCCGCTCTGGCCGGGCAACTGCTCGGACCACTTGGCCATGAAGGTGGCCATCAGCCCGCGCCGCTGCATCAGCACCTTGGTATAGGTCTTGAAGAGGGCCGCGCGGTCGGCGGCCTCCAGCGATTCGGTGTACTGGAGCGCTGCTTCCAGCACACCTGGACCAGTTTCGGTGTGCAGACCCTCGATCGGCATGCGCATATCCGAGGCCATCTGCAACAACGCCTGGTACAGCTCGGAATGCACCGAATTGCGCAGCATCGAATAACCGAAGTAACCCGGCGTCATGTTGCTCAAGCCGCGATACCCCTTGGCGCGCACGCTCTCGGGGTTTTCATTGAAGACAAAGAATTCGAATTCCGCGGCCGCCGAGGTGCTATAGCCCATGGTGGCCGCGCGTTGCAGCACGCGGCGCAGCGTAGCGCGCGGACACACCTGCTCAGCGGTCCCGGTGAATTCCGCCAGGAACAGCAGCATGTTGCCCTCGAGGGGCAGGCTCCGGCAGCTCTCTGGAATCACGCGCACCATGGCGTCTGGAAAGGCGGTGTGCCAGCCGGTGAATTTCACGTTGTCGTACTGCCGGTCGTTCGAGTCCCAGCCCAGCACCACGTCGCAGAATCCAAATCCCTTGTCGAGCGCCGAAAAGAACTTCTCGCGGTTGATGTATTTGCCGCGCAGGATGCCGTCGTTGTCGAAGACGCCAACCTTTACGTGATGCAGGCGGCGCTCATCGACAATTTCGCGCGCCTGCGCGGCGGTTCGAACCTCTTCAGGCAGCATGCGGTGGACTCCTCAGCGAAGCTAAGCCGGTCACGAGCGCCATTCTTCGAGTTTCTCCAGATCACAGAGCCGCTGCCAGCTGGCGCGCTGGCGCATCCGTGTTGCGAATTGCTTGAGCGCGGGCCAGTCCAGCGCGGTGCGCGGCATGCGCCGTGACCAGCGCATGTACATGAGCAGCTGCAGGTCAGCCATCGACAACGCATCACCGAGCAGATAGGGACCGTGAGCGCCCAGCTGCGCATCGATCCTGGTCCAGAGCTTCTCGATGCGCTCCTGGAGCGCTGCGCGCAGCGTCGCGGGATGCTCAAGAGAGCCCAGATCCGCAGGATAGAACCATTGACGGTAACTCGCCCCGAACGCGTTGCTCAAGTGGACCAGCCACTGATACCAGCTGTTGCGTGCCGGCGTGCCTGGGGCAGGCGCGAGCCCGGCTTCGGGGTGCCGGTCCGCGAGCATCATCAGCAGCGCCGCCGATTCAGTGTAGGGCTGCCCGTCGATGACCAAGGTTGGCACCTGCCCGAGCGGATTTAAGCGCAGGTACGAATCGCTCCGCTGGGCCTTGCGGTCGAAATCCACCAGTTCGAGCTGGTAGGGCGCCCCGATTTCAAGCAGCGCCAGGTGCGCGGCCATGCTGGCGGTGCCCGGTGAATAGTAGAGCGTGTACATCGTGGCGGCGGTGAGGGCTGGATCGTAGGTTGGGATTTTGGAGCAAACGTGAGCGGCCGGACGCGAATCATCCACTGCGCCACCGTTGGCGGCAAGCCGCCGCCGACCCGGCCGCTGCAGCGGCTCGCTATAATGGACTTTGCGCGTGCGAGGGAGTAATCGGGGATGTCACTTTCCGGGCTGGGCATATTCTGTTTGGTGTACTTTCTGGCGGTGGCCTCACCGGGCCCCGGCGTGGCGGCGGTTGTCGCCCGCTCGCTCGCTCACGGCACGCGCGGTGCTGGCGCCTTCATCGCCGGCTACGTGGTCGGCGATCTGGTGTGGTTTACGGTCGCCGCCTTAGGACTCGCGGCGCTGGCCCATTCGGCCCAAAACGTGTTCGTGGCGGTCAAGTATCTGGGCGCGGCCTACCTGCTGTACCTCGCCTATCGGGCATGGAACACGCCGGTGGTCACAGTGGGGGTCGATGCGCCAGCGGCAGAGCAGCGACCGGCGCAGCTGTTCTTCGGGAGCCTGTCACTCACGCTCGCGAACCCCAAGACGATCGCGTTTTTTCTGGCGCTGCTGCCGACGGTGGTGCGCCTCGAGTCGCTGACCGTGGCGGGATTTTGCGCCATAGCGCTCGTCATCTGCATCGTGCTGCCCTTGACGCTCGGCTTCTACGTGCTGCTGGCCTCGCGCACCCGCAAGCTGTTCCAGAGCGCGCGCTCGATCCGCGCGCTCAATCGCACCGCCGGCATCGCGATCGCCGGAGCGGCCGTGGCGATAGCGACACGCTAGTGCCGGGCCGGCCCGACACTTTTTCGAGTCCATGAGCGCGGGCGAGCACCCGGCAAATCCAGTCGGGAAGCTCCCGGCCGAGCGATTGAACACCCGCGCCGCGGGCGTGGTCGGGCTCGCGGTCATGTGCAGCCGCGTGCTGGGCCTGATCCGCGAGCAGGTCTGCGCGGCGCTGTTCGGCGGCGGCGGCGCCATGGACGCGTTCACCGCTGCATTCCGCATTCCCAACCTGTTGCGCGACCTGTTCGCCGAGGGCGCGCTGTCCACCGCCTTCGTCGCCACCTTCAGCAAGACCGCGGTGCGGAGCGATGATGCCGCCGCCTGGCGGCTCGCCAACAAGATCGCGACCATGGCCGCGGTACTGCTCGGGGCGCTGTGCCTCGCGGGCATCGTTTACTCCCCGCAGCTGGTGGCGACGCTGGCGCCCGGCTTCAATCCGGCCAAGGCGGCACTCACCGTCACCCTCACCCGCATCATGTTTCCCTTCATCCTGCTGGTGTCGCTGGCCGCGCTGGTGATGGGCATGCTCAATGCCAAGAACGTCTTTGGCATCCCGGCCATGGCATCGAGCTTCTTCAACATGGGCTCGATCGTGGGCGGCGTGGGCCTGGGCTACTGGCTGGACCCGCATTTCGGGCCCCTCGCGCTTGTGGGGCTGGCCATCGGCACCCTGTTCGGGGGCGCCCTGCAGCTGGCGGTGCAGCTGCCGCAACTGCACCGGCTGGGATTTCGCTACCACCCGGACTTTCGCTGGCGCGATCCCGGAGTAGCCGCGGTGCTGGCGCTGATGGGTCCCTCGGTGATCGCCGCCAGCACCACGCAGCTGAACGTGCTCATCAATTCGATCTTCGCCTCGCAGCTGGGCGATGGGCCGATATTCTGGCTCGCCATCGCCTTCCGACTGATGCAGCTGCCCCTGGGCCTGTTTGGTGTGGCCTTGGGGACCGTCACCTTGCCGCTCCTCTCGAGACTGGTGGCGGTCGGGAACCTGCCGGCGTTCCGCAGCGAGCTCTCGCGGGGTATGCGACTGGCGTTCCTGCTGACCATACCTTGCACCGTGGGCCTGGTGATGCTGGCCGAGCCGATCGTCTCGGTGCTCTACCAGCATGGCCGCTTCGATGCCCATCAGACCGCCGAGGCGGCCGGCGCCCTGCGCTATTACGCCATCGGGCTGGCCGGATATGCCGCCCTCAAGGTGCTGGTCAATGCCTTCTATGCGCTCGACAAGCGCCGCACTCCCATGTACGTGAGCTTCTTTGCCGTCGCGCTCAACCTGTTCTTGAACTGGACCTTCACCCGCCACCTGGGCTGGGGGCACCGCGGGCTGGCCTTCTCCACCGGATGCGTCGCGACCTGCAATTTCATCGTCCTGTATGCCCTGATGCACCACCACTTGAAGCGCCTGGAGACCCGGAGCATGGCCGCGCTCCTTGGCAAGGTTTCGCTGGCTTCGGCCGCCTTAGCCCTGGTGTGCTGGAGTGCCCAGGAGTGGCTGCTGGCGGGCTGGGCGGAGCTGTCCTTTGCAGCCCGTTTGACCGGCTTGCTGCTGACAATCGCCACCGCAATCCTGGCCTTTATCGGCTGCGGGACGCTGCTTCGGATCGATGAGCTCAAGGAGCTGATAGCCGCGCTCCGGCGCCGTGCGCACCGGGCGTGATGATCAAAGAAATTGTCCGGATAAAGGTTTTCTAGGTGCCAATAGCCGTCCAATAGGGGATATTGATTCACCAGTGGTTCAATATAGATACTGTGCGGCGGTCAGGCTGCGAGCAGTCTATGATCCGGAGGCGGCTTGGGATCCTCATGGGGCCGCACGCGAGCAACAGCCATGATCGCCACCGCCAAGACGGCCGGCCGGCATGAACCCGACCACGGGCTAGTCACCTATACGCAGTTGATCTACGCCCTGCACGCCTGCGCCGTGCTGACCGGCATCTTCACCAGTTCAAGTATCGCGGGCCGCTTCCTGTTCGGCTTTCCATCCGTGCTCGCGATCATCCTCAACTATGCCCGCCGCGCCGAGGCGCGGGGCACCTGGCTGGAGTCGCACTTTGAGTGGCAGATGCACACCTTTTGGTACGCACTGCTCTGGATCGGCGTCAGCTTGCTGATCGGCGCGCCGCTCACCCTCATAGTCATCGGGGTCTATGTGGTGGCGGCGGGATTCTCGCTGGTGGGATTGTGGGTGGCTTACCGGGTCGCGCGCGGGTGGCTGAGCCTGCGTGAACGCCGGTCCATGGCCCCTACCCTGACGCCCGCTCCGGCGGCCACCACGTGAAGGGCCGCCCAGCGCGACTGCTGGCAGGACTAATGCTCCTTTTGGCCTGCGGTTGCGGGCAGAAAGGGGCCCTGTACCTGCCCGATTCCAAGCCCGAGTCCGTGACCCCCCACCCCGCCACGACGGTGGAGCCCGGCACTCCCGCGGCTCCGGCCACGCCGCCGGCGGATGAGAGTTCGCGGCGCAAGGCGCCATCCACGCCGGAGGCGGCTACGAGTCAATAGGCGGCGAGCTGCCGGCGGACGATGGGGCATCCGGCATCGCGCCCGGCATCGGCACCCCGATCACCTCGGCCATCGGGCCGCGAAGAAGCGCCTCAGCACCCTGATCCCCACGCAATCGCAGCAATGACGGAAACTCGGCGCGCGGGAATATCGCCGGCGTGCCATAGCCCCCGCCGTATTGCGCGGCCACGATCGCGCGCGGGCTCCGCCGCCACAGATCGCACAGGCGCTGCAGGTCCGCGCTGGTCACCGCGAGCTGATGGCCAAGCAGCACCATGGCGGCCGCACAGCTCCCCGGAAGGCTATGGAGCCCGGCGCGGATGTAACCGGCGATGCCTTCGTTCCAATCGCGATTGACCACCAGCGATACCGGGAGCCTTCCTAAGGCCGGCGCCACCTCGGCGGCCTTATCGCCCAGCACCGCGGTGACGGCATGACCGCTCACCGCCGTGGCGCGGCTCAACATCTGCTGGAGCGCGGCTCCATCAGATGGGGCGCTGCGCGCGCCGGCTGCTAGCACGATGATCTGCAACTCTGCGGTATTCAATGGGTGCACCTGCGCTCAGGGCTCACGCCGAGACCGAGCTCAAGTTCACTATACTTGAGCGGCTAAGGCCCTCAAATGACTCCGCAACCCAAATTAATCCTGGTGGACGGCTCGTCCTACCTGTACCGGGCGTTTCACGCGCTGCCGCCGCTGCGCAGCTCGCGGGGCGAGCCCACCGGCGCGCTGCACGGCGTGCTCAACATGATTAACAAGCTGCTGCGCGATTTTCCGCAGTCGCAGGTCGCGGTGGTCTTTGATGCGCCGGGCAAGACCTTCCGGGACGATTTGTTCGCCGAGTACAAGGCGCACCGCCCGCCCATGCCCGATGATCTGCGCGCCCAGATCGAGCCGCTCCTGCAGGCGGTCGCCGGCATGGGCTTGCCGCTCCTGCGCATCACCGGGGTGGAAGCCGACGATGTCATCGGGACCCTGGCGACCCGCGCCGCGAAGGCCGGCGATGCGGTGCTGATCTCGACGGGCGATAAGGACATGGCGCAGCTGGTCAACGAGCAGATCACGCTGATCAACACCATGAACGACAGCCTGCTGGATCGGGCCGGGGTCAAGGCCAAGTTCGACGTCTTCCCCGAGCAGATCATCGATTACCTGGCGCTGGTGGGCGATAGCTCCGACAACATTCCGGGCGTCGACAAGGTTGGACCCAAGACCGCCGCCAAGTGGCTCAACGCCTACGGCACGCTGGATAAGGTGCTGGAGAATGCCGCGGAAATACCGGGCAAGGTCGGCGAGAACCTGCGCGGGAGTCTTTCCGTCGTGGCGCTCTCGCGCCAGCTCGCCACCATCCGCTGCGATCTGGAGCTCAGCCTTGATGAAGCCGCGCTTGTGCGCCGGCCTCCTGATGTGGCAGTGCTTAAGGAACTGTATGCGCGACTTGAGCTGCGCTCGCTGCTGCGCCAGCTCGAGGGGGGCGAATCCGCACCGGCCGCTGTGGTGGCCGCGGCGGTCGTCACTACCGTCGTGGTCGTTGAGGGCGCAGCGCCGGCGGCCGACTCGATCGAGCGGCAATACACGACGATCAGCGACTGGACACAGTTCTTGGCCTGGTGCGAGCGCCTGGCGCGCGCGCCGCTGTTCGCCTTCGACACCGAGACCACCGGACTTGACTATATGCAGGCGCAGATCGTCGGTGTCTCCTTCTGCATCGAGCCCGGGCACGGCGCCTACGTGCCACTCGCACACAACTACGCCGGCGCACCCGAGCAACTCGATCGCGGCCGCGTGCTGGCCATGCTGCGCCCGCTGCTCGAGGATCCCGACAAGGTGAAGGTGGGCGCGCACATCAAGTTCGACATGCACGTGCTGGCCAATCACGGCATCAAGCTGCGCGGCGAGCGCTACGACACGATGCTCGAGTCCTACGTGCTCAACAGCACGGCGACGCGCCATGACATGGACTCGATGGCCGCGAAATACTTAGGTATCCAGACGATCAAGTTCGAGGACGTCGCCGGTAAGGGCGCCAAGCAGCTCACCTTCGATCAGGTGGGAGTGGAAACCGCCGCGGCCTACGCGGCGGAAGACGCGGATGTCACATTGCGGTTGCATCTGAACCTGTGGCCGCAGCTGCAGGCTGCCCCGGCACTGGCGCAGCTGTACGAGCAGATCGAGCGGCCGCTGATTCCGGTGCTGCAACGCATGGAGCGCGGCGGCGTGCTCATCGACCGCTCGATGCTGCGCCAGCAGAGCATCGAGCTGGCTGCGCGCCTTGCACAGCTGGGCGCCGATGCGCAGCGCGAGGCCGGACAGGAATTCAACGTCGAATCGCCGCGCCAGCTGCAGCAGATCCTGTTTGAGAAGCTGCAGATACCGGTGTTACGCAAGACGCCCACCGGGCAGCCCTCGACCGCCGAGGATGTGCTGGAGGAGCTGGCCGATAAACACGCGCTGCCGCGGCTGATCCTCGAGTATCGCGCGCTCGCCAAGCTCCGCTCGACCTACACCGAGCGGTTGCCCGAGCAGATCGATCAGACCACAGGTCGCGTGCACACTTCCTACCACCAGGCGGTCGCCGCCACCGGGCGGCTGTCCTCGACCGATCCGAACCTGCAGAACATCCCGATCCGCACGCCCGAGGGCCGGCGCATCCGCCAGGCATTCATCGCGCCTCCCGGCCACGTGATGCTGTCGGCCGACTATTCGCAGATCGAGCTGCGCATCATGGCGCACCTGTCGGATGACGAGGGTCTGCTTAACGCCTTCGCTCAGGATCAGGACATCCACCGCGCCACGGCCGCCGAAGTGTTCGGCGTCGCACCCGAGCAGGTGAGCGCCGATCAGCGACGCTCCGCCAAAGCCATCAACTTCGGCCTGATCTACGGCATGTCGGCCTTCGGGCTGGCACGGCAGCTTGGCATCGAGCGCGCCGCCGCGGCCCGCTACGTCGAGCTGTACTTCGCGCGCTATCCGGGCGTGCGCCGCTACATGGACGGCACGCGCGAGCGCGCCAAGCGCGAGGGTTACGTCGAGACGGTGTACGGGCGCCGCCTGTATCTGCCGGACATCAATTCACGCAACCGGCAGCTGCAGCAGTATGCCGAGCGCAGTGCGATCAATGCGCCCATGCAGGGCACGGCGGCGGACATCATCAAGCGCGCGATGCTGAGCGTGGATGAATGGAGCCAGCGACCGCAGGTCGGCGCGCGCTTGCTGATGCAGGTGCACGATGAGCTGATCCTGGAGGTCGCGGAGGATTTCCTTGAGGAGGCCACGCGCCAAGTGCGCACGCTGATGGAAGCGGCCGCAACTCTCAAGGTGCCGCTGCGCGTCGAGGTCGGTCACGGGCAGAACTGGGACCAGGCGCACTGAGCGCGCGTTGGCTGACGTCGCCATGGGCCGACACCTTGGGCAACTTCGGCGCTGCCGGCGGTATAGTGACGCACCAGCGCGCGTCCGTAAGCGCGTTCCTTAATTTCTAGTGAGGTAAGTAAGATGATGCAGCGAACCATGGCCCTCATCGTGGTGATGGCCTTAGGGCTTAGCGCACAGCAGGCCTGCGCAGTGGAGCATGGCTTCTATCTGGGTGGGGCGCTTGGCCAATCCGACAGCGGATTGAAGTCCGGGAATGTGAATTATTCAGACACTGACACCGGCTGGAAGCTGATCGCCGGCTTTCGTGCATTCAAAATGCTGGGGTTTGAAGTCAACTACGTGGACCTGGGCAACACCAGCACCGCCGGCGCCAAGGCAAATACCAAGGCTTTCGATGGTTTTGTTGTCGGTGTGTTGCCGATACCGTTCGTGGATATCTACGGCAAAGTAGGTTTGGTTTCGTGGAAGACCGACGGTTCATCGCCGAATTTTTCCCTCAGCCAAAGCGGCAGCGATTTTGCCTACGGCGCGGGCGTAGGAATGAGCTTCGGCCCGGTCGGTGTGCGGCTTGAATATGAGGGCTTTGACATCCAGCAGGCCTCGACCCCCTCACTGTTGTCGATCGGCGTCACCTACACCTTTTTATAGGCGAGGCTTATCCCGGGCGGGAACTATCCGCCCGGGTCCTGCTCCAACTCTCGTGAGTGCGATGAATGGCGCTCCCCGCTCCCCTCCCTAAGCGGGCTGATACGCCCCGGCGGCCAATCCCCCCCAAGTCCGGCCGCCGGGGCTATTTTTTTAACCAGTGCTGCAACTGCTTTCGGGCCTGCTCAAGCCCCGTGCCATCGACCGCTGAAAAGGCCTGCACCGTGGCGCGCCCGGCAAGCGTCAGATCTGCGGCCTTGAGGGCTTGCGCGAGCTCGGCGCGCTTGAGCTTGTCGGACTTGCTCAAGAGCACGTGCACCGGGCATTCGGACGCGCCCGCCCACACCAGCAATTCCTCATCGCGCGGGAGCACTCCACGGCGGCTGTCGATGAGCAGGAACAGCCCGCGCAGTGCCGCCCGTTGGCTCAATGCAGTGGTCATCGACTCCCAGCTCGCGCGCTCCGCGGTGCTGGCAGCCGCGAACCCGAAGCCCGGCAGATCGACGATGCGGCGCCCCGGCGTAAGCTCAAAGAAATTCAGCAATCGGGTGCGGCCGGGGAGCTTGCTGGTGCGCGCCAGAGCGCGCCGCCCAGTCAGCGCGTTGATGGCGCTGGACTTGCCGGCGTTGGAGCGGCCGGCGAAGGCGACCTCGGCCCCTTCATCCGGTGGGAAATGGCGCTCGTGCGCTGCGCTCAGTAGCAATGCGGCCCGATCGTAGCTGTTCATGGCGTGGGCGCTTCACTCACCCGCGGTGCGGCGGGACGGGATTTGCCTAGTGTACAATTCCGGGCCTTGTTGGCTTGGGATAACCCCATGACTGCGTCAAGTCGCCTGTTCTGCTGCGCTATCGCCCTGATCGTATCCGCACCTTCCTGGTCCGCGGGCTCGGCCCAAGCGGGCGCAGCGCTCGCCGCCACCTGCCTCGCCTGTCATGGGAGCAACGGCAACAGCACAAATGCCGAATGGCCGAGTCTGGCCGGGCAAAACGCCGCCTACATCGAGAAGCAGCTGCATCTTTTCCATGACGGCAGGCGCACGGGCAAGCCGGGCGATACGGGCGCTTCCATGATGCCAGCGATGGCGGGCCCCCTGACGGATCAGAACATCGAGGATGTCGCCGCCTACTATTCGCAGCAGACCCCCGTGGGGCTCGAGGCCGATCCCTCGTACTGGTCGGCGGGGCAGAAACTCTACGCCAGCGGCGATAAGGCCCGCGGGATTCCGGCCTGCGCCGCCTGCCACGGACCTACGGGCGAGGGCAATCCCACCTCGGGCTACCCGGCGCTGCGCGCGCAGCACTCGATGTACGTCATCAAGCAGCTCAGCGCATACAGCACCGATGTGCGCTATGCCAAGAACGAGCATGGCGTCAGCTACGGCGGCGAAAACGCCGCGATCATGCGCACCATTGCCTCACGGTTGACGGAGGAAGACATGCGCAATCTCGCCTCATATATCCAGGGCCTGCGCTGACATGAAGCAACTTGCCGCCGCTCTCGCAATTCTTACTCTGGCGCTGAGCGGCTGTTCACGCGCCCCCGAATCATCGAATGCCACCGCGCCGGCCGCAGCAGCGCCGGCCGCCGCTCCGGCAAGCCCGGCCGCGACGACGCCTCCGGCTCTCACCGCGGGCGAAGCGCCAGTCGCCGCGCCGCCCTCCAAGCCTGCCGCTCCCGTGGAAGAATCAAAGCTCGAGCGCGTGGCCGCGCTCCCGGCCGCAGGACAGCTGCCCTCGGGCAAGTGGGTCGCCGGCACCAACTACCGACCGCTGGTTCCGGCCCAGCCGACCGACGCGCCGCCCGGCAAGATCGAGGTCGTCGAAGTGTTCTGGTACGGCTGCCCGCACTGTTACGCGCTGGATCCGTACATCGAGAGCTGGCGCAAGACCAAGCCCGCGTATGTCGAATTCAAGCGGGTACCCGTCACCTGGCAGGCGGTGCACCAGTCGCACGCGAAGCTGTTCTACGCGCTCGAGGCGCTCGGCAAGGAAGAGGCGCTGCACTCCGCGGTATTTTCGGAGATGCACGACAAGAAGAACTTCATGTTCATGCAGGGAAATGAGAAGGAAACCCTCGCCGCGCAGGTCGCCTTCGTCAAGGCCCACGGCATCAGCGAGTCGGATTACACCAACGCCTACAATTCGTTCACGGTGCAAACCGACATGTCCAAGGCGGATGACCTGGTGCATCGCTATCACGTGGACGGCGTCCCGCTGCTGGTGGTCAACGGCAAGTACGTCGTCGACGTCAACATGGCCGGCAGCCAGGCCAATGTGATGAGCATCGTCAACGATCTCATCGCCAGCGAAAAGAGTCACTGAGGCCAGCGCGCCGCGCGCGCCTTGCTATGCTGAATCGTTACGTGCTCCAGGGCCCGGGCCTGGTCAGCCAAAGCGATGCGGCCTTAAACGACACACTGTGGATCGATCTGTTCGAACCGACGCCCGAAGAAGAGCGCCAGGTCGAGATCGAGTGCGCTATCGATGTGCCCACGCGCGAGGAAATGCGCGAGATCGAAACATCCAATCGCCTTTACGAAGAGGAAGGCGCGGTCTACGTGACCTTTACGGTGGTGACCAAGCTCGACACCGACCTGCCGCAGAATTCGCAGGTAACATTCATACTCAAGGACGGCCGGCTGATCACCAACCGCTACACCGATCCGCTCTCGTTCCGGCGCTTTATCAGTTACGCGGAGCGGCACGGGCCCAGCTGCGCCTCCGGTTCCGCGATTTTGGCCGGGCTCATCGAGGCCATCATCAATCGGGTGGCCGATGTCATCGAGCGCGTGAGCGGTGACCTCGATACCATCTCAGCGGAAGTCTTCACGCGCCTGCCGCGGCGGCGGCGAGGCCGTGCGCGCGACTTCCAGGAGGTGCTGGAGCGCGTCGGCCAGAGCGGCGAGCTCATCGCCAAGGCACGCGAAAGTCTCGTCAGCCTCGGGCGTGCGCTGACCTTTGTGCAGCAGGCCACCTCGGTCAATCTGACCAACGACGTGCGCACGCGCTTGCGCACCCAGGCGCGCGATGTCATCGCCATGAGCGATCACGCCTCGTTCCTGGGGAACAACGTCTCCTTCATACTTGATGCCACGCTCGGCATGGTCAACATCGACCAGAACAACATCCTGAAGATCTTCTCAGTGGTCACCGTGTTTCTGTTGCCGCCATCTGTAATTGGCGCGATCTACGGCATGAACTTCGATCACATCCCCTGGGCGCATGAGTCATGGGGATTCATGGGCGCGCTGGGACTGATGCTCGCCTCGGCGCTGATTCCGTACCTGATTTTCAAGCGCCGCCGCTGGCTGTAGGGCGCATCGACCACGGCGGGGCCGGATTTCGGGTAACCTAGCGAGCCTGCGCCCGTAGCTCAGCTGGATAGAGTACTGCCCTCCGAAGGCAGGGGTCGTGAGTTCGAATCTCGCCGGGCGCGCCATATAGCAACCTAGGATGGCAACCCAGCCAAGCGCAGGGTGGCGCTGAGGCGCTCAGCATCGGCATGGATCTTGAACGGCTGCTTGCTGACAAATTCCGTGGTTGAGTATCCAGGCAATATAGCCAGGCACTCAGCCACGTTTGCTTTGGCACGCGGCATGTCGCCCAGCCGGGCGTGGCAACCGGCGGCCAGGGCAGCGTACGGAAACGCGCGGACCCGCGCGTGGCTCAGGGATTCAAGAGCCTCCGCATATCGATCCACGTTCATGTGGGCGAGGCCCGCGGCGCGCCAGTACCACGGCTCATCGAAGTACGGATCGATCTCGCGGGCCCTCGAAAAGCAGGCCAAAGCCTCCTCGTTCTCGCCCACGTAAGTCAGGATCGATCCCAGATCGGCCATGTTCCATTGGTTGTTCGGATTGATCTCTATGGCTCGCCGGGAGTACCGCACGGCGAGACTGAAGGATCGTCGTTGCAGGAAGATGTTGGCGAGCAGCGCGTGGCCCGTGCTCTCGCTGTCGTCAAGCTCGATGGCGCGCATCAATAGCGCGTACGCCTTGTCCAACGCCGCATCCGAACTTCTCGGACCTTCTTCCCAGCGAGAATAGGTGAGAGCAGCCAACAGGGTATGAGCCAGAGCATAGCCGGGGTCGAGTTCGATCGCTTTCTCAACCAGGCGGGTTGCCTCCGCAGCTCCTGCAGGGTCGTCCCACGGCAGCGCGTTGCCTTTCAGCACGCATTCGTAGGCCGCCAGATTCGTCGGCGGCTTGCGTCGCGAGCGCTCGTTCACCGAGACCTGCACTCGACCCACTAGGGTACTGACAATCGTCTGTACGACGCGGTCGAGGACTTGGAAGATCTCATCCTGCCGGCGATCGAATTTTTCGTTCCAGACGTGGCTTCCGGTCTCCGCATCAATCAGCTGGACGCTGATGCGAATGCGCTCGCCCATGCGACGCACACTGCCCTCGACGACAAAGCGAACCGCCAACTGGCGAGCCACCTGCTTTACATCGTCGGTAACGCTGCGATTTTGGAATGACGCCGAACGAGAACGCACCGCAAGACTTCGCCAGCGCGACAGTTCGGTGATGATGTCTTCGGTGATGCCGTTGCTGAAATATTCCTGTGCCGGATCGCCACTCAAGTTGAGAAATGGCATGACCACGATGGACGGTTTCTCGGGAACTGTGGGAGCGAGAATCGCGCTGGCAGTTGGTTCGGCCGGGGTGTTCACCCAGGCTGATACGGGTGCGACGAGCCGATAACCCCGGCGCACCACGTTGGCGATGTACTTAGGCTTCTTCGGATTGTCGCCCAGCGTACGGCGCAAGGCAGCCACGGCGGCATACACCGAATCCTGGCTGACGATCACGTCCTTCCACACCTGATCCAGCAATTCACCGACGCTGAGCACCCGGCCTGCTTGCCCGGCAAGGCACATCAGCAGCTGCATCGCCTTCGGTTCCAGCTTGGTGATGCGACCGTCCTTCCGAATCTCGTCCAGCGCCGGGTCTACGCGCAAGTCACCGATCCTAAGCACGGTATGACCCGGTGAATTCATCTATGAAATTGTAGCTCACCGGTTGACCTGGCTTTATGACACGCGATCGCGCGGCTGTATGCAGTCAGCGACATGCCTGATTTCTGTCGCTAGGAGTTACCCGCAGCGCGAGCAACGAAAAGCATAAGTACCCCGCCGAGCAAATCGGGTTCAGCTCTGGCGTAAGTTCATGGAATCCCTAGGCCTTCTTCAAAGCACCTTCAGGACTAAGGCAGCGCTACCGGGCACAGTTGCATCAGTGCCGGCGAGGTCAAACCGCCAGCAAGTATGAAAGATGTAACCAGTAGCCAGGAGACCACTATGAATGTTCAGAACACATCAACATACCGCGCCACGTTGGTCGCAGCAGCGCTCTCAGGGGCACTGAGCTTGATGTACGGGGCCACTTCCACTGCCGCTGATAGCGAGGTAGTGCGTCAGGTCGTCGTCAGATACGATGACCTCAACCTAACCAGTCCTCGCGGTGCTTCCACGCTCTACCGTCGCATCAGTGCGGCCGCACGCGAGGTTTGCGACGCTTCGGACTTTCTAAGTCGCGAGCTCGGCACCCGATCGGCCATCGACGCCTGTGTGCAAAAGGCGATCAGTGGCGCCGTAACGGATGTCGGCCGCAGCGAGTTGTTTGCAATATACAATGCTAAGAATCCCCGGCCCCTGGGGCTCCCAGTTGCGTCTGCCCAGAAGCGCTAGTCGTTCCGTAGGGCGGTGGCGACTGCCACCGCCCGCGGCCGGGGCGCGCCAGACATCTGCTTTCTTGCTAGTGGAGAATGATCCCCGCTAGTGCGCGGTCAACTTAAAGTCCGCCTTTAATGACTTGCAGGTTGCGATTGGATTGCCGGCGATCAATGTCGGCTTGTATTCAGCGGATGACAGCAAATTCGTAGCCGCTTCGTCTATCTTGGCGCTTCCTGAGGACTGCGTGACTGTCACGGATTCCACCTTCCCCTGCGCCGAGACACAGACCTTCGCAACAACGTCCTTCGCTTCATCTTCGCTAAGTCCCACGAACGCCTTTCCCAGGTCCGGTGGTGGCTTCGATGAGGGAGTCATGAATTCCGTGTTATCGACTATGCCCACGTGCTTGACCGCGGACTTCTGCACTGGGATGCCGTGGCGCGGGCCCTCGTACGGTGCCGCGCCGCAGACCACAACCATGCGGCGATTGCTTCCCACAAAACTCATCGGCGCGCCCAAGCGCGCACCGGACTCGTATGGCGCGCCGGTTTCTTCGGAAACGATTTGATAGGGACCGTGGCAGGCCTTGGCCGCGTCGCTCTTGCAGAATTCGAAAGTGTAAGCTGCACCGGAACAATCTAGTTCGAGTCCTTGCTGACCGGTGGGCAGTGCAACCGTTTTCGGTCCGGTAGCGCATGCCGTTAAGACCACCACAACTAGAACTGCTGCCCCCCTCATGCGATCGTTCACAAGAATCCTCAGCTATCGCGTCTGTCAGTTCGCGCGCAGCCGACTCTCCGCTCGCCGAGCTAGCCGGTCGAGCTGAACCACTTACGATTGTCGAGGCGGCGGCCGGCTAATACGAGCCGACGATCATGGCCTGGAAGCCGGAGTAGCCTAAGGTCACGTTGCCGTTGAAGCGGGCCTTGGTGACGTCCACGTTGACATGGAACGCGTCGTAGCCCACGCCCACACCGAAGTGCCGGCTGAACATCCATTTCCCGGCGATCCGGAAGTCGGTCCAGTTGCCATCGTAGGCGTCGTACTTGAACTTGAACACCTGCACTTCCGGCTCGAGATAAATGGTCGGGGTGATCGCCCAAAGCGCACGTACGCCAATGACCGGCAATGGTGCTGGCAGATTGCTGGTGGTCGATTGAAAGGCTGCCGGTTGGACGTTGCCGTTGGAATCGGTGACCGTCGCATTGCCGGACAGCTTGAATGACATGTCGAGCATGTGGATGCCGGCGCCGGCCGCCAGTTCGAAGTTCGGTTTGCGGATGAAGGCGTATTCATACGCGAGCTCATACACGCCGAGTTTGGTCTTGGCGGTGACATCCGCATTGGCCTGAAAATCGTAGTCGCCCCAGGCCAGGTCTTTGCTCAGGGTCTTGGTGCGCGTAATGTTATTCTGGAAGTACACGAACCGCACGTGATGCTTCGGGCTGATGCGCCACAGGAAATCCAGCCTGAAGCGATTGAAGTTGCCATCCTCGCCAAAAGTGTGGGCGAAATCCACCGCTTGGCCCGAATTGGCGGCGGTGCCATCGAGACTGGCCTTCACGTCGTTGGACACCACGAAGGTGCCAAAGTCCCCGGTGAAGCGGTCGGTCAGCAGCCAAGCGGGTCTCGTACCCTCTGCCTCGACGCTGCCGTTGCTGAGATTGACCGGGTCGGCCGCCAGCGCCGGGCTAAGCGCCCAGACATTGACGAGACCGGCGACTGCCAGCGGCACGATTCCAAACGATGATTTCTTGCACAAGTTAGTGGCCCCTTAATTTCTCTATATTCAAGGCTATAACGCGCAAACGAATAGCGCCAGCGTACCCCCACAGCCAGACATTTTTCTACACCAACGCGCCAAGGATAGCAACGGCGCCGTCGGCCCGTGCGGCAGTCTTAATCAACCTCAAGCTGGGCCTCTTACGAGGATCTAGCCGTTGATTCTAGCGCGCCCGAGAGGGCCATATTCGATTCATACTGAATTCCTCAGTCGATGCGGGATTCTTAGGAACCTTGCAGGCCCACAGCAACCGTGGCATTACTGCGCGTCTGCACACTACTTTCAGCTCAATTGCGCGGATCGCCAGGCAAGACCACCGCGCAGCTGAAAAGTCCTCGGTTCTTTGCAACATAAAGAGGGACATCGCATGCGAGCAGCACCCTTGGTGACGCGCTTTGCCGCTGTGCTCGGACTGTTGTGCACCGCCACCGTGCACGCGGCCGATCCGCTGCCCTCGTGGAACGACGGACCGAGCAAGCAGTCCATCGTGCGGTTTGTCGAACAAGTCGCCACCAAGGGCTCGGCCACTTTCGTCCCGGCGGCCGAACGTATAGCCACCTTCGACAACGACGGCACCTTGTGGGGCGAGCAGCCCCTCTATGTTCAGGCGTTTTTCCTGTTTGACCGGATTAAGGCACTGGCTCCGCAGCATCCCGAGTGGCAGAGCCAGGAGCCGTTCGCCTCGGTGCTCAAGGGCGATATCAAAGGCGCGCTCGCAGGCGGCGAACACGGCCTGGTGGAGATGGCCATGGCCACCCACGCCGGCATGACCAGCGAGGAATTCGACAAGATCGTGAGCGACTGGGTCGCGAGTGCCAAGCATCCCAAGACTGACCGGCATTTCACCGAGATGGTCTACCAGCCCATGCTCGAGCTGATCAATTACCTCAAGGACAACGCCTTCAAGGTCTACATCGTGTCCGGGGGCGGCGTGGAATTCATGCGTCCCTGGACCGAGCGCGTGTACGGCATCCCGCCCGAACACGTCATCGGCAGCAGCATCGTGACCAAGTTCGAGATGCGTGACGGCAAGCCCGTGCTGGCGCGGCTGCCCCAGGTCGATTTCGTGGACGACGGACCGGGCAAGCCGGTCGGCATCCAGATGCGGATCGGGCGGCGCCCGCTCGCTGCCTTCGGCAATTCGGACGGCGACCTACAGATGCTGCAATGGACCGCCGCCGGGGCAGGACCGCGATTCTGCCTGTATGTGCATCACACCGATGCCGCGCGCGAGTGGGCCTACGACCGCGAGGGCAGCATCGGGCGTTTGGACAAGGGTTTGGATGAAGCCAAGGCCAAGGGCTGGACCGTGGTGGACATGAGGCAGGACTGGAAGGTCATTTATCCGGCGCAGGCCGGCGCGAGCCAGGCCACCAGCAAGTACTGACCCGGGAAGAAACGTGGGCGCAGCCTACTTCCGCTATAATCGCGCCCGTTTTCAGGCCACCCATTGGATCGCCCGTGAGCAAACACGATACTCATTTCTTCAACAATTTCAGCATGGTCATTGGCGGACTGATCGTGGTCGCCTTGCTCATTTTCGCGCTGGCTCGCGGAGTGGCAGGCCGGACTCAGGAGCCG